>Ga0316190_10004625_pt1 | contig 10039 bp, 8 predicted proteins | sample Eddworburrow2_MG_FD_204929 | JGI IMG/M metagenome (GOLD analysis project Ga0316190, IMG submission 204929) | Coastal sediment microbial communities from Maine, United States - Eddy worm burrow 2 | ecosystem: Environmental > Aquatic > Marine > Coastal > Sediment | place: USA: Maine | collected... | reverse complement strand
CGCACCTAAAATATAACCCTTTGATTTTATTATAATAAAACTTTCATTTGATGGCATCGTAAATTTGTAAATTATTGATTTATAATAAATTTAATTTTTCGGTGCGTAAGTTCTATAATAATATGATAAGTAAATATTGTGATTTCATGGTTTGTTTGCTTATCTAATATGATGAATTGTGAATGAAATAAAGAAAAAGCAATCCTTGTCGTTTTTCTCGTTCCCCCCGTTCTTTCGTGAGCCTTGGTAAAAGCGAGGTTTTAGCAAGCACAGTAACCGTTCAAATGCCGCTTGGGGATGTAATTTTGTAGATAGAGAATTCGGGAGGAGGTGGGTATGGGAGGGGTTGAATTGGGGATTTTATAGACAACAATAGTACACGTTCAACGAATGGTGCGTGTAACGCATCTTACGCTTGCTCTATAACTATTATTATAACCGATTTTTCACACTTTTGCAATTTTTTTTGAAGAATTCTCCCATTGAAAAAAGCTTAAAAAATTTAATCTATTTATTATCAATAAGTTATAATACTATAATAAATTATATAACACAATGCGTATGTTCATGGACTTTTCCTGTCGGTCACATTTGACCTTTTGTGTTATAATAGGCTTTATTTTTGGATCGCATTTATTTTTAGCAATTCTATAATTCTTAAAAATGGCTCTTTTTAATTTTGGTGCAACCCTAACACTTTCCTAACACTCGATACCGCTGTTTTTTTAATAAGTAGGAAAATCAATAAGTTACAAGTTGATGTCATGTTAGGTCTCATTTCAGTAACCTATTGATTTTTATGGTTATTTGAAAAATCACTTCGCATTGAAAACCCTTATAAGCTAAAAAACTGCGGTATCGAGTAACACTTTTCCCAGAACAACAGGTGGGCGAACGATTGTATTATTAATGAAGTCAGTGGTTATGTTTGCCCACCCTATTACTTGGCTATCAAATTAAGGTATTGATAAAAAAAATTGTCACTATTGTTGGATTTTTCGGTTCTATCGTAACATTATTAGTTGGCTTAATCTATTTTAATGGATATTGTTACGTTGAAAAAAACTGTCCTATAATCACCACAGACTCGTTAAAATTTGAAGTAATTTATCAATATAGCCGCCCTTGTGTCCAAGATAATTCGCTATGGTTCAAAGAGGGTGATTTGTTACAGTCTGATGACTATTATAAAGTTTGGTTTAGGCCCTATCCTGATCCTAAAAATTATCTTTTAAGTATCTTACCGACAGAGGATAATAAGTTTGTTTATATTTTTCAGGTGGACAATGCTGAACGGATTGAACGTCTTTTTCCTGTAGAGCATTCAGCAAATACTAACCCGGTAGATGTAAATATTCCCTACTATCTGCCAGATAAAAAGCTTGGTAATAACATCGGTGATAAACATATCTATTTTTTAACATTCAGAGAGCCTAATAAAAAATTAGACACCTTATACGAAAAAATTCTTAACAGCAGAAAAGAGCTATCAGAAACAGTACCCACTGTTAATCAATTACAAACTCAGTTAATAGACACAGTGCAAGCGGCTTGGCAAAAAGAAGGATGGTTAAATACATCTGTTCCTATTATGAACTTTAAACATCGTGAGAAATCATTACACGTTAAGGTCAAATATAGTTACCGTTCAATTGAAGACAGCGACTTCCAAACACTTCCCAATCATGCTGTATTGTATTCTGGTGATCAGTATAAAATTCGGTTTACCCCGCGTGAGGATAGCTATGTGTATGTTTTCCAAGTGACTACCAATAACCAACAACAAAAGGAGGTCTATCGTCTATTTCCTTGTTTTGGAAATGAAAAACGGACAAATAATACCAATCCAGTACGTGCGAATGTGACTTATTATTTACCTGATGAAAATAAGCACTGGTTTCTTGATGATCAAGTGAGTCAGAAGAAAATCTATTTCTTAGCTTTCAAAACGAATATTGCTAGGGAAGCACAATACGAAGACATTGATCGAGTGTGCGAACACTCTGCACAATTAGTGCCCCAAGCTATTTTACCTTTTGAGTCAGAGCCGCATCTTTTGCAACAGAATGATGAGAAATTTATAAATATTCTAACTTTTGAACATGAAGACCGCAAAAATTCATTAGGTGCTATATATCAACCAGAAAAGGAGTGATAAGTTAAATAGTGAAAAAAGCCATTGTTTTATTATTTTTATTAATGTTTCTTTTTCTATCTGGATGTACTGCAAATAGTCGTTCTGATAATAACACGCCTAAGGGGCCAGAGCAAAAAGTTGCTACTGAACCAACTTCTCCTGCTACTAGAGGAAGTCCCAAGATAGCTGATGATTTGCCTCCAAAAACATTTATTACAGATTTTGCTTATAGTTACCGTCCAAATGGAGAACTTGGTAAGCCTAGTTCTCTCCAAAATGGTGATACGTTACATACTGGTGATCATTACAAAATCCAGTTTACACCGAAGGAAGAGTGTTATGTGTATATTTTTCAAAATGACAGTAGCCATCAACTGTTTTCCTTATTTCCTACAAAAAACTTTATTGGTGCAGATGAAGGGAATGATAACCCAGTAAGAGCTAAAACCTATTTTGTGCCGGGCGAAGGCAAATCTTTCGTGCTTAATGACCAAGTTGGGACAGAAGAAATTCACTTTCTCGTTTTCAGAAAACCCAATTTAGAATTGGAACAACAATATAAGGATTTACTTCATGCCCGCCAGCAAGGTGACACAAACAAAACTAACATGGCACAAGCCAAGGTAAAAAAGTTTACTAAGGGACCTCTGCCGCAAGTTGCTTATGATGAGGACTCAACTGTTATAGTTGATCAAGAAGGTATGTTCAAGTACGTACAAGGACGACGATTAGTATGCGAAGGGGATAACTGCGTTAGCAGTATAACTTTTAAACATTTACCGTAAACAACTGATTTATTCCGAATTTATGCGATGCTTAAACTTTAGTTTAAAACGAATACTCAACTAAGGTTGAACATCGCGTAAGTTTGGAGAATTTTAAATGAGTGGAGATTTATAACGATGAAAGTAGTCAAAAAAAGTATTGGTCTTTCTGCCGTATTTTTCATTATGCAAGTGGTTATGAGTTTGTCTGCTTTTGCAGACATATATCAACCGGGAATTGATTTATGTAAAAGAGAACCGGGTCAATGTGGATTAGAAAAACCTAACGGCTCTACCCAAGATGGGATCGCTCAATGTCAGAAAAACCCAGCTACTTGCGGAATAACGCCCGATCCGAAAGATGGCTCTACCCAAGATGGGAGAACTCAATGTCAGAACAACCCAGCTACTTGTGGAATAAAACGCGATCCAGAAGATGGTTCTACCCAAGATGGGATAGCTCAAGGGATAACCCAAGGGATAGCTCAAGGGAAAGCCCAATGTCAGAGTAATCCGGGTTCTTGTGGAATAACACCCGATCCGAGAGACGGCTCTACCCAAGAAGGGATACCTCAAGGGAGAAGCCAATGCCAGAGTAATCCTGCTTTTTGTGGAATAACACCCGATCCAAGAGACGGCTCTACCCAAGAAGGGATAGCTCAAGGGAAAGCTGAATGTCAAAGTAATCCGGGTTCTTGTGGAATAACAGTCAATCCAAATATTGGCTCTACCCAAGAAGGGATAGCTCAAGGAAAAGCTCAATGTCAGAGTAATCCGGGTTCTTGTGGAATAAAACGCGATCCAGAAGATGGCTCTACCCAAGAAGGGATAGCTCAAGGGAGAGCCCAATGTCAGAGTAATCCGACTTCTTGTGGAATAACGCCTGATCCGAAAGATGGCTCTACCCAAGAATGTCAGAACGACCCGACTTATTGTGGAATAACACCTGATCCGAAAGATGGCTCTACCCAAGAATGTCAGAACGACCCGACTTCTTGTGGAATAACACCTGATCCGAAAGATGGCTCTACCCAAGAATGTCAGAACGACCCGACTTATTGTGGAATAACACCTGATCCGAAAGATGGCTCTACCCAAGAAGGGATAGCTCAAGGGATAACTCAATGTCGGAACAACCCAGCTTCTTGTGAGATAGAAATAACAACTGGTACTAGATCTTCTGCTTCGATTGATGAAAATGGTATCATTTACCTTTCCATACCTGAAATTATATATTTTGACGGTTCTGATGAAGTGTCTTATAAGGGTGTATCTATGAGGTTAATTTTGAATGCTCCTATTCAATTTGAAGTTGTTAATATTGAAGAAGCACCGGTGAATACTTCTTCCATAGAAGGACAAACTCCAGCTGAATCAGAGGGAACATCAACCACCGGTGATGAGGCAGGTGCTGAAGGAGGAAGATAAGCGCGAAAAATTTGTCCTATCCTAAAAAACCTTCAAGGTTTCCAAAACCTTGAAGGTTTCGTGACTGTTAGTAGAGATTGAAACAATGAAAGTTGTCAAAAAAGGTATTAGCCTTGTTGCCGTATTTGTCATTATTCAAGTAGTCTTGAATCTGTCTGTTTTTGCAGACGTAGGTATATGGGGACCATGTATAGATTTTTGTCGAAGTGATCCTGCTCGAATTGGTTTAGAGTATCCTAACGGCTCTACCCAAGGAGGAATGGCTCAATGTAAGAACGACCCGGTTTCTTGTGGGATAACTTGTTCTTATGCTTCAGCTAAAAATAGTACCCTTTACATACCTGAAGTCAAATATTTTGACGGTTCTAGTGAAAAAACTTTTTACGGTGTATTTATGAGATTAATTTCGAGTAATCCTATTCAATTTGAAGTTGTTAGTATTAGTGAAGTACCGGTGGAAACTTCCACAGAAACCTCAGAAGAAGAAACTTCTAAGATACCAGTAGAAACACCAACCGATACTTCATCCGGTTGTAAAGGAGAATAAACGTGAAACACTTAATTTTTCGCATTCCTTTATTGCTAACAATGTTATTAGTAAGCACCATTGTCATAGCTGATGATGGTGCGGTGGTGGAAGAGTTTTCCCCCGAACCGCCAATTTATAAATCATTTGAAATGAGGGCAACAACTGGTATGATGTATCATAAGTATGCTGGCCCTTCTTATAAAAAGCTCAGTGACAATATACCTTTTGTTGGAATAGGAACCACTCTCAATTTTGGTCTTTTTTCTATTGATGGATATGCACAACACTCTGATAAAGGCAAAGATGGTTCTTTTTTTATTGGTTCTCGGGGAGCGATTAATGAAGATGCCAAATTCTACCGTGATGATTATGCAATCACAGTAGGTTATAAAATTGGTGAACCCATTTTTTCTTTTTTACCGAAAAGCTTAAACAACCTTTCATTTTTGAGAAATTTTTCGGTTTTAGCGGGTTACAAATGGAGTGAGACGAATATTGATGTGACACAAATCACATTGGAATCTGCAGACCTCACGAGAACTGAAATTCACTTTAAAACAACAGGCCCTTTTGCAGGAAGTGGTTATATACAACCATTGGGTAACCACAACATGGGAATGTACGTAGCCTATGGAAAACTGACAGGCGATTATAGTTTTTCTGCATTTTCTGGTGATCAAGTTGTGCCCACGGGGCAACCAGATGTTATTAGCTCAACGGAAGCTATAAGATATGGTATTTCCCTGAATGGCTTACTTACTAAGCTTCCCATGGGTAAGTTTACTTATCGTCTTTCATTAGATGGTTATGATTATACAATGGATGTTGAATCTGATAAGTTGGATAATTTTTTTGTTGAAGAAAAGGTGTATAGTCTCAATGCCTCATTAAATTGGGCATTTGATTAAGAAGAGTGAGAAGTTTCAAGTGCTGTTTCCATTTAGGGATAATTACTGTAACTTGATTACTTTTTGGGACATTACTTGGAACACGACTGAAAAACTCTGAAAATGGTGGTTGGATTTCTCAACAACTCAACAATGAAGGAGGAAATTTTTTGCGTATCCTAATATTATGTTTATTACTAACGAGTTTGTTTCAAGGATGCACATCCTCTTTGTTCCGAACACCATTGGAACAATATACTCAAAAACGACGGATTGCTTTAGTCATTGGTAATGCGAATTATTTAAATTGGAATAATGTGCCAAGCGTCTCTAATGATGCTGATGGTATGACTGAAGCATTACAGCGCTTAAATTTTAGAGTATTAAAAGTCAAAGACGCTAGTAGAAAAAAGATGGAACATGCTCTTGGGAAGTTTGAAAGTTTGTTAAAACAAGAAAAGGACAAAACTGTAGGGTTATTCTACTTTTCTGGACATGGATTTAAAGATCAGGATGAAAGTTATATGGTCCCAATAGAAGCTAATTCACTTTCTGGTAATGTTGATCCAAAGACTCTCAAAGAAGAAAATATGACACGAACAGAGGTGTATCAGGTGATGAAAAATGCGGAGAATCACATGAATTTTATCATTTTTGATGCCTGTCGTAGTAATGCTTCTACTGAGAATGATAGTAAAGGCAAAAATGATAGTAAAGGCAAAGACGTAATTGCTATGCGTAAAGGCCCTAATGGTTTTATAGAAATAAAACCAGGGACAAATCCGGGTCACAGCGGAGATATGCCTGATCGTTCTTTTCTTGCTTATGCGACGGAAGAAGATCATAGCGCAGAAGGTGCTGATAAAAGTAGCTACAGCCTTTATACAAAACACTTACTGAAATTCATAGAGGTATCCGGTTTGTCTGTTCCTGACTTCTTTGACAAAGTTAGTGATTCTGTAGAAAAAGAAACTGAGGACGATCCTAAATTAACAAAACAGAGACCTAATGCCAGTTCTAATGAGATTTCAGCTAAAGAGAAATTTTTCTTTAAAAGTGAAAATGTTAAACAACAGCCGGTTTGGTAAGGAGCTACTGATGTCCCCGCTGGGGGCACAAACCGAGCGAGCGTAGGGTGCGTCCCACGCACCATTAATTGCCGTTATTACCGTTTGGAAACGAGAAATGTGCAAGGGAAACTGACGATTTGTAAGATATAACGAGAAAATCAGGTGCCAGAATAGCAATCAAGGATAGTAGTTATTTCGTTTGTGAAATCATGTTTAGGAGTTGGCACTAAAAAGGTATCCTGTTAATTCTTCTCGTTTCACCCCAAGACCATTTTTGATTTTTGTATTTTTCTTTGGCCTTTCCAGTCTTTCACCTTGGTACTCGTCAAACCCTAGAACGCGACGCAAACCAATTTTTAGGTATTCGTCTTGTGATTCAATACTGATGGTCTTCCTGCCCAATGCCTTAGCAACAGCAGCAGTAGTAAATGTTCCTGAAAACGGATCAAGCACAGTGTCACCTTTATTGCTGCTGGCACGAATTATTCTATCCAGTAGGGCTTCTGGTTTCTGGGAAGGATGTTCTTCGTATTCATCCATGCGGTAGCGAACTCTAGGAAAGTCCCAAACATTGCCGGGCACCTTTTTTGTATTGTACGGTTTCGGCACATCGCCCCGATAATCAATTAGTTTCCGCTTTGCCCCGGTTGAAGCCTCAACAAGTATGTCATTCGCATTGAAAGTATATGACTTTGGGTCTTTTACACTATGCAAAATGGGTTCATACATTGAGCCATAATATTTTCTTGCTTGAACCCCTGAACTATCGTATGACCAAACAATACGACTAAGAATTGTAAGCCTATCTCTAATATACAGATCAAAGTAGGGCATGGCTTGAGTGCTAGTCATTAAGTACATAGTACCTGTAGGCTTCAGTACCCGTATACACTCATCAATCCATTCATAAGCCCAATTTGCATATTTAGCATCTGACGACCAACGGTCTTCAAATTGAGAAAACTTCTTACCGATGTTGTACGGCGGATCAACAAATATCAAACCAACAGACGCATCACTGATTTCAGACCGCAATACCTCTATGGCATCGCCATGATGGATTATGTGGCCATTGCTTCCATATTTATTCATCGGTTAAGTGTTTCTCCTATCTTTGACTTTGCAACCTAACTTTGAACAAGCGTAGGGTGCGTCCTACGCACCATACCAAACTTAATAAATCTATAGACGTTCATAAAAATAACTTCCAAAAACCTGACAGGTTTCCAAAACCTGTCAGGTTTGATGTGTGAAATTATTTATATGAAAAACTATATAAACATTCCCACCTCAAGCTACCGATTGATAATAAAGATTTTGCGGGTGTCTTCCCTCAGTGAAAAAGTACCATCGTTCAGCAATCAGCCCCAAATATTGGATCACAAAAGCAGCTATAGCCAAATATAGGGGAGCCAATCCAGAAGCGGCTGCTAAAAGCAAGAGTATCGGAATTGGAAAAACGAGCAGCAAAAAAGTGTTTTTGATGGATTTAAGCTGGGTTAAAGACTCGTGGTGAAAAAATTCACGGGTATTAAAAGAACCACCCATAGCCCCTTGAGATTTTTGGGCAATAATTGTATGACGCATACCAATCGCAGTTTGTAAGTTTGATTTGGGTGTGAGGCGGCGGTTGCGTAGTAGGGTGGTAGCGCGGGTGAGAAAAGCCGCAACAGTCAAAATAATAGCCCATAAGACATAAAAGCCAACCACATCAGTTCCCACAATGACTGAAAACACTGCAGCTAAGGTAAAGCCAGAGGCAGTGCCCAATAAAATATAGTTAATAATAGTTAACGGATTATACCATTCTTGCAAAAATTTGATACTAGCGTAAATCATGCCAGTACAAATAAATAATATAAAAGTACTCAGCGTAGCCAATGCGCCAATAATCAAAGATAAATCAATGGTTTGCGTTTGAACTAAAATAAATAGGGGTTGAGTCCAACCAAAATAATGAATAACACCATAGAATGCGATGAGCAACATTGTGGTTGGCAAAATGATCACTTCGCGGGATAACCAAGAAGTACGCCATTGACTGCTAGAACGCCAAGCTCGCATGGGACGACCCAAGTGAAAAAATGAGGCAAATAGCCCCGCCACTAAGAAACCAAGTGCAAGCAAACTACCCAACGCATAAAAGCTTTGACTATCCTGCGCCGGTAATAGTTTCATCATAGAATAGATTTGTCCTGAGTAAAGAGCCAAAAATAAGCCTTGCCCTACCCCAATCAAGGTGGTTAGAAAAATCACGGAAAATGCGGGATGCATAATGACCTCTTTTTTTAAGGAGTGACGCAGAGCGTCACGGAAGGCATTCCCAAACGGAGTTTCAATGCCATTAACTTAAGGAGGGCGAACACATAGGTTCGCCCCTACAGCCAATAAATACGAGGGGCTGGTAGGGGCAGACCTGTGTGTCTGCCCTTTTAATGGCATTGAAACGGAGTTTGGGAACGAGAACTGATGGAGTCCAATATTTATCTTGGAAGAACCAAACTAAAGTTTGGATTTCCTCACGACCACTATCATTACCAACTTGAATAAATATCGTCCAGCGTTTGCTGATCTTTCGGTGGTTCTGGCAACAAGCCTTCTTTTTTCAGCGGGTTATCGACACGTTGCAATTCGTCTTTGTGAATCTTGAAATGGGTTTTGCGCCGAGGTAGATAATGATTCGCCGGATTCGTACCCCATTCTAGCATTAATTGATAACCCGCATTTTCACGAATGAGTTGAGATACTTCAGAATCGGGATCGTGAACGTCACCAAATAAACGGGCATTAGTGGGACATGCTAACACACATGCGGGTTTGCGCTCTGATTCAGGCAAGGTTTGATCATAAATCCGATCCACGCAAAGTGTGCATTTTTTCATCACCTTTTGATGTTGATCAAATTCACGCGCCCCGTAAGGACAAGCCCAAGAACAGTACTTACAGCCAATACACTTATCGTAATCGACTAAAACAATACCATCTGCTTCGCGTTTATAACTAGCACCGGTAGGGCAAACCGGTACACAAGGTGGATCTTCGCAGTGCAAACAACTTTTAGGAAAATGCACCGTTTCAGTATTGGGAAACGTGCCTATTTCAAAGGTTTGTACCCGATTAAAAAATGTACCGGTAGGATTAGCATCATAAGGATTAACATCTGACATAGGACCTGCCCAACCAGAAGTATTCCACTCTTTGCAACTGGTGACACAAGCATGACA
>Ga0316190_10004623_pt1 | contig 10040 bp, 5 predicted proteins | sample Eddworburrow2_MG_FD_204929 | JGI IMG/M metagenome (GOLD analysis project Ga0316190, IMG submission 204929) | Coastal sediment microbial communities from Maine, United States - Eddy worm burrow 2 | ecosystem: Environmental > Aquatic > Marine > Coastal > Sediment | place: USA: Maine | collected... | reverse complement strand
TGGACCATCTTCCAGTGCTGGTTGGATTGGCGCTCGGCGCGACGAATAGTCGCGCCGGCGGCGTCCAGCCCCGAAGTCCGCTCGAGTATCTCGTCGACCGACAGGGGACCGCGTCCCGTTACGAAGGCACGCAACTGCTGGTGCACCACCAGATCGGCATATCGGCGCAGCGGGCTGGTCGCACGCGCATAGACATCAAGTCCGAGACCAAAGTGCGGTTCGGGTTCAAGCGAGGCACGACTGGGCTTGAACAGGCGACGATACGCATACATCTCCGGCATGCCCTGAGGCTGCCGGATCTCCTCAGGGGTCCGCTGCATGGCGTACGGGATTGCAATGCCGTTGGCCTGTGCGAAGCGTGCAGCCGCCTCACCCGCCATCAGCATGGCGTCGGTCACCATGTCGCGGCTGGAGAGTTTCGGCAAGGGACGGATGACCACCTCGCCATCGACAACCCGTACCGATACCTCCGGCAGATCGATACGGGCCGCTCCCCTGTCCATACGGCGTGCACGATAAGCATCCGTAATCCTGCTGATCGCCGTGAAACCCGGCTCTTGCATCCGGGTATCGATCTCGTCATAGCTCGTGCGCTGGACCCGCACCCAGGACGGCACGACTTCGACCTCGCCGACAGTTTCACCGTCGAAAACGAAGCCGAACGACAGCGCCGGTGATTTCTCGGCCAGACCCAAACCCAGCCTATGGGTGACCGGTTCAGGAAGCATCGTATGAATTCGCTCGGGGAGGTACAGATTGGCACTGCGCTCACGCGCCGCCTGATCCATGTGCCCACCCGGCCGCACCAGCGCAGCCACGTCTGCGATATGAACCCAGAGACGATCGCCGTCGATGCTGATGGCGTCATCCGGATCCTGATTGCCCTGATCGTCGATCGCCCATGCCTCGAGATGGGTCAGGTCTCGGCGCGGCTCGTCAGCAAGGTCCGGCACGCCGGTATCGACGGCTTCCAGGCGGGCACCGGCGCGCCTCGGCCAGGGGTTTTCATGGGCAGCCCAGAAGCCGCAGCGGATGAGGAACCGATGCGCGGAATCCGGCGTCACGGGCAGGTCAAAACTGGTCAGTATGCGGCTGTGCTCCGAGTCTCCCAGCGCCACACGCTCGACCTCGGCAAGCCGCTTGCGGTCATCGTCTTCCAGGCTGGCCCGATCGACCCGTTCGAGGAAATCGCTCCATTCCTGTTCGGCGCGCTGCTTGCTTTCCCGCGCCTCCCGCTCCTCCCGCACGGACGCCTCGCTGCGCCGCCGGATACTGTCGCCGCCTCCCTCGAAGTACAGGCCATCCTGCAGCACCTCCCAGGCACCCCAGGCGGTAGCAGGCGTATATTCGCCATATAGAAACTCCGCAAGGTCGGACAAGGCCACTTTTTCGCCTTCCAACAGCTCCCAGGCCTCTTCGATCGCGGGTTTCGCTGCATTCAGGGCACCCAGACTCGACACAGGCCCAGGGTGCAACAGCATGACGTCTTTGTCGCGAACACGCTTCGACTTCCCACCCGCGAGCTGGATTTCAATCTTTTCCGCCACGCTGCTCACGATGGCTGGATGAATCTTGTACAGCACGAGGCTGCCGGGGCGCAAAGAGGCTGACGACACAGAATATCCCTGGGTAAAGCAGATTAATCGGCGGGTTGGATTGTTTATGATACCGCTAATGGAAGTGCCGAACCGGCATGGCCCCAAAATTGAGCGCAAAGACAACCATGAACAGCTGGCTGGAACTCGTCACCCCCACAACCCCCCTGGCACAGGACTTTCCCGAGTGCGCCATTACCGATCTGTCTCACTTGGGGCTGATCCGGGTCAGCGGTGCCGATTCACGCAGCTTCCTGCAGGGACAGCTGACCAATGACATCAATGCCGTGACGCCCGAACTCGCACAGCTCAGCAGTTACTGCAGCCCCAAGGGACGCATGCTCGGCAGTTTCTGGATTTTTCAGCGTGGCGAGGACCTCTATATCCAGTTGCCGGTCGATCGCCTTGAGGCGATCCTGGGCCGCCTGAAAATGTTTACGCTGCGCTCCCAGGTAACCCTCGAAGATGCCAGCGACCAGCTGGCACGTCTCGGACTGGCAGGCGACTGTGCCGAAACCCTGCTTCCGTTTGCTCCGGGAGATGCAAAGGCGAGCCTGACGCGCGACGAGCTGACGGTTATCCGACTGCCGGGCGACCGTCCGCGTTTCGAATTGATCGGCCCGCCCGAGCTGCTTGCCGGCAACTGGTCACAGATGCTGAACCAGGCGAGGCAGACCGGGGCCGAATTCTGGTCACTGATGGATATCCGTGCAGGCGTGCCCAATATATTCGAAGACACGGTCGAGGCCTTCGTACCCCAGATGGCCAATCTGCAACTGATCGGCGGTGTGAGCTTCACCAAAGGTTGCTACACCGGGCAGGAGGTGGTTGCGCGTATGCAATACCTCGGCAAGCTCAAGCGTCGCATGTATCGTGCGCACGTCGATTCCACGCAGGCACCGGCGCGCGGCGCCGAGGTCTTTTCACCCAGCAGCGAATCCGGCCAGGGTGCCGGACGCATCGTCGACGTTGCCGCCTCTCCCGATGGCGGTTACGAGGTCCTTGCGGTCATCCAGATCAGCAGCGCCGGGGCCGATGATCTGCGCCTGGTCGATGCCGAGGGCCCTGCCTTGCGCCTGCTGGACCTTCCGTATCAGTTTGATACCACTGAGGACTGAGTTTCCCTCAAGTTTTTCCCACCGGTTCCGCAGTACTCCGTATCAGCAACTTTGCTCCGGGGCCGACATGCTAGACGCGGCAGTGAACGCCGATCTGGTCGAAGAGATTCGCACCGAGATTGAAAACAGAACGCTCCAACTCCCGACACTGCCCGAGGTGGCACTGCAGATCCGCGACGAGGTCGAAAGCGACAACACCGATGCCAACACGATAGCCACCATTGTCGCGAGGGATGCAGCACTGTCGGCGCGACTGTTGCAGGTGGCCAACAGCCCCCTTTACCGTGGCAGGGTCGAGATCGACTCGATCCAACAGGCCGTTACCCGGCTCGGCCTGAAAATGGTACGCAGCCTGGTCGTCAGCCTGGCCATGAAGCAGATCTTTCAGGCCACCTCGGACACGCTGGATAAGCAGTTTCGCAAGATCTGGGACGACAGTTTGCAGGTTGCCGCGATCAGCCGTGTATTGGCCAGCGGCGTGCCTGACCTGGAGAACGAGCAGGCGATGCTCGGCGGACTGGTCCACAACATCGGTGCCCTGCCCATCCTGACGAAAATCGACGAGCGTTTCGGATTCGAAGCCGGCGAAACCGTTGTTGCGCACATGGTGGACGACCTGGGTCCCGAAATCGGTGCGGCAGTATTGAAGGATTGGCATTTCCCCGAATCGCTGGCGAGTATCCCCACGGCTTGCCTGGATTTAAAGTACGACCCGGGCCCGGCGCCGACCTATGCCGACATTGTGCTGGTTGCCAGGCTGCAGAATCTTGCCGCCAAGAACAATACGGGTGCCGAGGCGGACTGGCGTAATGTGCCGGCGTTCACCAAGATCGGCATGGAGCCCGAGGTGATGGTCGTCGATATGGAGGGCCCGGCAGAAGAGATCGCCGAGGTGCGCAGTATGCTGGAAAGCTGACAGTACCCCTATGACCCTTCCGTCCCCAGGCCCTGCCTGCAATAATCCAAAAATCGTTTGCCTCACCCAACCATTGGAACAGCCAACTTGCCGCCTGCCGCAGACAGCGACGACCCACGTCCGCTGATCGTTCACGTACTCTACCGCCTGCAGGTCGGAGGTCTGGAGAATGGCGTGGTCAACCTGGTCAATCAGTTGCCGGCAGATCGATACCGGCATGCCATCGTCTGTCTGACCGAGTCGACAGAGTTCCGTAATCGGATCCAGCGCGATGACGTGGCCGTGTATGAGATGCATAAGAACCCGGGGCAGGATCTGGGCAACTGGAAACGTTTATACCGATTGTTCCGCAAGATCCACCCAACTGTGGTACATACGCGCAACATTGGCTGCATCGAGGCTCAAGTCCCCGCGTGGCTTGCCGGCGTGCCGTGCCGGGTGCACGGTGAGCATGGCTGGGACATCAGTGATCCCAATGGCAACAACCGCAAATACCAATGGCTGCGCCGCCTGCACAGCCCTCTGGTACATCGTTTTATCGCCCTGTCGAAGGAACTCGAAAACTACCTTTTGCGACGCGCCCACATCAACGCCAACAAGGTCAGTCGAATCTACAACGGCGTCGACAACCGACGCTTTCACCCCGGTGAAAGCGATGCCCTGCCGCAGGGTTTCGCCAATAGCGACAGCATCGTGTTTGGCACCGTCGGCCGCATGCACGGGGTCAAAGACCAGGTAAACCTGTGCCGGGCATTCGTTCAACTGTGCCAAAAGCAGGCCAATCTGGCACCACGTCTGCGTCTGGTCATGGTGGGGGATGGTCCACTCCAACAGACATGCGCGCAACTGCTCGCAGAGGCGGATCTGACCGGACAGGCGTGGCTGGCTGGGAATCAGGACAAAGTAGCGAACATCATGCGCGCATTCGACGTGTTTGTACTGCCGTCGCAAGCCGAGGGTATATCCAATACCATCCTCGAGGCGATGGCCTGTGGCCTGCCGGTAATCGCAACCGATGTCGGTGGTAACGGCGAGCTGGTCGATGTGGGCCATACGGGCACCCTTGTGCCGGCAAACGACCCACAGGCACTGGCCGAAGCCATGGCGATCTACGCGAACGATCCACAGATGCGTCAGCAACAGGGTGAAAACGGTTGTGGCCGGATCACCGAGAGATTCAGCATGGCGCAGATGCTGGCGGCCTACGGTGGCGTTTACGAGCAACTGATGGAGCAGCGCGGCAACGCGCGCTGAAACAGCATGTGTGGCATTGCCGGATTATTTGATACGCGTGGTGACCAAACTCCTCACGAAGAACTGATCACCCGCATGACCGACGCGATCACCCATCGCGGACCGGATGAATCGGGATATCACCTGGAACCCGGACTCGCTCTTGGGCATCGCCGCCTTTCGATCATCGATATTGCCAGCGGGCAACAGCCCCTGTTCAACGAAAAGCGCTCAGTGGCCATTGTGTTCAATGGAGAGGTTTATAATTTCGCCGATCTGCGGCCCGAGTTGGAATCACTCGGGTATCGCTTTCATACCCATTCCGACACCGAGGTCATCCTGCATGCCTGGGAGGCCTGGGGCCCCGACTGCGTCAACCGCCTGCGCGGCATGTTCGCATTTGCAATCTGGGATCAACCACGACGCCGTCTCTTCCTCGCGCGCGACCGGCTCGGCATCAAGCCACTGTATTACGCCCTGTTGCCTAACGGCCAGTTCATCTTTGGTTCCGAGCTGAAGGCATTGCTTCCGCATCCCGGGTTGCCACGCAGACGTGATGCCAGGGCGATCGAAGAGTTCTTCGCTTACGGCTACATTCCGGAACCCAGAACAATTTTCGAGGGTGTCCATAAACTCCCCCCAGGCCATACGCTGTTGATCGAAAAAGGCCAGCCGACCCTGCCTGCCACCCATCAATACTGGGATATCCCGTTCGCTGACAACGGACTCACCGATATGGCCGATGCCGAGCTGGAGCTGATCGAGCGCCTGCGCGAGGCAGTCGATATCCGGCTGGTCGCCGAGGTCCCTCTGGGTGCCTTCCTTTCCGGCGGGGTCGATTCGAGCGCCATCGTTGCCCTGATGGCCGGTCTGAGCGGTCAACCGGTCAAGACCTGTGCGATCGGGTTCGACGTCGCCGAATACGATGAAACGGCCTATGCTCTCAAAGTTGCCGAGCGTTACAAGACCGATCACCAGACAGCTACGGTCAAGGCGGATGACTTCGACCTGGTCGACAGGATGGGCTGGCTGTACGACGAGCCCTTTGCTGACAGTTCGGCCATGCCGACGTATCGTGTGTGCGAGGTGGCAAGGAAGCGCGTAACGGTCGCATTGTCCGGCGACGGCGGCGATGAAAACCTTGCTGGATATCGTCGCTACCGCATGCATATGGCCGAAGAGCAGTTGCGCATGCGTCTCCCCCTTGGCCTGCGCAGGGCCCTATTTGGACCGCTTGGGACCCTCTACCCCAAGGCGGACTGGGCGCCGCGCTTTCTGCGTGCAAAGACAACATTCCAGTCCCTTGCGCGCGACAGCGTTGCCGCCTGGTTTCACAGCGTTTCGCGCATGAGCGATAAGCAGCGGCAGACCCTGTTCAGCCCGGCGCTGAAAGCAGACCTTGGTGACTACAACGCGGTGCAGGTCTTGCGCGAGCATGCATCACGCGCACCCAGTGATCATCCATTGTCGCTGGTCCAGTACCTCGATCTGAAGACCTTCCTGGTCAGCATCCTGCACAAAGTGGATCGTGCCAGCATGGCGCATTCGTTAGAGGTCCGCGTCCCTCTGCTCGACCACGAACTGGTGGAATGGATGTCGGGGTTAAAACCCGAATGGAAACTCGCCGGCGGTGACGGCAAACACTTGTTCAAGCGTTCACTAAAACCCTACCTGCCGGAAGAAATCATGTACCGGCCAAAACAGGGATTTTCCATCCCCCTGGCCGAGTGGTTCAGGGGTCCGCTGCGCGAAAAATACCAACGCGAGGTGCTCGGCGAAACGATGGCCGACAGTGGACTGTTCAACACCGATTACCTGCGTCAGCTGCAGCAGCAGCACGATAGCGGCCGCCATGACCATAGCGTAGTGATGTGGGAGTTACTGATGTTTGCCTTGAGCGACCGGCATCTGAACTCCTGAAAGCCTTGCACACGCGCGGCTGATACAGAAACGCCCTGCGACTGCAGGGCGTTCCCGGTTCGGTTCGACAATCTACGATTATCGGGCTTTCAATGCCGCATGCGCTGCGGCCAACCGAGCCACGGGCACGCGCGGCCCGGAACATGACACATAGTTGAGCTTTGCCTTGTGACAGAACTCGATGGAGGACGGGTGACCGCCGTGCTCGCCGCAGATCCCGACCGACAGATCCGGCTTGGCCTGCCTGCCCCATTGCACCGCCAGCTCCATCAGCTTGCCGACGCCCTTGGTGTCCAGCACTTCGAAGGGGTTGTCGTGCAGGATATCGATCTGGTTATACATCGGCAGGAACTTGTTCTCCGCATCCTCGCGTGAGAAAGAGAAAACGGCCTGGGTGAGATCATTGGTGCCGAAGGAGAAGAAATCGGCTTCATCGGCCAGTCGCTCGGCGCGCATGCAGGCACGCACCACCTCGATCATGGTGCCGAAGCGGCAAGTCAGGGTCTGTCCGGTACTTGCCTCCACATCGGCGCGGATCTCGTCCACATACCGCTTGATCCAGCGCAGTTCGGCGGCCGTACAGACCTGCGGCACCATCATCTGCGGATGCACCTCCAACCCCTTGGCGACGCACTCGGCCTCGGCTTCGAGGATGGCGCGGATCTGCATCCGGTAGATCTCGGGGAAGGTGATACCGAGGCGCACGCCGCGATGCCCAAGCATAGGATTCACCTCGGTCAGTACGCGTACCTTGCGCAGCATCTGTTCCTTCTTGCCGATCGCCGCCTCGACCATGTCCGGGCTGACGATCTGTTTCACCGCATCCTCGGCCAGGCCGGCCATGCTGCCGTCGAGCAGCATCAGGGAACCCGCAAGCACTTCCATGCCACGCGCAGAATCACGCAGATGCTTCAGCTGCTCGATGTCATTCAGCAACTGGCGTTCAGTAGGCAGGAACTCGTGGATCGGTGGATCCAGCAGGCGGATGGTGACCGGGTACGGCGCCATGGTCTCGAACAGCCCGCGAAAATCTGCGCGCTGCATAGGCAACAGCTTGTCCAGTGCCACCTGGCGCTGGGCCTCATCGTCGGCCACGATCATCTCGATGACTACGGGCAGGCGCTCGACAGCATTGAACATGCGTTCCGTGCGGCACAGCCCAATTCCGCGCGCGCCGAACTTGAGTGCACGCGCCGCATCCGACGGGGTATCCGCGTTTGCCATCACGCGCAGGTAGGCGACATCGTCCGCCCACTGCAGCAGTTTGTTCAGCTCTTCAGTAAATTCGGGTTCGACCATCGGCACCTCGCCGAGATACACATTGCCGCTGGAGCCATCGATCGTGATCATGTCGCCTTCGCGGATCACGTGGCTGCCGACATGTGCCTCACGGCGCTGCACATCGACATGGATGCCCTCGGCGCCCGCAACACAAGGCTTGCCCATGCCGCGCGCGACTACGGCGGCGTGTGAGGTCTTGCCGCCGCGACTGGTCAGAATGCCCTGCGCGGCAAAGAAGCCATGGATATCCTCGGGCTTGGTCTCTTCACGCACCAGAATCACCGGACGTCCCATGTCGTTACCCTGGATCTCGGCACGGTCGGCATCGAACACCACGTAGCCAGAGGCTGCGCCAGGCGATGCCGGCAGCCCCTGGGCCATCGGCTCACCCTTGAAATCAGGACTGAGGCGTGGATAAAGCATCTGCTCGAGATACAGGGGATCGATACGCAGCAACGCCTGTTCCTTGCTAATCAGGCCTGATTTCACCATCTCGACGGAGGTACGAACCATACCCACGGCGTTCATCTTGCCATTGCGCGTCTGCAGGCAGTAAAGAACACCGCGCTCAATCGTGAATTCGAAATCCTGAACCTCTTTGTAGTGCGCCTCAAGTTTGTCGCGCAGTTCGTCTAGTTGGCGCGCCATCTCCGGCATCTCGACCGCCAGCTGGTGAATGGGCTTGGGTGTACGTATGCCGGCGACCACATCCTCACCCTGGGCGTTCACCAGGTACTCGCCGTACAGCTTGTCCTCCCCGGTACCCGGGTTGCGCGTGAACGCCACACCAGTCGCGGAACTATCACCGCGGTTGCCAAACACCATGGTGCATATATTCACCGCGGTACCATTGGCCATGTTCGGCGTAATCTTGAACTGGGTGCGGTAATCGATCGCGCGCTTGCCCATCCAGGAGCCGAACACTGCCTTGATGGCGATTTCGAGTTGCTCGAAGGGGTCTTCCGGGAAGGGGCGCCCAGTGTGTTCCTGGAACACCCTGAGGAATCGCTCGCTAATCTCCTTGAGATCGTCGGCCGACAGACCGACATCCTCCTTTACATGCGCCGCCTGCTTGACCGCGTCGAACTCGGCGTCGAATACCTCGTCAGGCACCCCCATGGCGACCTTGCCGAACAGCTGGATGAAGCGACGATAGGCATCGTAGCCAAAGCGCGCATCACCGGTCTGCCTGATCTCACCCCGCAGGGTCTCGGTATTCAGGCCGAGATTGAGGATGGTATCCATCATGCCGGGCATAGACATTGCCGAGCCGCTGCGCACGGAGACCAGCAACGGATTTTCGGGGTTGCCGAAGCCCTTGCCGGTTTCCTGCTCGACCAGCGCCATGTGCTCGCGCACCTGGCTCATCATGTCCTCCGGCACCGATTTGCTACCCGACTCCAGGTAGTGCAGACAGGCGTCGGTGGTAATCACGAAACCCGGCGGCACATTGAGGCCAATCTGCGTCATCTCGCACAGATTGGCGCCTTTACCCCCGAGCAGCTGCTTGTTACTGCCATCGCCTTCTGCGAACGCGTACACCCATTTCTGATTGCCCAAATCCATGCTCACTAAACTACCTTCCTTTCGTCACTTCGAGGTTGTTGTCAAACGGCACATTATCGCATGCTTTCTATGACCTGATGATGACGGATAAACAGGCGCCAGGAACAAACAGCACAGCGCCTGCTCGCACCAAGTTGGTTCAGGCCATGCGGGATCCTCGTCAGCATCTCTGCGGGCGGCCGGAACGCAAAAACACCTTCATCAGCCTGAAAAGCTGTGATGCAGGCCGGCCAGAAGTGCTTACGAAAAGAGAGTCCGGCGTGCCTACCGCGCTTGCAGGATCAATTTCTCAATTTTGGTGTGTCCGCGTCGATGCGCGTAATCGGCCGCAGTCAGACCCGCAGTGTCCTGGAGGTCGGTGTTTGCCCGAGCCTCGAGAAGTTTCTGAATAACTGCTTCGTGGCCATTGTA
>Ga0316190_10004622_pt1 | contig 10041 bp, 9 predicted proteins | sample Eddworburrow2_MG_FD_204929 | JGI IMG/M metagenome (GOLD analysis project Ga0316190, IMG submission 204929) | Coastal sediment microbial communities from Maine, United States - Eddy worm burrow 2 | ecosystem: Environmental > Aquatic > Marine > Coastal > Sediment | place: USA: Maine | collected... | reverse complement strand
ATTATCTTTCAGTAGTACTGAGCGTAATTTCCCCGCGTCAAGTAATAAACGATATAAGTCCGCACGTTCCTTTTCAAATCGCTCAAGACTTGAAGACTTCAGTTGTGACTTCAATGCTTCGGTTTCCTGATACGCGATTTGATACTGCGCGGCTTCATCAACGGTATTCAATCTATCGAGTAGCTCCGATGGTACCTTTGGTATATCGGGAACATTTTTGGCTTTTACCGGGGCTGCAATTCTTTCAAAAATGAGGTCAACCAGTTCACGCCAGATTTTGACACTTTCCCAATAAGCGTCCGGCAGAGATTTGCTTTTATTGCGATTCATTGTTAAAGCAGCCAAGGCAGAAAGTTTTTCTGAGGTTTTTTTGTAGTACTCAGCACGTTCTTGCAAACCAGAGACCGTTTCTGCCTGTAATCTTCCCAACGTCTCTCGCGTCTTTTCAAGTATGGCACGCTGAGCAGCGATCTCACGCAAATCCGAACTGGCTGCGCTCTTAGCTTGTTCTTCTGCTGTGGCTATTGAAATAGCTGCTTCATTTTGTAACTTGTCTGCAGCATCCTTCTCTTCAGCAAAACGAACAGCAGTTTCTGCCTGCTGCTGACGGCTGATCTGGGAATTAATCAGGCTATTGCGACGTTCCGGTGGTAAGGAAAGAAATTCGAGTCGCTGTCGATCAATCAACAGTTGGCGGTCCTTTACCTTGTTTACCAAAATTTCCAGAGCTGAATTGTTTTTGGCGCAAGCCAGATAAGCATCAGTCAACTCAACAGAAGGCCGATGCTTTTCTTGTAAAGCCAGAAATTCCTTGATTCGACTCTGGATGGCTTCTTCGTTATTCAGGTCAACAATAAAAAGTGCTGTAACAGGTGTGCCAGTTAGGGCTGAACCTGATACGAAGTCGGCCAGTCTGTTCTGTGTAACTTCCAGTTGAACCAGACGCTCCCCAGCTTCTAGGGCCAGATTTGGAGGGCAACCCTCATCATGATTTGTGGCAGCTGCCGAAATTGAGTAAAAGAAAATCAGGCCAAACGAAAGCGCTATTGATGCGAATTGGTGCATAACGTTTCCCTTACAATCGGCGTGATAAATATTACCAGTTTACTTGTGAGTTTGGGGTGGAGATTAAGGTTTTACTAAGGGCTACGGATCATTATATATTTCAGTTACATTTTAGTACGAGTTATATATCGTGGCGATGGTAGTAATTGCTGATTCAAAGAGCGAGCGGATAGTAGGGGAAAATGGAACGCAGCCAGAAATTTACTAGCAGTTGCACTTGTCAATTTGAATCGTTTGATATAACAATTATTTAGCTGTCAAGGAAAGATTAGGTGTAGGAGGCAATTGCGGCATCGTTTGTTCGGGGAGTTCGCCCGTGAGGTTATCCAAAAACACGACAATATCGGCTACGTCACTCTCGGACAACGTCTTGTTCAGTTGGGTTTTGGACATGACACGTTCGGCTTCGTCCAGCGTCTCGACCGAGCCGTTGTGGAAGTAAGGCGCAGTCAGTGCAACATTGCGCCAGGCTGGCACACGCCACATAAGTTTATCATCTACATTTTTTGTTGCTTCAAAACGTCCCCCATCCATCATGAGCTTATACTTTTTCACAAATTCGCTGTCCTGATAGGCTAGGAATTTCTGGTAGAAGCCGGTACTGACTGGCATGGCTGATCCGGCAAAGTTGGGGGCCGGTATGGCAGGTCGTGGAGCCTACCTGTTCTACCAACTTCATGCCGCGAACAGCCTGATCGGATAATGCATTTTATCACCCTTAATGTAGCGGTCAAAAAGGCTGCTAGGGGTCACAAGCGTACGCTCATAAGCCACGATGACCTTCGCGATGTTTGTCATAGGTCACGGAATCTTTGTCGCCGAATACGGCTTCAAATAGTTTTACATAACCGGGAATAGCTCGGATGCGTTCCACAGCAGATGCTTCTGACGGCATACCCATTTCAATCGGATTCAGAATCGGGGCCTTTGCCTGATCTTCCAGGGTTGCGGCGTGACCAATCCAGAATTGTACGCTCATATAGGCAGCATTCCATACGGTGTGGAGCACTGCGGCCACCTTTTTGACCCGCTACGCCGACAGAGACCGGGCGATTCGCTATAAAGCAGGCTATGACAAGAGTTGCAGGAAGATGTCCAGTCAATGGATAAGCGAGGTTCAAAGAACAACTGTTTACCCAGTTCGATCTTGGCTGCACTCATGGTATTGTCTGCGGGAATAAATGGCGAAGCGGGTAATGCCTCCATACCCATTGCTACCTGACTGGCCAACAACAAAATTACTGCAGAAATTTTGGTTAATTATGTGAACCGCATTCGATAATGCTATATTTCATTGGTTGCATATTCGACCGAGGTTATTTGTGTCACTGAATCTAACGATTCAGGCCTCAACATTGCAGATCGCGCAGCAGGGAAACGCGAACCGTATCTGGCAAAGATGGTAGGTTGATTTGATAGTTTGTGTGATCCACGCCCATGCTCAATATAGCACCTTGTTGAAGCGCTTGTGCCACATCCTTACTGAGTTCAAAGCGAAGAAAATGTACAGCAGAAGTCTTTTCTTCGGTGGAACGCGCCAGATCTTCATCCGCGATGGCATACACCCGGTCGAATCCCACTGCCGCAACCCAAACCTTATCTTCGATTCCAACCAGACGGGTGAGCATGTGACGTCGTTCTGACACGTCCTCATACTCGATCATCATAGTCGCTTTCCAGTTACATCCATCCGGAATCAGGGGGTTATATGCGTCCAGTTCTTCCTGGATACCTGCTTGTTCGAAAACTTTTTCGGCACGTAGCATCTCCTGCACCTGATATCGCATCGTCAGCTCATCCTCGAAGATCAGCGTGACATGGTCACCGAGGGCGACGATGCGATTTTTTTTATGCGCCATCACTTCGCTGCGGAACACATCCCGTGATTTTGCATAGGTCTCCAGCGACATCAGTTTATCTTGAGTTAGTTTTGCCATGTTGTTAATGCTGGCCGCTGATTGGCCCCTCCTTGAACAGGTTGTCTTTTAATTCGAGATCGAAAGCCGTGTCGTTGCGGCGTATCCATTCCAACACCATTGCGGCGTGCTCTTTCTCTTCGTCGCGGTTATGAGCAAGGATCTTCTTTAATTCCGGGTCGGTAGCGGCATCAACGCGTTGGTTATACCAGTCCACCGCTTCCAGCTCTTCCATAAGCGAAACGATCGCACGATGCATATCCATGGTGACGGCAGTTAGTTTGTCTACGGGTTCGTGATAGCCTTCGTTAGCCATGCTTGTCTCCTCTGATTAGTTTATAAACCGTATGCGATACGCATCAGGGTAAGGGGGTGTTCCTTCTGTGGACTCTTTTTGGGAGCTTGGGTTTCGCCTATGCCCTGCATGATATGGCGCCCCGCAATCGCGCAATCGGAGCTCACATAATCCGGTTCACCTTCTGCCATTTGCTTGAATACCGGCTTACCTATTTTCATCGAATCTGCGAAAAATTCGCTTTTTACACCCCAGGTGCCATCGTGTCCCGAGCAGCGCTCTACGGTAGTAATTTCGGTGTCAGGAACCAGCTGTAATGTTTCGCGGGTCTTGAGCCCCAGATTTTGTACCCTTAGGTGACAGGGGACATGGTAGGAGACCTTCCCCAATTTGTTTTGGAAGTCGGTCTTGAGAAGTCCATCCTTGTGGCGCAGCATCAAATATTCGAACGGGTCAAACATAGCCTCAGCCACTGTCTTAATTTCGGCATCATCGGGAAACATCAAAGGCAATTCCTGCTTGTACATCAATGTACATGATGGGATAGCTGTGACGATTGCATAACCTTCATGAGCTAATTTAGCCAGATGAGGAATGTTGGTCTCTTTTAGGCGAGCGACTGCGTCGAGGTCTCCCAATTCGAGTTTGGGCATGCCGCAGCATGCCTCCTTCTCAACTAATTTAGTTGGGATCTCATTGTGTGTCAAAATCTTGATCAGGTCATGACCGACCCCAGGTTCGTTGTAATTGATGTAGCAGGTTGCATAGATGGCTACTTTTCCTGGTGTGCGTTCACCGACTTTTTCCGGATAGCTTTCGTCAATTGAGGCGTTCGTGCGGAATTTCTTGCTACTGTATTCCGGCAGCTCGCGATCCTGATGGATGCCCAGAACGCTGTCCATCACTTTTCGGGTGACTGTGTTCTTGTTGACCGCGTTGACTGCTTGCGTGACTACCGGGATTGAGGCTAGTTTGCCCATTGCATCAGTGCTGGAGAGTAGCTTGTCGCGGAAGTTCGTCTCGCCTTTTTTGAATTTTACCGCTTTGGCGCGTAGCATCAGGTGGGGAAAATCCAGGTCGAATGGATGGGGCGGGACATATGGACATTTGGTCATGAAACACATGTCGCATAGATAACATTGGTCTACTACTTTCCAGTAGACTTTCTTGTCGACGGTATCCAGTTCCATGGAAGGACTCTCGTCGATTGCGTCAAACAGTAGGGGGAATGCGTTGCAAAGGCTGAAACAACGACGGCATCCATGACAAATGTCATAAACCCGGTGCAACTCATCCATCAACGTAGCTTCTTTATAGAACTCGGGATTCTGCCAATCTAACGGATGGCGCTGTGGTGCTTCCAAATTACCTTCGCGTGTGCTCATGTCAATCCTCTGAAAATAAGCGGAGCTATAAAAACTTGTGTCTACTGCTGAAACCATATTCCCCTGTTCATATTGAACAGGGGATGTATAGCTATTAATCTGCTAGGCTGTCCAAAGCTTTCTGGAAGCGATTGGCATGCGAGCGTTCTGCTTTAGCCAATGTTTCGAACCAGTCAGCGATCTCATCAAAGCCTTCAGAGCGTGCAGTCTTGCTCATGCCTGGATACATATCGGTGTATTCATGGGTCTCGCCAGCGATTGCGGACTTCAAGTTGTCACGTGTCCCACCAATCGGTAGGTCAGTGGCTGGGTCACCGCATTTTTCCATATATTCCAAGTGGCCATGTGCATGTCCAGTTTCACCTTCGGCTGTAGAGCGGAATACAGATGCCACGTCATTCTGACCTTCAACATCTGCTTTGGCTGCAAAATACAGATAACGGCGGTTTGCCTGGGATTCACCAGCAAACGCGTCTTTAAGATGTTGGTGGGTCTTGGATCCTTTGAGTTCCATAGTCTTGCTCCTTTAAAGTAACAATAAAATAAAATGAGCTGCGAAAGTTTAATTCGCCGTTCATGTTTGCAATTTAAGCTTAAAGTTCCAATAAATCAAATTGAAATAATTGTAATAACTGATTTATTATGCAAATCAGGATGATTGATGGCAAGCAGGCTTGACGTCTGTATTAAGGAGACATGTAATGACCTTGAATGAGCTGCGCTATATTGTTGCAGTTGCGCAGGAGCGGAATTTTCGTCGTGCTGCAGAAAAAGCTTACATTAGTCAGCCGGCGTTATCTCTGGCGATCCAAAAGCTGGAAGAAGAATTATGTGCAAAGATATTTGAGCGAGGGAAGGGCAGGGTGTCGATAACGCCTCTTGGGTCTGAAATCGTGCAACAGGCACAACGTGCATTGGAGGAGGTTGACCGTATCCGCGAAATTGCGATGTTAGGTAAAGGTCAGCTCGTCAGCTCATTGCGTTTGGGCATTATTCATAGTGTAGGTCCATATTTATTACCTGAACTTATTCCAGTATTAAAGAAAGTCGCCCCGAATATGCCACTGGAAATCGAGGAAAATATTACCGCTAATCTGGAATCATTGCTGCTTAACGGCAAGCTGGATGTCATTGTAATCGCATTGCCATTTGAGGACTCTAGCATTTTGACTCGTGCGCTGTACGATGAACCGTTTGAAGTGGTTGTTGGGAACGATCACCATTGGGTTACACGGCGCAGTATCAAGGCACAAGAGTTGTCGGGTGAAAAAATACTGTTGCTTGATTCCGGCCACTGTTTTAGTAATCAGGTTGCTGAGGCATGCCCGGAACTCAGTCGAAAAGGTGCGCTAATTCAACATGGTACTTCACTGGAAACAATACGTAATATGGCAGCTTCTGGTCTGGGAATTACCGTGCTGCCTGCTTCTGCGAACAGTCCTCGCTATCGGAATCGTCTCTTGAATGTGATTCCTTTCACCAAGCCAGCCCCTTCGCGGCGCATTGCTTTAGCTTGGCGCAAAAGCTTTGCGCGTGATCAGGCTATAGAGGCACTAAGTAAGGCTATTTCAAAAACTAAAATTATCGGAGTAAAACATTTGTCATGAGTGTTTGTAATCAGCCATACCAACAAAACAAATTGCTCAGATGGAGCTACAGCCTGATCGCGCCTATTTATGATTTTGTCGTAGCAAGTCCGATGCACAAGGCACGTATGCGTTCATTAAGTTCTTTGCCTGTTGATGGGGTAGGAAAGGTATTGTTGAGTGGCATTGGTACAGGGCTCGATTTAGCTTTGTTGCCGACACAGCATCAGTACGCTGCAGTGGATTTTAATGCTGCGATGCTGTCACGCGCAAAGTCGCGTGGAGTTGGACTGCAGGTTGACTGGATATTGGGTGACAGCATGTCTTTACCTTTTCCAGATGAGCAATTTGATCATGTGGTGCTGCATCTTATTGTGGCGGTTGTGCCACAACCTGCGCGATGTCTTTACGAAGCCGCGCGGGTACTTAAGCCTGGCGGTTCGATAATTTTATTCGATAAATTTCTGCAACCAGGCAAACTAGCCTTGCTGCGCCGTTCACTCAATCCCTTGACTCGTCTTATTGCTACACGCATGGACGTAGTGTTTGAGGAAGTAATAAGCGAAATGCCACAACTAAGCGTGGTTAGTAATGTGCCCTTGCTAGCTGGAGGTTGGTTTCGTGGGATAGTAATGAAAAAAAGTTGATTTGTATCATGTGACCTTGTGGGATAGGTCTATTGAGCTGTGCTGTCGTTGTACTATGATGTTATCCACTTGGTAAGAAGGGCGTATGACATGCTACTTTGGCTACAACTTCTCATTTGCTTTGCCATCATCTGCTACGCAGGCTATTTTCTGTCCCGCTATGGAGACATCATTGCAGAAAAGTCGGGCATCTCTGCATCATGGATAGGTCTCATCCTGCTGTCGACAGCGACTTCTTTGCCTGAGCTGATAACCGGAATTTCTTCAGTTTCATTTGCAAACGCACCAGATATAGCTGTGGGTGATGTGCTCGGTAGCGCGGTATTTAACCTTCTCATTCTGGTGTTGCTGGATGCACTTTTCAAGCGTGAAACCTTATATAGCCAAGCTGCTCAGGGACATATCCTGTCAGCATCACTTGGTGCGTTATTGATTGCTTTCGCTGGTTTTAGCTTGTTGCTGGATCATGCTGGGATGAGTCCAGCATTGGGGCAGGTGGGGCTATATACGCCATTAATTTTGCTGGTTTATCTGGTTGCGATGCGAGCCGTTTACAGCTATGAGCACCGCACCCTGTCCGAATACACCGAGGTGTCTACCGAACGCTATCCAGATGTGACACTGCAAATTGCTATCAAAGGCTATTTTTTGGCTGCTATGGCAGTGGTATTGGCAGGTTCCTGGTTACCGTTCGTTGCCAAGGATATTTCGGATTTGATGGGATGGGGGCAAAGCTTTGTCGGAACTTTGCTGGTGGCGGCTGTGACCTCTGCCCCCGAAGCAGCCGTCACCATTTCTGCACTGCGTATTGGTGCATTCGACATGGCTATCGCAAATTTACTTGGCAGTAACTTGTTCAACATTCTCATTCTGGCTTTAGATGATTTGTTTTATACCCAAGGCCCGTTGCTTGCAAAGGTAGATTCAAGTCACGCGCTGACAGCTTTTACTGCAGTGATGATGAGCTCTTTGGTGGTTGTGGGTTTAATCTTTCGCCCGAAAAAACGTGTAGTTCTGGGACTTACCTGGGTAAGTCTAGGGTTACTTATGCTGTATGTGTTTAACTCGTGGATACTTTTCGGGCATGCACAATAAAGATAACGTGTGGCATACGCTGACTAGCGATGAAGTCGTGCAACTTCTGGAGACAAATCCGCAGTCCGGGCTGAGTCAAGTTGATGCGATAAAAAGGTTGGAGCGTTTCGGACCCAACGCCTTGCAGGAAAAACGCGCTCGTTCACCTTGGCGAATGCTGCTGGATCAGTTCACCGATTTCATGATCATCGTGCTGATTGCCGCAGCGATTATTTCGGGCGTCGTCGGAGATCTGGGAGATACCATAGCCATTGTCGTAATCGTGGTTCTCAATGCTGCGATTGGCTTCGTCCAGGAATATCGCGCTGAGCGCGCGATGTCGGCGCTAAAGCGTATGGCTGAGGCCAGCGCACATGTGGTGCGGAGCGGTCATGCGTTAATCATAGCTGCCTCTGAACTGGTTCCTGGCGATGTGGTGTTACTGGAGGTGGGCAACGTTGTACCGGCAGATTTGCGCATCATCGAAGCAGCGCGCTTCAAGATTGACGAGTCCGCACTAACGGGCGAGTCGGTCGCAGTGGAAAAGCAAACACGGAAATTAGATACCGCCAATATGCCGTTGGGCGATAAAGCGTGCCTGGCTTATAAAGGAACCGTTGTGACTTACGGGCGAGCGAGGGGCATTGTGGTTGCAACGGGCATGGAGAGTGAACTCGGCAAAATTGCCACTTTGCTGGATGAGAGCGGCGAAATCAGGACGCCGCTGCAAAAGCGACTGACTGAACTGGGTAAGCGACTGGCTGTAGCCGCGCTTGCCATCTGTGTGCTGGTGTTTGTTGTTGGAGTGGTGCGCGGTGAACCTTTGCTACTGATGTTCATGACAGCGCTGAGTCTTGCTGTTGCTGCCATTCCGTCAGCTTTGCCTGCGGTGGTGACAATTTCGCTGGCATTGGGCGCCCACAAGATGGTCAAACAACATGCACTTATCCGCCGTCTTCCTGCAGTCGAGACACTGGGTTCGGTTACGTTTATCTGTTCCGACAAGACCGGCACGCTCACACAGAACAAGATGCATGTAAACGCGGTTTATGCTGACGGCGCTTTACATAAAACATGGTCTGGTGGTGTCGATACTTGGGGGCTGCTATGGCAATCGTTGACACTGAATAACGATGCGCATCACCACGAAAGTAAAGCTCATGGGGAGCCTACCGAAGCTGCACTGCTGCAAGCGGCACAAGACGCAGGATACAACAAGACAGTACTTGAAAAAAAGATGCCGCGCCTGTTGGAATTACCGTTTGATGCAGAGCGCAAGCGTATGACCACTTTCCACACCACGGATGAAGGCATCATTGCCTATACCAAGGGTTCGCCGGAAACCGTTATTCCACAATGTGTTCGCATACGATTGAGCGGTGACGAGCAAAATATTGACCAGTTAGATTTGTTGAAGAAGGCCGAAGCGATGGCAGAAGATGGCTTGCGCATACTGGCATTTGCATATCGACGCTGGGTTGAGTTACCTGCCGTTGAACGAGCTGATGAGCTGGAGAGCGAACTGGTATTCCTTGGTTTTGTAGGGATGATTGACCCGCCGCGCAGTGCAGCGAAGGAAGCCGTGGCGCAATGCAGAACTGCAGGCATCACGCCAGTCATGATTACCGGCGATCATCCGGCCACCGCACGTGCTATCGCCCTAGAACTCGGCATCCTCGCAGACGAAGGGCGAGTGATGACTGGAGGAGAGCTCGCTCAGCTCGATCAGGAGGCGTTCGAAGCCGAAGTAGAGCATGTGCGTGTTTATGCCCGAGTTGATCCGGCGCAAAAGATCAAAATTGTCCAGGCGCTACAAGACCGGGGCGAGGTTGTGGCGATGACTGGTGACGGGGTCAACGACGCGCCCGCGCTCAAAGCGGCGGATATTGGTGTCGCAATGGGCAAGGGCGGTACCGACGTAGCACGTGAAGCGGCGGATATGGTGCTGCTCGACGACAATTTCGCCACCATCGTGCATGCAGTGCGGTATGGCCGTCGCCTGTATGACAATATCCGGAAATTCATCCGCTACGCGATTACTACCAACTCTGCCGAAATCTGGACGATTTTTCT
>Ga0316190_10004620_pt1 | contig 10042 bp, 10 predicted proteins | sample Eddworburrow2_MG_FD_204929 | JGI IMG/M metagenome (GOLD analysis project Ga0316190, IMG submission 204929) | Coastal sediment microbial communities from Maine, United States - Eddy worm burrow 2 | ecosystem: Environmental > Aquatic > Marine > Coastal > Sediment | place: USA: Maine | collected... | reverse complement strand
TTTCATCAGATGCTTGGAACCCGATCAGCCGGACGCAGCGGTGGACCGCGGCAGGTGGCCGCAGATGGCCTTGGCCAGTTCGTCGGCGCCCTGGGTCAGGACGTCGAAGACCGGCAGCCCGGTATCGCGCGCGATGGCCTCGCATGTCGCATCAATCGCGCTCGTCTCCAGACCCTCGTGGTTGATCGTGATCGCGACCACCGGTCGGCCGGAGACCAGCTCGACCGCTCGAATCTGATGATCCAATGGATGAAGGGCGTACCCCGGGAACCCGTCATATTCCTTTCGAGCCGGGGCATGTTGCAGCACCACGACATCCGGCCTTCCCGCCGCGAGGAGTTCGTAACCCCCGGGATAGGCCGGATTCATCAAACTCCCCTGTCCCTCGAGAACAATCACATCGGGAGAACTCTCGGTCCAGGCGGTCCATACGGCGTGCTCGATCTCACCGGCCACGAAATCATTCACCAGCGAGTCCAGGATGATGCCGTACTTCGCCCCCTGCAACCACGCCGTTTGCCCCGTGCCGATGAGTTCCGACTTCAGGCCCTGCGCGCCGAGAGCATCGATGAGCATCCAGGCCGTCGTGCGCTTGCCCACCGCAGAGTCGGTCCCCAATACGGCGATCTTGAAACTGCCGACTTCGGAGATCTTGCCGCTGAAAAAGTGCAACTCGTTCACCGGCGGCGGCTTGCGCACGTCGCGAAGCGTCACCCCGTAATCCTCAGCCACCGCCAAGATCTCCACATCATCACTCAGATAATCATGGAGCCCCGAGTCTATGTTGAGCCCCAGGCGGATACCTCGGCGGATATCCGATCGCGCTGCCGGGTCCAGCCGGCCACCATCGGGCGCCAGCCCCACCACCAGGTGAGTCGGTTCAAGATCGCCCTCCAGGGCGTTTCGATAGGCTGACATGACGTCCTTCTCGATGGGAATTCCCGCGAATCGACCATCGAGCACCTTGCCTGCGTCGTTCTCGGCCAGGAGTGAATCGACAACCGCGAGCACCCGGTACCGGCGACTACTACGAACCAGACCATGTGCGGTCTTTCCGTTGGTAGATCCGTAGGCGCCTTCACAGTAGATGATGGCGTTGCCATCGGGGAGAGTTTCTTTCATTTCACGATCCTCCAAGTTCAATGATTCGGATCTTCCTCGAACAATCTCGAATCGATTGGTCATCATTTCCTCCCGGTGAGTACGACCACGAACCGATCGCTGGGGAGTTTCTGGTCACGGTGGCCGTCGAGCAGGGAGATCAAACCCGCCGTTGACGCCGGCAGCACGTTGAGCCCCTCGCTCGAGCTGATCATTCTTGCGAAACGGGTCATGGCTCGGTCGCTGGCGTATCCCGCCCAACCGCTGGTGGCTCGAATGGCGTCCAGCGCCGAATCGCCGTCAATCGAGTGCCAGTTGATGAGGGGCTCGTTGACGGCGGTCTCTCGGATCCTGTTCGGGTCCAGGTTACGGCACTCGTCGTAGCCTTTGAGAAACGACTCAGCGATGGGGTTTTTTCGAAACGACGATCCGGCGATCAAGCGTGGAATCCGGGACGTCTTTCCCCGTCGGTAGAGGCTCTGGAATCCCTTGGCGATCCCGGCGAGGGTCGTCCCGTTGGAAACCGGCACCGCCACCGCCGCTGGGGCGTCCCGGAGCTCATCGTAGATTTCGTGCGCTATCTCGCCGTACGCGCGCAGCTGAATCGGGATGTTCGCTCCCCCCGGGTTGGCGTCATAGAGGTCGTCTGTTTGAGCGCGTTTGCGCGATGCCTCCACGGCCGCCTCGTAGTCTCCTCGAGCAGTCACGATTTCGGCCCCGAAGCGCCGAATCTCGTCAACCCGACGGGAGTGGTAGGTCTCAGGAATGAAGATCACGCACCGCAGACCTGCGAACGAGGCTGCCATTGCCAATGCTGCGCCGTAATTACCACACGTGGCTCCGGTCACCGCATCAAAGCCTCGTCGCAGTGCGTCCATGGCCTGGGCGAATGCGATTCGGTCTTTTTGCGTCCCGGTTGGGTTGCCGCCTTCGAATTTGAGATAGAGCTGGCGCAGCCCCGTCTCGCGTTCGATGTTGCGGGCGCGGGTCAGCTGGGTGTCGCCGATCTCGGAGTCGATAATGTTCTCAAAGGCCTCGAGTCGATCCTCGAGAATCGCGTCCGGGTCGCTCGCAATGCGCCTTTCCGCTTCAAGCTCCCGCGGCAGGAAAAGCGGCTGAGCGACAGCCCCATCGAGAATCGGCGACATTGGTTCGACATCGACCGATGGGCAACCATTGTCCTTTTGACCCATGTCAACCTCCCAAAGGGCTGGAATCCCTTCGACCCAACTTGTCCGTGTGGTCGACAGGTTGATTGTCGGCTGCCTCGCTGTCGGGCCCAAGAGCGCCAACGACGATGAATGAAACAACCGTGACGGTCTTGCTTCCTTCTTGACCCGTCTTGACGACGATGCGTGCCTCGACTTCTTCCCGAAGATGCGACAACAGATCCGGCCCAGCCATGATTGGAGCAACGTTGTGCTCGCCTTCATCCGGAGTCAGAATCGCGACCAAGCGGGGTTCTCCCATGACGCCCCACGCAGTGGGCACAACGATCCCCCGCACAACATCGAACTCTGCTTGTTCGGTCGATTTCATCGATCGATTCCTCCGGGGAGTTTGGTGGTTGGAACCACCGTGCTCACCAACCTCACGGCTACGGTTTGGGATGCTCATGACAGCAGATTGACTCGGTATCCACAGCGACGATCGTGCCGACGTGAATGATCCCCTCCTCTTCCTGTCCCGATGTGGGAAGGATCCACACAAACAACAACCCGATGACAATCGCCAGAACCCACGTCCAGATTCTTTTTCGATTCATGCTGAGACCCATCCTTTCTCGCATTCGGTGTTTGACGCCCCAACTTCAATCGCAAGACGCGTGCCAGGCGGACGCCTCAGTCAAACGGTGGAAACGGAATACTCGGTTCCGATTTCCCTCTCAATCGGAACTCGAGTTTCCAATCGTAGGCTCGGGGGTATTGGCATTCACGAAAGCCCCGGCATGTGGAAGAACGCACATGCGGTGGTGATTTCCGCCGATCCTCCGTCGGTATTCGGTGCTGTGATCAACACCGCCATGCAACCAAGACGCTGGCACGGCGGTTGCACAAATCTTGTTGCCGGGCACCATTGAGCAAAGATGCCCATTTGGGCGGGAAAGGAGAATACACTATGGATCGCCTGACGAATTGGGGTCCTTTTCGTAGACTCGTGGGTCTACGTGACCAGATGGACCGACTGACGCAACCTTGGCCCATCGCACCCGGCTATTTCGGCATTGAAGATGAGAATCTTCCTAGAGCTTGGGTACCACTCGTGGATATCCGTGAAACACCCGGCACATTCGAGGTATCCGCCGAGCTGACCGCAATCGATCCAAGCTCCCTTGACGTGTCTGTCCAGAACAACACACTGACAATACGCGGTAAACGAAAGCACGTCGAAACTGGCGACGACGAGACTCTCCTTCGAGTCGAGCGGGATTACGGCGCCTTCGAGCGGTCTCTGACACTTCCCCGGTCGGTGAAACCGGAAGATATCGAAGCAATCTACAAGAAAGGTGTACTCATCATCAGCATTCCGAAGCGGGCGGAGGCGGGGCCAAAGAAGATCCAAGTTAATATTCTCGACGAATAGCATGGAAGGGGGAGAAAGGGTGAAGGGCGTGGCGGTTACTCCGCACCCCCTCATCCACATTCCTTCCAACGTCAGTCGAGCGAACACAAGGTATTGCCGGGCTGATCACCTCGTGGCCGTCAGCAGACGTGGTCGACCCTGAGACACCAAACACGCGAAAAGGACCCTCAATGCAACCAGACAAGGACGACCAAGACCCGCGGGAAGACGGATTCTTCAGGAGGCTCTCTGATCGCGAACCGGAGATCGGGCCACTCCACAGACGTGCATCTCGATGGGTTCGGCGACGATTCGCCGTCGGCTTTTTGGTTGTCTTTCCCCTGGTCATCACCCTCTTCTTCGCCCGGTTCATCTTCGGGCTGCTGGATCGCTGGTTTCTGCCGATCTCCGAACGCCTCTTCGGAGTCGAAATCCCCGGCATCGGTTTCATCCTCTTCGTCATCGCGCTCTTTGCTCTCGGGATTCTCGCAACCAACATCTTCGGCGGCCGCCTGCTCGACTTCGTCGAAAAGCGGGTGGCCGGCATTCCCCTGCTGAGTCCCATCTACCAGGGCGCCCGTCAGATCACCGAGGCCATTCAGATCCGCGGCACGACGGACTTCAGAAAAGTCGTCCTACTCGATTTCCCACGCGAAGGACTCCGGTCCGTGGGATTCGTCACCCGGGAGTTTGCCGGACCGACCGTCTTTTGCGACGAACCCTCGGCGCTGGTCTTCGTGCCCACCACTCCGAATCCCACGACCGGGTTCCTGGTCGCGTTACCCAACAGCGAACTCGAGGTCCTCGATATCACCGTCGAACAGGGCGTCAAGCTGCTGATATCCGGTGGTCTCCTGACTCCGAAGCAGCTGCTTCGCGAACGCCCCGAGCCGGCACCGACGGGAGATCAACTCTCGGAATGAGGCCTCTCGACGCTCGTTGACGGCCCAGGTCGGCCCGGTTTGCCTTCGCCGGCGTTGTCGTAGTAGCGCATGGTCGGGTAGGCGAAATCGATGTCGTCGGCCTTCCAAAACGCCTCGAGGATGTCCTCCCAGATCGCGTTCTCGGCCGATCGACGGCGTCGCGGATCGGTGAGATATCGGATGGTCAGCGTGACGCCGATATCGACGACTGATGTCCACACGATGGGCGTCAAATGCTCGTAGCGGATCATGAACTTATTGGCGGCCCTCCGTAGTTCCAGCCGCGCCTGTTCGCTTTCGATCGTGCTGTGCGCCGCGGCGATCTCGGACAGGATCTCCTTGGCCCGGCGCCAGTCACTCTCGAACGTCACCGTCACCGGGACCTCGTCCCAGATGAAGTTGAAGCCCTGAGTGTAGTTGGCGATGGTCTCCTGGAAGACCTTGCCGTTGGGGATATGGAGAATCCTGCCGGTGCTCTGATCGGCGTCGACCCAGTTGCCGATCTCGACCAACGAGAACGCAAAGAGCCGGAGATCGATGACATCGCCGGCGTGGTCGCCGATCTGAATGCGATCTCCCACAGTAAAGGGCCGGCGAATGGTGAGAAAGATCCAGCCCGCGAAATTTGTCAACGGAGCGTGGAGAGCGATCGCGAGACCGGCCGAGATGATCCCGATGGACGCCGCGAGACCCGTCACACCCCCGAGCCAGATCCTCAGGAGCGCAAGAACCGACACGAACCCGAGCAGATAGTTCACCGTCTTGACGGCGATGTACCGGCGGGCCGTATCTTCGAGACGACGTTCGAGCACAAAACCCACCCCGCGCCGAAGCAGGAGAAGGGACAGAACGAAAGCCAGCGACAGGATGACCTTGTCGAGGGTCGCTTCGGGTATTCCGATGTATCCGCCCAGGGTCGCGATTAGTTCGTCTATTCGTTCGAACACGTCCGCCATGGATCGATCATACAGAACGCTGATCAACTCCCCTAGACGCCAGCGAGCCAATCGCGAAGCAGCGGCAACGCAATCCGCAGCACGTCGTTGCCGCTGTCCTCCACCAGACCGAGCTGGTGCAGTTCGAGTACGGCTTGCGACTTTCGGTTGACTCCCATTTGTTCGTTCCGCGCAAGGCTTCGGAGCGCCGATCGTTGGTCCTCGTCGAGCAGTTCGAGATCGACCTCGAAGAGGCTGGTCACCGAGCGGTCGCCGGCGACCGCCGCGACGGCGGATTCGACACCACCGTGCTCGATGACCCGTTTGCTGAGCAGCTGGAGAAGGAAGGGGTGGCCGCCGCCCCATTCGCAGACGGCCTCCACGTCGTTGTCGGTCAGGGCGGGGCGTTCGTCCTTTGGGAGGTGATGCTGACTGATCAGGGCGCACGAGGTCTCGTGCTTGAGGCGGCCGAGATAGAGCGGCGGCAAAAAGCCATCGAGGAAGGGCGAGGTCGCCGAACCGGTGGCGAGGTCCCACAAGCGCGGACCGGAAGAGATCACGGTCCGCACCCCGTCGTGGGCCAGTAACGCCCGGCGAAGTCGGCCGATGGTGGCCTCCGATTGTTGGGCCAACGTCCGCAGGGCTTCCGCCTCGTCGCAGAGCAGGAGGAGCGTCCGTCCCCCCGCACGCAACCGCCGGCGAAGGTTACCGAGCATGCGAAAGACATCAGCGTCAACGATCTCATCGAGGGTCAACCCGGCTTCCGCGAGCCGTGATTCGGCGTCGGCCAGTGCCTCCTCGAGACTGAAGGCGAGGGCGTCGAGGTCGTCGACCCCCTGGAGGTCCCAGAACACCGGCAGGAGCTTCCTCTCCGGTTGAGCGATCGCCACGTGCTCGAGCTGTTTGAGGAACGAGGTCTTGCCGCGGCGACGGGTGCCGACCACCCAGAAGCCGTTACGAGGGCCGTCCAGCACCTCGGCGAGCTGGGCCGCGCGACCATAAAAGCCTTCAGCGCGCACCCACTGCCCCACCACATAGGAACCACCGGGAAAGCCGGCCGGCGAGGCCGTCGTCAGCGCCGGTGGCGGCGCCGGTTCCGACCCGATCAGCCGGTAGCCGCGCTTGGAGATGGTCTCGATGAAGCGCGGGCTGCGCGCATCGTCGCCGAGGGCCCGGCGAAGACCGGCGATGGCGCGGGTGAGAACCGACTCGGAGATGAAGACCTCCGGCCACACGGCATCGATCAGGTCTTCACGCGAGACGACCTCTCCGGTCGTCCGCGCGAGCCGGACCAGGACGTCCATCATCTTCGGTTCGAGCTGGACATCGCCGGCGCCCGACCGCGACAGGCGGTTGAGCTGCGGCTGGACCAGCCATTCGCCGATGGAGAAGGGAACGTCCGGGGTTTTCATTGTTGAGCATTCTAGTGCCTCCCATCAGAAACGGAGTGGTGAAATCGCCTCCCGTTTCTTCGATTCTGAAGGGCAGGCAGGATGTCTGCCCCACAATCGGGCGATCGTCTTTGTAGCGGCAAGCTTCCAGCTTGCCATTTTCCGGTATCCAGGTGAGAAGTCTGTTGAATCGAACAAAGGGAGGGGATCAACCCCTCCCCTACGGTTGGTTTACGTAGGGGCGGGTTTTACACCCGCCCTGCGATGGTTTTCCACATCCTCACCACCGAAATCCACCACCGAAGCTGAACATGAGGGGATTGAAGTCGATGGAGCCCTGTCCACCGCCATCCAACTCATCGAAGTTGTAGGTGGCGTCGATATAGGAGAGCGACCCGCTGAGGGCCCAGTTCCCCCTCTTGGTGAGGACGATGTCGATGCCGATCTTGGCGCCCCAGGTGACCTCCGAATCGTTCCTGGATTCCAACGACACCCATCCGCAGTCATGCTTGGTCGGCCAGCAATCATCGTCCCAACCCGAGTGGACGGTCCACTTGCTGTAACGGTTGAAAGCCAGCATGGGTCCGGCGTAGACGTTCACGGTCGGAGTCCTGACAAAGCGGAAGTTGGCGGCGAGGCTCAGGGCGCTCATGCCGAGAACGTCGACATCGGTGCCGATGTGCTTGAGTCCGGCGCTGGTCGTGGAGCCGAACTCGAGGCCGAGGAAGGGGAGGACCTTGTACTCGATGTTGGCGAAGCCGCCACCGCCGCCGCTCAGTCTGACGTCGACCGAGCCCGGATCCACCGCCACCGAGGTGCTCCCGCTGGTCTCGGCGACAACGAAGCCGAAGCGCAGGATCCAGTCGCGGACTTTCGGCTGCTCGACGGCCACCCCCTCTTCAGCGACAGGTTCCTCATGGGCAAAGGCGCTGGAGGCCATGGAAAGCATGAGGGTGACAAGAACCAGAATCAAAAACAGGATGGTCAGGTCGGTTTTCTTCATTTTCTTCCTCCGTATGTGGGCCGTTTTCCGATCGGCTTCGTATGTCATGACTGAGTGTCGGTCCGCGGCGCCTGCCGCGCCTGACGGAGTTGTGAGGTTTGGATGAGGATTCGGATAGGATGAGGTGGTCGATGAAAACTCCTCGCCGATGTCTTCGGGCAGTGATCGTGTTCCTGACCCTGTCGTTGTGCCCCCTCGCCTATGGTCAAACGACCATCGAGCCGCCCATCGTCAGCCCCGGTGCGCGCAGCCTCGGTCTCGGCGGCGCCTTTGTCGCCGTGGCCGACGACGCCACCGCCGCGTGGGCCAACCCCTCTGGGCTCATGCAACTGGCACGCCCGGAGATCTCGCTGGAAGGGCGCTCGTGGAGCGAGGATCGGGAGGGCGTGGCCTCGAACCAGTCGAACCTCGGATTTCTGTCCTTTGTCCTGCCACGCCAGAAATGGTCCATCGCGATCTACGGCCAAACCTTGTCGAGCCTGGAGTTTCCAACCGAGTGGCAGGCCAACAACCAGGTTGACCCCCTTTCGGGTCTCGTCGTCGGCAACTTCGGGGTCTCAGCTGCGCTGCGTCTGAGCGAGGCGGTGAGCATCGGGTTCGGTCTCACCGCGTTTGCCGGGGTTTTCACCGAAGGCAGCATCGATCCTGACGGGACAGATCCATTCTGGGACGGCAACGCCGAAAACGACGCCGGGGCCACCGCCGGAGTTCTGTGGAATCTCAATGATGCCTGGGCGCTGGGCGCTTCCTATCGGAGCGGCGCCGATTTCACCTTCGCCGGCGGCGAGAGGGCGACCATCCCCGACATTCTGGCGGCCGGCGCGCGTTGGCGATCGGCTGGTGGCAACGCCATCGTCGCGGCTGAGGTTGAGCAGCTCGCGGGCATCGAGAATCGCACACGATTCCACCTCGGGGGTGAGTGGGTCTTTCTCAAGGCCAAACCGCTCATCGGTCTGCGCGGCGGCGCCTGGTACGACCCTCAGGGAGGCGCGGTGTCCATCACTCCGGAAGGCGACCTCACCAACGCCGAGGCGGTCTTTCACACCGCGGCCGGGATCGGTTTCGCCTGGAAGAAGTTTCAGCTCGATCTTGCTGGGGATTTCTCCGAGAGGACGACCATCGTTTCGCTGTCGATGATCTTCACGTTCTGAATTCAATTTTCGGCGGCCGGCTCGGATCCGACCGCCGAAAATTGAAAATGGTGACGGACTCACGACCCGATCACTCCTTCGACATCCTCGACCGTGATCCGACTGCGGTGGCCTTCGTGCACCCGTTGCACCGCGGCCAAGGCGATCTTCTGGAGAATATACGGTCGCCCGTCCGCCTCCTCGAGCAACCGGTCCACCGCCCCTTCGTCAATGGCGATGACTCCGCTGAGCGGCTGAGTCGCCAGATCCCGGGCGGCTACCGCGTCGATGGGCCCCACCTCGAGCTCCTCGAAGAAGTTGTACCAGGGACTCCCCTCGTGATCCCACTCGCGTGCGATCCCGACCCCCGCGGCCACGGCCACCAACTGATCGGCGAAGCCGCGCATGAACAGGCTTCGCAATCGCTGGTTGGTGCGGTGAGAGTAGCCGTTGAGCTCATCGATCTCGTCGAGGAGCAGCACCAACTTGGCCCGCTTGTCATCGGCACATTCGATGGTGGGCAGAACACGCCTCAGATCACGCGTCAGCTCGCGCGAGTCGTAGCCGTCGGCGACCCGGGCCGCGGACATCTGTTCGTCACCGACGGCCTCGCCCACGGCCTCGGCGACCGAAGCGAAGAAGGCCTCCTCCGCGACACCCTGCAGGTCTACAGAAACCGGCACAAAGCAGAAGCGCGGGTGGTCGAGCTTCGGCAGACGCGCCCTGAGTTGGTGGAGCATCGAGGTCTTGCCGATGCGTCGTTCCCCGAGCAGCAGCAGGCTGTTGTTCGGCACCGTCGCAAGCACCCGATCGATGAGCGCCTTACGACCGACAAAGAGGTCGGGATCGAGCACCGGAGGACCGGCAATGAAGGGGTTGAACCGGCGGCGGAGCAGTCGGCGGCGGCGAAGGGCACGGCGGACGGCGAGTCCGGCAGCAACAAACAACAACAGGGCGATGATCATCCCCCACAGCCGGGGTGACCGGCCGAGCGGCC
>Ga0316190_10004619_pt1 | contig 10045 bp, 9 predicted proteins | sample Eddworburrow2_MG_FD_204929 | JGI IMG/M metagenome (GOLD analysis project Ga0316190, IMG submission 204929) | Coastal sediment microbial communities from Maine, United States - Eddy worm burrow 2 | ecosystem: Environmental > Aquatic > Marine > Coastal > Sediment | place: USA: Maine | collected... | reverse complement strand
TAGCAGTTAACTGAAGTTACGTTTTTCCAAAAGGCCGCGGGTAGCAATACCCGCGGCCTTTTTTGTTTTAGGGGTTTTATCAGGAGAATGGAGATGGCAGTTCCGGCGGCCTACCTTGGGGTAATCTTAATCTGGACAACCACGCCGCTTGCAATCCAATGGAGCGGTAACGGGCCCGGCTTTCTGTTTGGCGTGACCGGGCGCCTGGTATTGAGCGCCTTGCTGGCCCTGGCATTGGTGAGTCTGCTGCGACTACCCATGCCCTGGACCCGGCGTGCCCGCCACTGTTATCTGGCCGCCGGTTTGGGCATCTATGGGGCCATGCTGCTGGTCTACTGGTCCGCCCAGCTTATCCCTTCGGGCTGGATCTCAGTGCTATTCGGGCTGTCCCCCATCCTTACCGGCATCATGGCAAGCCGCTGGCTCCAGGGACAACCCCTCACCCCCGCACGGGGTCTGGGCGCAGGCCTGGGACTTATGGGGCTGCTGGTGGTCTTTGGCGAGGGTGCCCAGGGTGGGCCAGCGCTTGTCTATGGCATTGCCGCACTCTGTGTGGCGGTGATCATTCACTCGGCCAGCGCGGTCTGGATCAAGGCCATTGGTGTATCCCTGCCGGGGCTGGTAATCACTGCCGGCGGGCTGCTGGTGGCCGCCCCCCTGTTCCTGCTGACCTGGTTCGTGAGCGGACAGACCTGGCCACAAACCATCGGCATCCAGGCAGGCGCCTCTATCATCTATCTGGCGCTGATCGGTTCGGTACTGGGCTTTGCCCTCTACTACTATCTGCTGGACCGGGTGGATGTGGTGCGGGTGGCATTGATCACCCTGATCACGCCTGTCTGCGCCCTGCTGCTTGGGGCACTGTTCAACGGCGAGGTGATCACCCCCCAGGTGTGGGTTGGCTCAGGATTGATCCTGTTGGGGCTGGCCTGTTTTGAGTTTGGTGAACGCCTGGTGCTGGGCTTTAGTAATAGGCCATCACCCACCGATCCAGGCTAACCATTAACGATAGCGTTCTGCGGCGGCCTGTAGGCATTGGCTTACTTGCTGCCGCAGCGCCTTTGGCTCCAGCACCTCCACATCCGCACCATATTTGAGGATGTCCATAATCAACTCACGGGGGTCACCGTAGGGAACAGCGAGTTCATAACTGCCATCCTCGCAAAAGCGCCCCTGCTGTTGAGGATGCCACTCCTCCCCTGCCACCCAGCGGGCACGCTCCGGGGTAAAGCGCAGCACGGCTGTCTCCACCGCCTTACCGCTAAAGATGCCATAGGCAGAGGCAAAATGGTCATCAAGTTTTGCCTCACCGATCTCCCTGGCTTTGTTCTCCAGTACGGCCACCTCTTTAATGGCATCCAGGGCAAAGGTACGCAGGCCCTTACGCAGATGGCACCAGGCATCCAGATACCAGTTGTCACGATAGTGGGTAAGCCGTTGGGGCGAGACCTCCCGCTGGCTGTCATCATCGGCGGCGCGATTATAGTAGCGGATCTGCAATCGCCTGCGTCCGGCAAGGCCAGATGCCACGACCTGGAACTGCTCACCCACGGGCCGGGCTGCCATGCTCAGGATGCGAATGCGGGAGACCAGCTCATCTCCGCCCGCATGCTGGTGACCCAGGATCTCATCCAGGCGTTTGCGTAAGGGTTCAAGGGTCTGTTCCAACAGCCCAGGCTGGGCAGTGGCCAGCAATTGCTGCATGCCCAGCAACGCCTGCAGCTCGGAGGCATTGAACCAGAGGCCCGGCAGTTCAAACATCTCACCCGCAGACGGGTTATAGAAATAACCATTGGCCTTACGGCTATATTCGATGGGGGCGTTGAGGTAATCCCGCAGATCCTCAATGGTGCGGGTCACCGTGGCACGTGAGCACTCCAGCCGCTCCTGTAGCTGTTTATGGGAAACAGGCCGGCGGCTGCCCTGCAGGATGTTGTTGAGCAGGAAAATGCGATCGAAACGATCCATGATGAAATCAACCGGATGAACACTGGCCCTAAAGAAACTCTAGCTCGGCCAGGCTGTAAGCTGGATTTATATTGAGTTATACACCACCGGACGAGCCTGAAAGATACCCATCCATCCCATTGACCTCTTTACAACTCGCAGTCTGATCGAGGGGCTAAGGCGCCCCTCGTATGAGACAGCTTAGGATGCGTGCTGGTCGGCGACCTGCTCCGTTTGAGGGATATCCACGTTCCACAGCCGTTCAAGCTGATAGAAATCCCTCACCTTCGGAAGCATGACATGAACCACAACCCCATTCAGATCCACCAGCGCCCACTCACCCTGCTCAATACCCTCCATGCCCAAAGGGGTCTCTCCAGCAGACTTGGCCTGGAAGGCGACGGCTTCAGCGAGGGATTTTACATGGCGGTCAGAGGTGCCGCTGGCGAGGATCATTATGTCGGTAATGCTGGTTTTGCCGCAGACATCGATAACGGTGATGTCCTGGGCCTTCATGTCTTCAAGTACGTTTACGACTAAATCACGCAGTTCTTCAATTAGCATGCATTCTCCAGAAGCATATGGGTTTCGCCCTTCTGGCCCCCATGGCGAACCCCTAAAAACCGCTGTGGGCTAAAAAATCAGCACCAAAGCAGCGGGCCTTAACTCTAATGATAACCGAAAAAGGGGAAAATACCCGGCTGATATTATTTGATTCAAATTAAAATCTTGGATTTCAATAGATTACGAGAGATGCACAAAGATTGAAACTAGCATGAAGTGGCTATTTTGAGGATCAACGTTCAGCACCGCCCAAACGGGGCTACTTCTCTCGGGACCAGCGATCTTCCGCCTCGTTGTCGCTATGACGGGCATCCACCCAGCGCTCACCTTCAGGGGTGGACTCCTTTTTCCAGAAGGGGGCACGGGTCTTGAGATAGTCGATGATAAATTCACAGGCCTGAAAGGCCTCACCGCGATGGGCGCTGGTGACCGCCACCAACACAATGGGGTCATGGGGCTTGAGTTCGCCCACCCGATGGATGACACGCACCCCCATCAGTTCCCAACGCCCCTCGGCCTCCTTGACGATGGCCTCCAGGGCCTTCTCAGTCATGCCGGGATAATGCTCCAAGGTCATGGTGCTGACCTGGTCGCCCTCGTTTATGTCACGCATCTGGCCAATAAAACTGACCAGGGCGCCGATAGCGGGGTTTTCCGCCCGCATCTCCTCCTGTACGGCGGCGATGTCGAAGGGTTCTGCTTGGACGCTGATTTGGTTGGTCATAGATTTAAATTATAGCTAACACCTGCATGCCATCCCTGGCGCAACTCTGGCGCTCTTAACTACCCCCAGCCCGTCCATCCATGGCCGGGCGTTCGCTGAAAAATTGATTCACTGGATCAATTTTTTAGCTCACCCTCCAGTGACAGGAGGGAAATAGGCCACTTCATCACCGTCATTGATAGGCGTATCCGGGGTGGCCACCTCCTGATTCACGGCGGCCATCACGGTGGAGCCACCGAAGGCCTCGGCCCAGTCGCCACCACGGTTACGCAGCACATCGGTCAGGGCCGCCACGTTCTGGATCTCGGATGCCGCCTCCAACTGCTCTGACTCGGTGTTGAGCTGCTCCCGCAAACGGGCAAAATAGAGAACCTTGATCATGTCAGTAACTCGCTAAAGGGTATGAATTGCACGTTGTCGCCCTGGGCCAGGGTTTGCTGCTCAGGGATCACCGCCAGGCCGTTGGCCCAGGTGAGGGAGCTGAGCATGCCGGAGGAGCGGCTGCGAAACACGCTGACCCGGGCCTGACCCTGTTCATCCAACTCCAGGCGGGCACGGGCAAACTCGCGGCGCTTATCCGGTTTGGCCCAGTCAAAGTCCGCCTTGGCCATCACCGGCACCGGTGATACGGCACCCGTCACACCCTGGCTCTTCAGGATAAAGGGGCGGGCAAACAGGCAGAAGGTCACGAACAGGGAGACCGGGTTGCCTGGCGCACCAATAAAGGGAGTGCCGGCAATATGCCCATAGGCCACGGGCTTTCCAGGACGAATGGCTATCTTCCACATATCGATAGCGCCCAGCTTTTCAACCGCGGGCTTGATGTGGTCCTCCTCACCAACGGAGACACCGCCGGAGGTGACCACCAGATCTGCCTGCTCGGCGCCCCGGGTGAGGGCCTCGCAGGTGGCATCGAAGGTATCTTCCACCACACCCAGATTGATCACCTCGCAGCCCAGCCCCTGCAACAGGCCGGCGAGGGTAAATTCGTTGGAGTTGTAGATCTGGCCAGGGCCCAGAGGGTTGCCCGGCATCACCAGCTCGTCTCCACTGGAGAACAGCGCCACCTTGAGGCGACGATAGACCGGCACCCGGTCGATACCCACTGAGGCGGCCTGTCCCAGATGCTGGGGACCCAGCCGGATACCCGGTTCCAGGGTCAGATCACCCTCACGGGCATCCTCACCGGCACGGCGGATATTGGCACCTGCCGCCGGGGACTCCTTGATAATGACTGCGTCCCCATCCTGCGTACACACCTCCTGGATCACCACCGTATCGGCACCAGGAGGCACCGGGGCACCGGTAAAGATACGGGCAGCGGTGCCGGGCTCCAACTGGCTGCCGGCAGCCCCCGCCGGAATGCGTTGTGAAACCGGTAAACGCGGCGTGATACCTACCAGATCGGCGCTATTGACCGCATAGCCATCCATCGCGCTGTTGTCCCAGGGCGGCACATCGACCCGGCTGGCCTGGGGCTCGGCCAGGACCCGCCCCATGGCCTCGGCAATGGCCACCTCTTCCGTTTCTGTTACCGGCCGCACACCTGCCAACAGCAGCTCCAGGGCCTCCTCCGGGGACTTGAGTCCGCGCAGGGTATGTTTCGAGTCACAACCGCAATCGCTCATAGTAAAAGGCTTGAATTCGTTAAAAAGTTAAGAGGAGAGACATTACTACAGGGCGGGATTTGACGCAAAACCCCAGGGGCTTTGCAGGGCCCGCCTACCTACCTGCAAGCACGTGCCGAACCGCCTCCAGGAACATGCTTGGAGGGGTCCCATGGGGAAAGATGAAACGAAGATCACCGGCCGGGGTAACCAGATAGGTCACTGAGGAGTGGTTGACGGCATAACCCATGGCCGAACCTTCCAACTCAACCTCGTAGTATTGGGCGCCATAGAGCCCGGCCACCCGAGCCACCTCCTCCTCACCACCTGTCACCCCCACCAGGCCGGAATGAAAATAGGCAACATAATCAGCCAGCTTCTCCGGTGTATCCCGCTTGGGGTCAACACTAATAAAGAGACCCCGCACTTTGGTCAACTCTTCTTCGCTTAATGCATTCAGCATGTTGGCTATATTGGAAAGCGCCGTCGGGCAGATATCGGGGCAACTGGCATAGCCAAAGAAAAGCAACACCACCTTACCCCGAAAGTCTTTTAGCGAAACCGGCCCTGATGCCGACTGCAGGGTAAAATCACCTCCGGGAGGAGCCTCCTGGGTTGGAGGCAACTGCTTAGTCTGGGCGGGACGCCCGCTGATGGAGCCAATCTCCAATTGCCCCTCGGCAGCCTGGGCGGCAACCAGTGGGAGCAGCAATAGACAAGAAAGAAAGACTCGAATCATGAGGCCTTTGGCATGGAGAAAATCAATCATTGCGCAGTTGGACAAAAAAAGAGCGCATGGGGTTTCGCAGTACGGGATATTGTCGCATTTCCAAGGTTACCATGACGCAGGGGAAAGTGAACTGCAACTGCGATCCTCTACGCCCTCCAACAAACCATCAACCAACTATTCCATATCAAAACTGCAAGCAGCGCTTCTACATTCAGCCGGCCCTGGGGCGCTGACTGGCAACAATGCCCAGCCCCGCCAGGAAGACTAGCAGACCGACACCCACCGGCAAACCATAGACCTTGGCCATATCCAGTTCCGGCGGCAGCATGAGCCAATACCAGCCGGTAAGGTTATGTTTGGAGCCCACCTCACCATTACTGCCATCCCAGTTGGCAAAGGAGATGGGGATGTAACGTCCCTCCTCAAAATTGACATCACCAGCCTGCCCTTGGCGCGGGTATTTCATAAGCACCTGCCAGCGACCGTCTTCCCAAACGCCCTGCGCCGTGAGTCCACTCATCCCCTCCCTGGGTGTTAAACGCCTGTCCAGCCCCGAACCCTCAAACACTGCGGCTCTTGGTGCAATCTCAGGCTCCAAACTACCCGCATTCCAATACCAGATCTCGGTATGGCGGCGTGGGTCACCGTGACGATAAAGCGGCTTCTCCACTACCGGCGTAGAGCGATAGGCATCATCATGAGGAAACTGGATAGCGAAGGCATCAGGGCGCAGCCCACCCTTTGACTCATCCATCAGGTCCATAAAGTACTGATCACCGGGGCGGCTATGGGTGCGATCATCCAGTTCCAGTAGAAAAGCGATCTCCTTGTCGTCATAGAGCACCCGTACCGTGACAGCCTCATTTAGGGGCCTGAAGAGCCTTTCACCCTGGATAATGTTGGGCAACAGGCGCAGGCCAACCGCAGGAGCCCGGTTCCAACGCTCGTCTTCCACCGTTGCGGGCAGGCCGCCCTCCGACTTCATGCCCTGGATCACCACATCTTCAGTGGGTGTCACGGCGGCATCGTGCAGGCTGTAGACATAGTTAGCGATGTGCCAACGATCCTCCCGGCTTACGGGGTCCGCCTCCCCTTCGGTCAAGGCACGGTGGGTGGGCATGGGAGTGCCGGGGATGCCGATGGAGATGCGGGCATAGATCTGGCGCACCACCTCATCCCGGGCGCCATCCGCCAGGATGAAGCGCCAGTTCCAGGGCTGGGTGAGGTTGCGGGGCCAGATGCGCCGGCCCCAGTCATCCTCCAGCCGCTTGCCGGAGGTGATATTGCCCCGGCCCTCGGCGCCGTGGCACTGCTCGCAGGCCTTGAGATAGGCCTCTCGACCCTTGGCCAGGGATTCCGGGGTGTACGGCACCTGACCCTCCAGGGGCTCCTGGTCGGTGAACTGCTGGAGATTGGCGCCGGTGTAACGGCCTTCATCATCGAAGGCCTCATCCGGTGCATCATCCGGCGCCCAGGTATAACTGATATCGAAGCCCTTGATCACCGGGATCAGGCTCCGCATCTGTTCATCCGTCAACAACGAGCCCCAGCCGGGCATGGCAGTGCCGGGCATGCCGTGTTTTATGGCATCGAACAGGTCCTGGTCCCGGGGCGGCTGGGTGCCGGGGGAGCTTTTAAATTTGAACAGTGCCAGGCTGAAGTCCCGGGGCGCGGGGTACATGAACTCGGCGGCCACGCCATCACCCATGCCCTGCTCACCGTGGCAGACGGCGCAGCGGAATTGGTAGAGCACATTGCCCTGCATCCCTTTGCGACGGCTCAGCAGTTCGTCACGCAGGCTGGACATGGCCCGCGCCCACTCCTCGTCCCAGCTGCTGGGGACCTGGCCGCTGTAATCAAAAATAAAGATCAGCAGGTTCCAGAGACCCTGCTCCTCCAGCATCCCGTGCCAGGCCGGCATGGCGGAATCCCAGGGGGCGCCCTCCTTGGGCAGGCCGGGGCCACCGGCGGCGATGCGCCAGAAGAGATAGGACTCCTGCAGTTGCGGGATCAGAGTCGGGTCCTGGAAGCTGATGGGACGAGGATTGAGTGCCGAAGCGTAGTGGCCCTGGCCGTCCAGCATGTCGCCATGGCAATAGAAGCAGTTCTGGTAGTAGAGATCACGGCCAGCACTCATGGCTGCCTGGTACTTTTCCCAGCCCGCCTCGGGCTCTTGTTTCATGGCCTCCAGGATCTTAATGCGCACCGGATTCTCCAGGGTGGCGAGATCGAAACGCTTGCCGAAGGCCTGGAGCGTTGCCGGCGGCGCGGGGTGAACCTGACGCGATTCCAGTGGGGCCTCCAGGGAGGGGCGCAGGTTGAGATGCACCCCATAGGCTACGCCAACGGGAATGGCGACGAGCAGCACCCAACGCAGGGGCGTCAGGCGTTCCTCCCGCAGCAGCGCCAGGATGGGAGCCCTGAACTCGGCCCAGCGGGCGTCATCGCTGGCGTAATAGAGCAGTACGCCGACAACGGTGATGACCATGTACTGCACCATCAGACTGCGGGGTAAGAGCGGCGGAAAGGCGTTATCGAACAGCAGATAGGCCACCGCGATGACCAACAGGGCGCGCCAGAAGGCGGTAAACCGCAGCCCCTTCATGGCATCACCTCTCCCGGTACCGGGTTGCCATCCTTGGCCAGCAGGTAGGCAATGACGGCATTGACCTCATCGGCCGTCAGCGACATGGGCGGCTTATCGACGGCAGGCATGGGTGAGGCAGCAACCCCGTCATCCCCGACCATACCCCAGCCGGAGACGACATAAAGGCCAGGCTCGAGCATGGACTCGTGCAGATAACCGGCAGTATCCGTGGCCCGACCCCGGTAGCTGGCATCCGCCAGCCGCTCGGCCGCCACCTCAACCATATCCAGGCTGCGCAGATCCGGCGCCCGCCCCGCCGGGGCCGGCTGGTGGCACAGCGCGCAAGCGCCACGGCCGTTGAACAGGGATTCACCCAGGGCAATGAACTCATCCAGGCTCAGTGCCGCCACATCCACGGCCTGCTCCTGGGGCGCCTCACCCTCCACCTGGGGCGGCAGCCAGGTCACCAGGGTAAACAGAAAGATCAGCCCGAGGCTGAAACCCAGCACCTTGGCGAAGACCTCACGGCTCTCACTCATGCCTTGACCCTGCGGTCAGCGATCCAGAACATCAGCAAAAGCCCCAGCAGGAACAGCACCGTGACCAGGGTGATCATATTGCCGGCGTAGCCGATGGTGGGGATGTAGTTGTCCGGTGAGTTGTCCTTCATCACCCCGTAGATATGCCAATGGGTCTTTACCGAGGCGCGCACGTAGCCCATCAGCCCCATGAGCCAGGTATAGGCGATGGGCAGGGCAAACAGGGCGTACTGGGAGCGATCCGAGACCCGGCCCCAGTGACTGGGCAGGCGCTTGGCGTTACGAAACATCAGGCCATCGATGACGATGCCGGAGACGATCACCACCAGGGTGGACATCACCTGGATCACCGAGGAGCCCACCTTGTAGACGGTGTTGGTGAAGTAGCCGTAATAGATCCCGACGAAGACAATGTTGGCGATGGCCACCAGATAGATGGCCACCATCAGGGCATTGCCCGTCCCTATCCAGGAGACGGTGGCCACCTTGTCGGCGCGCCGGTAGAGCTGGAAAGAGAGAAAGGTGGCGATAAGCATCAGGTTCACCGCGATGTTCTTGGCCGGCATGATGCCCAGGGGGCCCAGCACCGGGTGAGTACCGCCCGCCAGGGCCGCCCGCTCAGCTGCGGTGAGGATCAGAGTGTGGGGCGTCACCCAGACCAGGAAGCCTGCCACCAGCACTAGGGCGATGTACTTGATCAGCCATTGGTAGCGCACCGCCCCCTCGCTGCGGGACATGCCGGACCAGAGATAGAAGTTGCCAGCCAGCAGAATGGTGCCGATCAGCACCGCCTGGATGATGAACAGCCAGGCCAGGATGCCCCCCATGGCGGTAATGCCCATCTGCTGGGAGTAGGCGTAGATCTCCGCCATCAGCCAGTAGCCGGCGAAGGGCAGGGGCAGAAAGGCGAGGATGGCGATGAAATTGGACGTATAGCCCATCCAGTCATAGTGGGCGCGCTTGGCCGGATCGCGGCTGCTGAGGAACTTGAAGGCGGCATAGGCCCCCACCACCGCCCCGCCATAGGCGATGTTGGCGATGAAGCGATGCAGGTTCATGGGATGCCACAGGGGGCCGTGCATCACATCCCAGATATCGCCCACCACGGTGCCGTCGGGGGTGATGCCAGAGGGGGCCATCATGAAGGTGGCCCAGGCGTTGGCCAGCACCATGATGGTCACGCCGCTGAGATTGAGCAACAGCCCCAGGCCCAGATGCAGCCACTTCTGGCCACCCTCGCACAACCGCTCCCAACTGTAGTAGTAGGCGTAGAGAAAGATGTTCTCCAGCAGGAATACCCCGAGATAGACCACCCACTGGCCATCGAACACCCGCGCCAGGTAGCCC
>Ga0316190_10004617_pt1 | contig 10047 bp, 8 predicted proteins | sample Eddworburrow2_MG_FD_204929 | JGI IMG/M metagenome (GOLD analysis project Ga0316190, IMG submission 204929) | Coastal sediment microbial communities from Maine, United States - Eddy worm burrow 2 | ecosystem: Environmental > Aquatic > Marine > Coastal > Sediment | place: USA: Maine | collected... | reverse complement strand
AATGGATTCTTTTGTTTTATTCACCGTTGCGGCCTTACTGGCGTTTCTCTTCACGGGCCCAACGATCGCCCTAGCAAAGAGATTTTCTCTTGTCACGGATCGCGCCACTCGGTCTCACCCAGCCCACACACACACGGGAGTTGTCCCGCGCGGTGGAGGAGTACCTATCTATTTGAGCTTTGCCCTCAGCACCCTCTTGTTTGTTGAATTCAATGCGATCATTTGGGGCATTCTCATCTCAAGCCTACTACTGGTCATTATGGGCTTGGCTGATGATTTTTTTGACATATCAGCGTATGTTCGCTTTTTTGGCAACCTCGTCATTTCATTTCTTGTCGTCGCGTTTGGGCTTGGTATTCCCTATATTTCCAACCCGCTTGGCGCAGGCGTCATCCACTTGGATCAATGGAGGATAGTGATCGATGTGTTGGGTCAACACGACTACCTTATCGTTGGAAACCTGATCGCAATCCTTTGGCTGACGTGGACTACAAATATGGTCAACTGGAGCAAAGGCGTCGATGGTCAACTCCCAGGATTTGTGAGTATTGCCGCAATTTTCTTAGGTATCTTGGCAACGCGCTTCAGCGCCCATGACATCCAATCAGTAACGGTAATGCAACTATCGTTTATTGTGGCGGGGGCCTATGCTGGCTTTTTGCCTTATAATTTCTATCCTCAGCGCATTATGCCAGGCTATGGCGGGGGCGGACTGGCTGGGTTCTGGCTGGGTATCTTGGCTATTTTGTCGTTTGGAAAGATAGGTACGGCCATCCTCATTCTTGCTATCCCGATGCTAGACGCGACATACACCATCATCCGTCGCATCAAAAATAAGCAATCTCCGTTTCGCGCTGACTGGGGACATTTTCATCATCGTCTGCTTGAGATTGGCTGGGGGCGGCGGCGCATAGCTGTTTTCTATTGGAGCATCTCTGCGATCTTGGGGTTTGCCAGTTTATTCCTCATGGGGAAAGAAAAGCTCATTGCATTTGTCACAATTGGCATCATACTACTGGTGTTTATGCTGCTTATTAACCACATCAAAAAGCCAAACAAAAACAGATAAGGAGCCTGCCTGCTTTTACTACAGATTCACACATTTGCTCATGAAATATATCATTAAAACATTTGGCTGTGCGCAGAATCACGCAGATACGGAGCGTATTGAGGCGGCGTTTCAAGCGCGGGGCATGCACCGCGCGATGGATTATAAAGACGCCAACTATGTGGTCGTGAATACCTGCATGATACGAGAGTCTGCTGAAAACCGCGTCTATGGTCTGGTGAATAATCTGGCGCAGATCAAAGAACAAAAGCATAAAAAAGATGAGCTCTATAAGATCATCATCACCGGATGCATGGTGGGACTAGCGCATCGCGACAGCTCCGGTAAGTTTCTGGCAAAGATCAGAAAAAGCATGCCAGCGGCCGATGAGTTTATGCCGATTGAAGAAGTTGGATTTGATCTTCCCGGCGTACGCCAAAGCGGCACGCATGCATGGGTACCTATCTCCAATGGATGTAATAATTTTTGTACGTTTTGCGTGGTGCCGTTTACTCGAGGGCGCGAGGTAAGCCGCCCATTTGAACAAGTACTTGCAGAGTGCGAACAGCTCAAAAAAGACGGATACCAAACAATCACGCTTTTGGGGCAAAATGTCAATTCATATGGCTCTGATTTGCTGCTTGGAGATGATAATATCCAGACTCAGCGCGACTTGGACAAAACATACTTTGACAGCGGAACCAGCATCACCAATCCTCGCGTGAAGGTGGAGTTTAAGCTGCACGGCAAACCGATTGAGCCAATTTATGTAAAGCACTTGGGGCGCTATCGTATCCCCACGCTCTTTCCCTATCTACTCGAAGCAGTGGCGCTCATGGGGTTTGAGCGAGTGGACTTTTACTCCAGCAACCCGTGGGACATGACAGATGAGCTCATAGACGTGATTGCCAGGAATGAGAATATCACTCGCACAATACACATGCCGGTACAGTCGGGTGATAATAATGTTTTGAAGCGTATGAACCGCTGGTACACGCAGCAAGAATATCTGGAAACGATAAAAAAGTTTAAAGCCAAAATACCTACTGTAAAGTTCACAACAGACATCATCGTGGGCTTTCCAGGGGAGACTGATGAGGAGTTTGAGAGTACGGTTTCTTTGTGCGAGAAGGTCGGGTATGAGAAGGCATATCTTGCCATGTACAGCGCGCGCCCCGCAACAGCCGCTACCAAGCTCATGGATGACAACGTGCCGCATCCTACAAAGAAAAAGCGCTGGGAACAGCTTGAGCATCTCATCAACTCCCGCCATTATTCATAAAGAAATATTACATTTTTTTACTGCGGCGATGGTGGGCAAGGGCTAGTCCTATCGCTCCCGCGCCTGCGATCTCCAACAACCGTCGCACTGGATACAGACTTTTTCGCTCATACCCGCTAAGGTCTGCGTGTGGAATCTCATCTCTATAACTTCCCCCCAGATAGTTGCTGAAGCACATCGGTAAGAGGAATATTGGAACTATCCATACCATCACCATCGTCTGCGCTTGGCGCAAAAAGACTATCAACTGCCGCCTTGTTTGGATCTTGTTCTCCGGTTTCTTTGGTCATAGAGTCACATTATACAATCAACATACAATTCATGCTATGTTGACCGATTTTGTTCAGGTGAACGATCGGCGTCGGCGCATAGCTGCGCAAATCTTCCCAAAGCACGCGAGGCAGTCTCATCAACGGATCCAGGATCTTGTAAAAATTGCTCTGCGTAGCGTGAAGGATACATGTTACGCATAGCAGCATAGCTTTTATTTACTAACAAGCTTGCTTCTCGTTCAAATTGATCTCCCGCAGGATAGGTATGAGCATAAAACCTAATATAAGGTTCGCTTCCTCCCCAAGGTCCTTCAACCCTAAACCTTATGCTTTGTACCCTAGGATCTTCTCCTTCATTAGGGGGCGCTACAACAACAATCAGAGACGCTTGACCACCTCTTCCATCCGATACGCATATGTCCACGCCACCATCCTTCTCAGACTGTCCACTGTGAACGATAGGACGGTACGGCGTATCTGTTTTGCGAAGAGTAAAAGACGGGGAGACGCTTTGTGTATCTATCTCTTCTGGCGAGTTTAATATGTCAGTGATACCCCCAGACTCTTGTGACACAAGACGACCCTTAAATGTGACGATCCTGCTATTGGGCGCTTCATCGCCACCTCCCATCACAGCAAGAGTAGCCAGAGCATCCTCTGCCTCATAATCGATTTCACCCATAAACGCAGGGTCCAAAACAGGAGCAACCAAACCTGCAGCCGTGTTAAACAGACTCTCAATAATCTCCCCAATAGGCAAAATATCAGTATTCGGCTTTCTATGCCATTCAGTAATCAACTTTTTTTTACGAAAGAAGCCCTCTCTTACAGTCCTCTCCTCGAATACCCCAAACATTTCACGCAATCCAAACAATTCTTCTGACACACTCTCGGGAGTCGATTCAGACCCTTGGGGCAATCTTTCTACCATATAGCGCGTATTATATCAGAACCAGTTGATTATTCCTGATATACTGGTCATGTTTTATCATTCACAGTTCACGACATCTATGAAACTACTTGTTACTGGCGGCGCAGGATTTATCGGATCAAACTTTGCACTTTACTGGTTGGATAAATACCCCCAAGATGAGATCGTCAACGTCGACGTACTCACCTATGCAGGCAACATGGAAAATCTCATCTCCGTCAAAGATAATCCTCGTCACACATTTATTCGAGCAGACATCACCGACTTTGCCGCAATGACTCGTGCGATGGAAGGCGTTGACGTTGTCGTCCATTTTGCTGCTGAAACCCATGTAGATCGCTCCATCATGGATCCATCGGTGTTTGTAAAAACCAACGTCATTGGCACGCAGGTACTACTTGAGGCGGCACTCAAAAACGATATTAAACGGTTCCATCACATCTCCACAGACGAGGTGTTTGGGGCACTTGAGCTGGGAAGCAGCGAAAAGTTTAGCGAGACCACACCATATGATCCCCACAGTCCCTACTCAGCCAGCAAAGCGGGCTCCGATCACTTGGTGCGTGCATACCACGATACATACGATCTGCCCATCAGCATCAGCAACTGCTCCAACAATTATGGACCCTACCATTTCCCAGAAAAGCTTATTCCGCTTGCTATCACCAACATACTTGAAGATAAAAAAGTGCCGGTATATGGTGATGGGCTGTATGTGCGCGACTGGCTGTATGTGCGCGATCACTGCAGCGCAATTGATCTAATTCTGCAAAAAGGTAAGGTTGGAGAAACATACTCCATCGGTGGTATGAGTCAGGACATTGCAAATATCGATATCATCAAAAAGATCTGTACAATCATGGATGTTGACCCCCAGCAAACAATCGAATACGTCAAAGATCGCCCTGGACACGATCGCCGATATGCTGTTGACTGGAGCAAGATCCACAACGAACTTGGATGGAGCCCACAACATTCACTTGATCAAGCGCTAGAGGAAACTGTGCAGTGGTATCGTCAAAATAAATCTTGGTGGAAAAACATTAAGTCGGGAGAGTATCAAAACTATTACGATAAACAATATAAAAATAGCTAATTCTTTATGAAGCCACGCATCGCCATAACCGGACCTGACGGTCTTGTGGGCTCTCGCATCATCGAGCTGCTTGAAGACGAATTTACGTTTATTCCTCTGCTGCGCGCGGATATGGATATCACTGATTGGGACAGTGTGCAGCGAACGTTTGAGGATATTGATTGCGATATTATTCTCCACCTGGCAGCCTACACCAACGTTGATGGCGCAGAAACCGAGCGAGAACTCGCTCATAAGATCAATGTTGAGGGCACTGCAAACATACTCAAGGTGGCAACAGCCAAGCAGGTGAAAATGATCCAGATCTCAACTGACTTTGTTTTTGACGGCACCAATCCCCCCTATGACGAAAGTTCAAAACCCAACCCTACCGGCTATTATGGACAAACCAAATTGGAGGCAGAGCAACTGCTGCACAAAGATCCAGAAACGCAGAGTCAGGAGCTAAAAGAAAATGCGATGATCGTGCGCATCACCTATCCGTATCGACTCGATGATTACAAGCCGCGCCCCGACATGATCCGCGGCATACGCGACGCGCTCAAAAATGGTAGGTCAATAGCTGGCATTACCGATGCGATTATCACCCCAACATTTATTGACGACATCGCCTATGCGCTCGAGCACCTTATGAATAATTTTTCAAATGAGATCTATCATGTGGTTGGCGATGAGTCGCTTAGCCCACACGATGTGTTTGAACTCATCGCCAACCATTGGGACCTCGACACTGGTCTCATCACTACAACGACATATGATGAGTTTTTTGCTGGTAAAGCGCCGCGCCCAAAGCTTGGAAGAACTATAAGTCGGAAAAATACATTCCACCCCATGCGTGGCATCACAGAAATACTTCAATCTCCCTAAGTGAATTTGATGCTTTTTTTTACAAAACATAAAAAAACCTTCATACGCACGCTCAACTAAGCTTATGATTGAAATCAAAGATAAACTCCAGTAACATGATGCTTATTCTTTGCGCGCTTTGCGCAATACTTAAAAAACCATATGACAATCACAGTAATAGGACACGGATATGTTGGACTTGTTTCAGCTAGCGTTTTTGCCGAATTGGGCAATAAGGTTTGGGTTATTGGTCACACTCCTGAGAAACTAGAGCGCCTTAGAAATGGCGATCCAATCATCTATGAACCAAAGCTTGCGGATGTGCTCAAGAAAAATAATGAAGCAGGGCGACTGATATTTACCGATAAATACGACCAAGCAATTAAAGAGTCTTCTATCGTCTTTATTGCGGTAGGGACACCTCCTGCTGCCGATGGTAGCGCTGATCTGTCGGTCGTGTATGAAGTAGCTAAAAAAATTGGCGAGAACCTTGGTGATCAATTTACTGTTGTTGCGGGCAAAAGCACTGTGCCAGTTGGTACAAACCTCGAGGTTGAGCGCATCATGAAACAAGCAAACCCTGAGGCGAATGTCGCCGTAGCTTCTTGCCCTGAGTTCTTGCGCGAAGGTTCGGCACTGCAAGATACTCGTGTCCCCGACCGCGTCGTCATCGGCTCCAACAGCAAAGAAGCTATAGATCAACTACTAGAGTTGCATAAAGATCTGCCGGGGAAGCGTGTTACAACAAATCTTGCCTCGAGCGAAATGATCAAATACGCATCCAATTCCATTCTTGCCACCAAGATATCGTTTGCCAATCTCATCTCATTTTATTGTGAGAAAACGGGCGCCGATGTTGAGGAGGTGCTGGAAGCCGTTGGTATGGACAAGCGAATCGGGCGCACATTTATGTACGCGGGTATTGGATACGGTGGATCCTGCTTCCCCAAAGACGTACAAGCGCTTGCCGACACGGGAAAAAAGATTGATATCAATACGGGACTATTGGATACGGTAGAGAGTATCAATCAGCACGCACGGGCAAACTTTCTTGATCACATACTTGAGAAGGTTAGCGGGAAAAATATCGCCATCCTTGGTCTTGCTTTCAAACCAGATACCGATGATATTCGATTTGCTCCATCCGTCTATCTTATTGAACAGCTGCTGGAAAAAGGATATAACATCAAAGCCTATGACCCTGCCGCAATGGATAACATAAAGGGTAAGTTTGGCGACAAGATCACGCTTACGCAGACGGCGCTTGAGACGGTAAAAGATGCAGATGCGCTTCTTATACTTACCGAATGGGGTGAGTTTGTCAACATAGATCTGAGCAAGGTAAAGAGCCTTCTCAAGACACCGCTTTTGTTTGACGGTCGCAACATCTTTGATCCAAAAAAAATGAAAGACATGGGTTTTACGTACGTTGGTGTCGGACGTGCTTAAGAAATAAAAACTACTCTTTTATAAATTGACACAAAAAGGTCGTGGCGCCTTAATTGCCATTTATTTGTAATGCGTATTCTTGTTGCTGGTGGTACAGGTTTTTTAGGTTCGTTTTTATGCGATCGGATACTCGCCGATGATCATGACGTTATTTGCGTTGACAATCTCCTAACAAGCAGCCTCGACAATATTGCACACTTAGATAGCAATAAGCGTTTTCGTTTCGTTAATCACGATATTACACGGCCGCTGCCAAACGATCTTGCGGCCGACGCAGTATTTCACCTGGCGTCACCCGCCTCACCAAACCACCACAGCCCCATCAGCTACCATGCACTCCCTATGGAAACCATGATGGCAAACACCACGGGAACAAAATTATTGTTAGAGTTTTGCCAAAAGAATAATGCTAAGTTTTTATTTGCTTCAACAAGCGAAGTGTATGGCGATCCGCTTGTGCATCCGCAAACCGAAAAATACAACGGAAACGTCACCACAACTGGACCACGTTCGATATATGACGAGGCCAAGCGTTTTGGCGAAACACTCACTGCTTATTTTTGCAGAGACTGCGGAGTTGATGCGCGCATCGCGCGCATATTCAATTCTTACGGCCCTCGGATGAACTCACGAGATATGCGCGTAAGTATTCGTTTTATTGAGCAAGCACTTACGGGAGCTGATATCACAATCTACGGTGATGGCCTACAAACGCGCTCGCTCTGCTATGCAACAGACACCGTCGACGGACTATATCGACTCATGATGAAACCCAAGACTAACACTTCTATTGTAAACATTGGGTCGCAAGACGAATACACCATCATGGGATTTGCACAACTGGTTAAAGAGCTCACCGGCTCCGCAAGCCAGATCAAGATCAGCGAAAAGCTTCCCAAAGACGACCCATTAAAACGCAGGGCAGATATCACGCTTGCCAAAAAACTCCTCGACTGGGAGCCAACAACTTCGCTTAAGCAAGGATTAAAAATGACGATCGAGTACGTCAAACAACGCAGCTAAAAACCCATCTCACCATATAAACGATACGCATAGTTGCCTTGATGCTATATACTACATACCAAGCACTAAAAATCCCAAACCTACCATGAAATCCCAAACTGCAGTTATCGTCATCCCCACATACAATGAAGCGGGCAACATACGCAAACTCCTTGCTGAAATCAGCGCTGCCGTAAAAAAAATCGACAACTGGAAGTTTCACTTTCTCATTGTTGATAGCCAATCGCCAGACGGCACCGGACAGGCAGTCAAGGAATCGCAAAAACTCTACAAAAACCTACATCTTGTTGAGACTCCAAAAGAAGGATTGGGCAGAGCGTATGGCGCAGGATTTGTATATGCGCTCGACACCCTCAAGGCCGACCTGTTATTTGAGATGGATGCTGATCTTCAGCATGACCCCAAGCTCTTGCCACAATTTGTTAAAAAAATAGATGAAGGTGCAGATTTTGTCATCGGCTCACGATACATAAAAGGCGGGTCAATCCCTCGCGACTGGGGCTTTAATCGTAAAGTGTATTCCGTGCTCGGCAACCTAATCATTCGATTGGGATTTATGAAAATATCTATAACCGATTGGACGTCGGGTTATCGCGCAATCCGCGCGCCAATCGTTCGCACTAATCTCAATATCATCAAAAAATATACAAGCTATGTGTTTCAGGTCGCATTTTTGGACAACGCCCTCAAGCAACACGCAACCGTCGCCGAGATCCCACTACGCTTTACCGATCGAACCCACGGAGCATCAAAAATCAACTCAGGTAAGTTTATCCGCGACACACTGATGTATATTGCCTACCACTCATCATTTGTGCGATACGTAACGGTTGGCGGCACTGGATTTATCATCGACTTTTCCGTCCTATATTTTCTACACTCAGTGGTTGGGTGGCACGTGGGCGTATCTCAAGCGGTAAGCGCTGAAATGGCAATCGTATCCAACTTCTTGGGAAATAATTTTTGGTCGTTCTCCCACAAGAAAGCACATGGAAACCGAGCCTTGCTCAGAGGGTTTGTGAAGTTTAACACTGTAGCGCTTGGGTCGCTTATTTTGCAAGTTACTGCAATTTCCATATACGAGCACCTATTTGGCACCGATTATATCTACGTGTTCAAGATGCTATTTATACTCGTGGTCATCATTCCCTATTCCTACATCCTCTATAATCGCGTCATCTGGAAAGGTCAAAGATAAGCGACTACTCCTCAACTTGCGTAAACTGGGCAGAAACCCATCCTTGCTCATCGACCGAATAAGGAATGCGCACCCAGCCACCAACCGATTCCAGCACACTGTAGCGCTCACCCTCGTTTACGCGCGCCACTTCATCTGCTGTAAGATTTGGCTCACTTCGTACTCGCAACCAGCCAAGCGGCGTGCCGGTAATTATGACAACGCCTCCACCCGTTGAGGTTTGCGCGCTGCCTGTTGCCTCTTCTTGCTCTTTTTCAAGCTGTGCCGAAGCTGATGCTCTTTTTGCCGCTGAAATACTTGCTTGTTTTTTTGCCTGCGCCGCAGCCTCATCAAGTGCCAATTTGACAATACCACGCAAACTACGCCGATGCTCAACATTGATCTTTGTGGTACGGCGGACAAAGCCAGGTATAAAAAGCGACAGCTCATGAGAGCCAACCGGCACGTTCTCCATCGTTAGCGGCGCGATACCTCGCTCCTCACCGTTGAGATATACAAGAGCGCCAATTGGTTCTGTTTCTATAAACACTTCACCGGTATCTTTTTTGGATTTCTTGGAAGAGGGCGGAATAACAAACGTCTCACCCGAAGATAACACATTCGATGCGCCCAGCTCTCTATTAATGTAGCTTCTTGCGTTTTTATATACCGTCACTTTTCCCTCCCAACTAGCGGTTGAGGTGGCGGTGCGGTCAGGAATCAGCTTAATCGCATATTCGCCAGCTTCTATATTTTTTTCAAACGGAGTTTTTCCAACATTTACATTATCTACAAAAACATTTGTGCTGGGCGAGGAAGTGATGCGCAGCTGTCCAACTTGATGAGCATTATCTTTTAGCAGGTTTGTCACCACCACAAATATTGCGAACAAGCCAAGCATCGCCCCAAGCAGGACAAGCTTT
>Ga0316190_10004614_pt1 | contig 10052 bp, 7 predicted proteins | sample Eddworburrow2_MG_FD_204929 | JGI IMG/M metagenome (GOLD analysis project Ga0316190, IMG submission 204929) | Coastal sediment microbial communities from Maine, United States - Eddy worm burrow 2 | ecosystem: Environmental > Aquatic > Marine > Coastal > Sediment | place: USA: Maine | collected... | reverse complement strand
TCTATCTTCTAGGGATATTCACTGCCATCATCCTCGGTATTATCCTGCGCCGGACTGTCTTTCAAGATGAAGATCAATCCGCGTTTGTCATGGAACTGCCTCCTTACCGGTTGCCGGCGATCAGGAGCGTCTGGCTCCATATGTGGCATCGCACAAGCGCCTTTTTAAAGAGCGCCTGGACGATGATCCTTGGCATAAGCATTCTAATCTGGTTCTTGATGGCCATACCGGTAGGGGCTGGCGGCGAATTTGCAGATACCGAGGTCGACAACAGCTTATATGCCACGATGTCTGGCGTCATCGCCCCCGCCTTGGAGCCGCTCGGTTTTGGCAATTGGGAGTCAAGCGGCGCGCTGCTGAGCGGCTTCGTGGCCAAAGAGGTTGTCGTCAGCACCTTGGCCCAGGTATACGGTACGACAGAAGCTGGTGAAGCAGCCTCCTCCACAACATTCCTCGAAGATGTGGCCGATATTGCCATTAGTTTCGTTCAGGCCACAGTAGATACCATCAAGTCGATTCCCTTGATTGTTGGCGTTAATCTTTTTGACGAAGAGTCGGAAGAAGAACCCTCCTCACTCATGTTGGCCATAGAAGACGGTTTTGAAGAATCCAGCGGCGGCTATGGTGCCTTAGCCGCTTTATCCTTCATGGTTTTTGTACTCATCTATACTCCCTGCATGGTCGCCGCCGCGGCCGAAAAACAGGAGCTCGGCGCTCGCTGGATGTGGGTCAGCCTCATCGGCCAGCTCCTCCTGGCCTGGAGCATGGCCTTCCTCATTTTCCAGGGAGGCAAACTATTAATAGGCTAGGACTCTTACTTATGAGTGATGCGCGCTTTAACATTGTTGACTGTTATTTGTTATCTGTTATTTGTTGATTGTTATTCCAATGTTGTATCAAGTCTTGGAAGAAATCGAACAAGCCCGCGGTCCAGTACTTGTCAAGGATCTCAGCCTAAAACTAAATCTAGATCCTGGGGTCTTGATGGGCATGATTCAATTCTGGGTCCGCAAAGGACGCCTCTGCGACGATGATGCTGTGGCAGCGGAGGGCGCTGCTTGCGCTGGTGGCGGCTGTGGTGATCATTGCTCCGGGATGGCGGAATGTGCTTTTGTCGCCAAGATGCCCAAAACCTACTCCATCGCCAAACTCGACGTAAAATAGTTACCTTAGCGACACCCTTTATGAGACCATATAACTACCCCTCAAAACCCGTGTCCGCCGTTAGTTGTTAGCTGTAATTTGTTAATTGTTGGTTGTTTTCAATGTCATCAAATGCGGATTCTACCCAAACGAAAAAAGCGGCTTCAGGCAGTGCCCGTTCACGGCTGAAGAGTGTTGCTCTACCCGCTTCCTATGGAAGCTGGAGCCTTGTATCAGAACCCATTCTATTAGGTTTATTGGTTGCCCCTTCCTGGCCAGGAGTGCTGCTCGCTTTCTGCGGACTGCTTTCGTTTTTACTAAACCAACCCCTTAAAATCATCCTCAGCGACCGCCAGCGCGGCCGTCAATATGCGCGAACACGGCTTGCTCTTCGCGTAGCTGTTGTCTATTTGCTTCTCATCGCTCTTGTTTTGGCCGTAATTATATGGTGGGTTGGCTTACAACCATTGCTGCCGCTCATCCTTGCTGTACCGCTCTTGATTGTTTTTGTCGTCTATGATCAACGCCCGGGACGCAGCTGGCAGGCTGAACTTTCGGCGCCAACAGCCTTTTCCGCCATCACCGCCAGCATAGCGCTTGCGGCGGGTTGGGATCTTGCGCCGGCATTTGCCCTATGGGTGCTGATGATTGCCCGCTCCGTCCCCGCCGTGCTCTATGTTCGCGCCCGGCTCAGACTCGCCAAGGGCAAAAAAGGCAACTCAAGCCCCGCCATGGGCGCCCATATGCTGGCCCTGGTCGTCGTGGCCCTGCTCTCCTTTCCTGGTCTGGTCCCGCCTACGGCCGTTCTCGCCTTCCTGCTCCTCCTCCTGCGCGCCGCTATCGGTCTCTCTCCCTACCGCCGCGATTACGCCCCGATGACCCTCGGCTGGATCGAAACCGCCGTTGGTCTCATGACCGTCCTTCTTATTGCGCTTGGCTATTGGCTCTTCTAGAACAGATTATCCGTAGATACATCCCAAGTCTTCACCTTCTCCAGCCTGCTACAGAGCTGTTTCCGCTCGTCGTGAGACCGGAAACATCACGTGAGAATAGATTCGGAATATGCCACGGGCGCCTCGCTGCGTGAAAGCATATGGACGATATTCTCGTCGATCATGGTTGCTGCGCGCTCGTAATCTTGAGCCGCAATGGCATGGACCAGGGCTTCTTCCAGATCTCCTTGCCCTTGATGCCACGAGCTGGCGCGCCGGTGCAGCTCCCGTATCTCGGCTGTCGATCTCCGCTGCCGCAATGTACTATTCAGCAGATCGGCAAACAAATGGTGATAACGATACCAGCGCCGGTCATTGTCCAGAGGCACGACAAACAAATTTGAGCGCTCCAGTTGGGCCAGCATAGCCTGACCGTCAATGAATTTGGCCAATTGCAGCGCATCACACAAAGGACCGCACATTCGCTCTAAAATAGAAGTACCCAGGAGAAAGTCTTTCACATCCGGCGACTGTCGGGCCAGAACCTCCTCCATCAGGTAATCCAGGATGTAGCGGTTTGTGCCGCTAAATGCGGCGACGAACCCTGCCAGTTCGGCCTCATGCTCTCGACTATGCATCGAAAGGGCCGCCATCTGCAGCCTCACGATCCAGCCTTCTGTCCGGGCTTCGAGTGTGGAGACTGTCTCAGCGGTCAAGTCCAGCCGCATAACACCGGTCAAAAACTGGAGCGATTCCTGGGGTGTGAAAAGTAGATCAGCCGTGCGGATCTCGCTGACTTGACTTCGACCGCGCAGCCGAGCCAGGGGCAGTGGAGGATCAACACGGGTGACAAGGATCAATGCTACTTCAGGGGGCTGGTATTCGATAAAGAAAGCGATCGCGCGGTGAATCCACTCGTTGTTGATAAGATGAAAGTCGTCAAGCACGAACAAGCAGCGAAGCGGATTACTTACTATCTCATTTATGAGATCCGCCATCAAAGACTCAGCTTGCAGCAGATGATCCATTTCAAGCTGATTCAAGACGGCCGTGCTGATTTCTAGCCCCACCTGCTGCAATGCTGCCACCAGATAGGCGAAGAAACGGCGCGGATCGTTATCGTTAACGTCTAATGCGAGCCATGTCGCCGGTCGTTCCTGTTGGTGGACCCACTCGCTAATGAGGGTTGTCTTGCCCGAGCCTGCTTTTGCCGAGACCAGGATCAGGCGGTGCTGCTGCAGGAGGGCCTCATCTAGCATTGTCATCAAGCGGGGACGAAGCACGAGTTTCGGCCGTTGGGGAGGGATAGTTAGCTTTGTTGTCAGGAGAGGGTTGCTCATCTCGTCTACCCTGTTTGCCTTGCTGCCAGACTCGACGCGCTGGCCAAGCATTCAAGCTGACACCTTCATACCACGCCCTAATTCGGCCGCCATCCTTGCGCAGCACAGGCAACTAAGTGCAGCGTGCAAAGCCGGTTTTTAGCCCGTTTTGGCGAGCTGTTTCACCTGGTTCATGGCAAAGGGTAAACCTCTTTGATGGCGAAATTACCCTGGTGAGTGGATAATCTGACTTATTTTGCAGATGTGAACACCAGGGAAAATCGATGAACATTCTTGATAAATTCAGGCTGAATAATCGTGTGGCGTTGATTAGCGGTGGTAACCGTGGACTAGGGAAGGCGATCGCGCTGGCGCTGGCCGAAGCCGGCGGGCGCGTGGCCATAACAAGTAGAAGTTTGGCGCACGCCCAAGAGGTCGCTGCCGGGATAGAAACTTCCACGGGGCAGATGTGCCGGGCCGTTGCACCGCACTTTAAGAAACAGCGCTACGGCCGCGTCATCAACCTCGGATCAATCATGTCCGCGGCCTACCACCCGAGCCGCTCTTGCTCATTGGCTTAATTTTGTATGGCGTCTTGCTCTTTACCTTCGCCTGGTGGCGTCTCCGAAGACTCATGGCCAGAGAGTATGGTGTAGTAGTAACCTGGGAACGATCGTCTTTGCACCGTTCCCAGGATTGCGTAACGTGTAACTTTCTACTCCTTACTCGCGAAACAAATGCATCTTCACTATAATTGTGAAACGATGCACAAACAGGTACTGCTGTGGGGTCTGGCTCTCTTTCTTCTGCTGGGAAGCGGTTGTGCGCGGGCGAGCCGGCAGGCTGATTCGGCCAATGTCCAGATCTCGCTGACCGCCATCCCCTTTCCGCCGCATATAGGGGATACCCAACTAATCATCCAGGTCGCCGACGAAATGGGCAAGCCCATTGACGATGCGCATCTGGCGATCAAGGGTGATATGACCCATGCCGGCATGGAGCCGGTATTGGCCGAGGTTGATGGCGGTGGGGAAGATGGCGTTTATAAGATCCCTTTTGAATGGACAATGGCCGGCGATTGGGTTGTAACGGTGGATCTGCGGCTGCCAGATGGCAGCAAGGCGCAGAAGCGCTTTGATATGGCTGTGCATTTTGAAGACGAGGACACTTGCGAAGAAGATGAACAAGGATCTTAGCCTTTCCGAACCGACCAGCGGGCATGGCGTCTTGGATTGGCCGGCCATCGGCACTTTTCTGCGCTGGCGGCACGGCCGTCTGGTTGGACAACTGTTTTTACTGCTTGTGGCCTTATTGATCATCTATGATGGCTTTACTGGCCCCCAATTCGCGCCGGAAAACACGGCAACCAATATCGTCTGGCTGCAGTTCCGCGGTTTTGTGATGCTGGCCCTTCTATTCGCCGGCAATCTTTTCTGTATGAACTGCCCCTTTGCTCTGCCGCGCAGCTTCGCCCGGCGCTGGAGCATCCGCGGGCGCCGATGGCCGCGTGTATTGCGCAACAAGTGGCTGGCCATCGCTATCTTATTCATCTACCTCTTCCTCTATGAATGGCTCGATCTGTGGGCCAGCCCCTGGCTGACGGCGTGGATCGTCATTGCCTATTTTTTGCTGGCCTTCACGCTCGAATTTATCTTCAGCGAATCCCCATTTTGCAAATATGTATGCCCCCTGGGAACCTTTAATTATATTGGCAGCACGGTATCTCCTTTGCAGGTGAGCGTGGCCAGCCAGGACATCTGCCGTACATGCCCAGGTAAAGAATGCGTCAACGGGAACCAGCGGGAAAATGGGCAGTGGCAAATGCTTGGCTGCGGCACCGAGCTTTTTCCACCACAAATGAGCAGCAATCTTGACTGCACTCTGTGCCTTGACTGCGCGCGAGCCTGCCCTTATGATAATGTCACGCTGACGGCTCGTCCCATTCTGAACGAACTGAGGCAGCCCAGAGCGTGGCCATACCGTTGGGATTTGAGCCTCCTGGTATGGATTTTTACTTTTGCGGCCTTGAGCAACGCCTTCGGTATGACCCCGCCCATTTACACAGCCGTCTCCTGGTTGGGAGGCGTTCTAAACACGAACAATGAAGCGCTGCTGCTGCTCCTTATTTTTGGCGTGCTGAATGTCTTGCTGCCGCTGGTCCTGGGGCTGTCAATTTCCTGGATGGGTCGTGCTTTGGCCGGGGCAAAAGAACCGCTGCGCGTTTCATTCAGCAAACACACGCCGGCGCTCGTGCCCATCGGTTTCGCCGTTTGGCTGGCGCATTACGGCTTTCACTTCGCCACCGGGGCATTGTCAATTATTCCGGCGTTACAAAACTTCTTGATTGATCATGGCATCACCTTGCTCGGTGCGGAGCCGAACTGGAGCTTGAGCAATATTTTGCCCTTTTCCTGGCTCTTGCCTTTGCAAGTGATTATCCTTGTTCTCGGATTTGCCGGAAGTTTTTGGGTTCTGTCTGATATCGGCCGTCACGAAAAAGAATCTTTTACTGCCCAATTACCCTGGCTGCTCTTGCTCTTCGGGCTTGCTATGGCTGCCGTCTTCCTTTTTAATCTGCCTATGGAGATGCGTGGAACAGGGTTTATGGGCTAGCCAAAAGTTGCCAACTTTCTGTCTAAATGACTTCGCCTAGTTGGCGCAAAAAAGTTGGCAACTTTCGCATGAGCACTAAATACTTTAGCAGAGTAAAAAAACAAATGAAAAATGCAATCTTGCTCTTCATTCTAACAATTATGATGGCCGCTGCCTGCAGCGGTGGTGAACCAGATCCGTCCCAATTCAAAGGGACGATAATGCCGGCGGCTATTCCGGCGCCCGACTTCACATTGACCAATGCCGAGGGCCAGGAGGTGCAGCTAAGCGATTATGAGGACAAAATCGTGCTCCTCTACTTTGGTTACACGTTCTGTCCCGATGTCTGCCCCACATCCATGTCTGATTTGAAGCAGGTTCAGAATAAATTGGATGAGAGCGGCGAGAAGATCCAGGCGATTATGGTCACGGTCGATCCAGAACGGGATACCCCGGAAAAGATCGCCGAATTTGCGGAGCATTTCCACCCCACCTTTATTGGGTTATCAGGAACGCAGGAAGAGATAGACGCCGCGGCAGAAGGGTATGGCGTCTATTACGAGAAACATGAAGGCACGGCCGCCACAGGGTATCTTGTCGACCATACGGCGCGTATCTTCGTCATTGAGCCCGACGGGACGTACCGTTTGTCCTTCGCCTTTGGTACGCCGGTCGACGACATAGTATCCGATTTACGTCTTTTGCTGAGAAGTATGTAGCATTGAATTCAACTGTGCGTGGTCAAGCTTCCCGCATACAAGGATGCTCGCTCATCTAAGTTCAATTGAAATGAAACACACTCTTTGATAATCTGCGTTATCGGCGTAATCTTTGATTTCCCTCACACACCAGTTGCCAGGCACTTAATCCAACGATCCCTTGCAGAAATCATTTGCTAAGTGCCTGGCAACTTTATTGATCACTCGCCCGTAATCTCGAACAACATGCCATCGGAACGGCCGAACACTTCAGAGAAGAATTCCTGGTAGCCGACTGCCGGCATCACCTGGTATTCGCCAGGAATGATCGTGTTCAGGTAATAGGTATACTGGTATGTCCCCGCGGGCAGGAAATCAGCCATGAAGACGACTTTTTCATCCCGGTATTCAACACGGTCCCAGTACCACCAACTCCAAGAATCAAAGAAGAAATCCTCATCCGTGCGTTCGACGCCGCTCTCAAAGCCGGAGGCGCTCGTATCCAGGCCAGGATCGATTCCTTCGGCGCCGGCGGGAATTGGATCTTCGATCACCGCGTAAAGCAAGTCATTGGGCGCGAAGATGGTCAATTCTACCCGCACCTGCTGCCCGGCTTCAATCTGATCGATCGGCTCACAAGTTTCCGTTTCCGGATCACAAGCAGCATCATAATAGCTGCGTTCTACCGTGACGCCGCGGCTGGTCGCTTGCACCGCATCGGCGTCGATGAAGCTGTTGAGGTGCATGGTGTAGTAAAGACGGCCGTCTCCCGCGCCGCGTTGGAAGTCGACGAAGTTCGTCTCCTCGGCGAGTAGATCGCTCACCGGTACTGACACGGACTCGCTCTCCGTGATCGTGTCGGCATTGAACAGACCATCAGCCAAATAGACACCATTCAAGCCCACCTGGTAATCATAGTCGGCCGACAATTCACCACTGGCCTGCATCCAATCGGCGAGCGCCAGAATGCTCCACGCCGTTTCATGCCCAGTGGACCATATTTGTGCCGTACGCGCTGCCATCAACCAGCGCACTGCGCCCGGTGCCAGCGCATTTTCCGGGTCCACCAGGGACAAGGCATCGATGACCATCGCCGTGCCGCGCACATCACTGCTCAGATTGAAGAAGTCTTGATCGGCGTCCTCCCAATGGGCGCCGGTGGCGCTGAGCACAACCGCGTCATTGAGATTGGCCAACAACGTTTGTTGATTGTCACCGCCGCTGCCAGTGGCGTCATACGCCAGAATAAGCAGGGCTTTGGCATAGGGATCCAGCAGCCCGCGGTGCGCCTCGACCAGGGCATCCGCCTCTTCGCCAATATCTTTGCCCGATTCGGCCAAAACGTAGAGGAAGAAAGCCTGGCGATTGGCCTCCCAGGCGAAGTTGGGTTCATCCATCCTGGAAAGCTGGTCAGTGACATAATTTATTCCACGCTCAATGACCTGAGCATCGACATCATAACCATTGGCGTCCGCTCTGGAAAGCGCCAGCAGCGCGTAGGCGGACAGCCAGGGATCGCTTTCTTCGCTGTAGCACCAACCCCATCCACCGCCGCGCATTTGCAGTTTCTCCAGTTGGACAATGTCAGAAGTTATAACCTTAGACAACTGGCCGGCCAGTTCCGCATTGTCCAGATCAAGCTGGTTGATCGCCTGGTCTGTGGCCAGATTGGGCAGCAGCCGGTCTGTGATCGGATGGGCGCATGCTGGATCGTAATCTAATTTTTCGACCACATCCAGCGCATCGACAAGCGCCGCTGCCAGCGAGGGGCTGAGCTGCATTTCCAATGAGCCGCGATCGGTATCGGCATTTGGCGGGACCAATACCGCTTCGACGCGACGGCCCGCTTTATCTAGTTCTCCCGCTGTGCCCACGAAATCCTGGGCATCGTAACGGTAAATGGGAATGAGATTGCCAGGACCTATGCCCAATGTTGGTTTGGAAGCATCTTTGTACTCGCCGCCATCAACACGGAAAGTCAGGTCGGCAAAGGGCAGATCTTCAACTGTGACTTCCCAGCGCACAAGCTGGCTGTCGCCCGCCGGCAGGCTCACGCTTTGCTCGGCATCTCCGGAGAGTATGAGCCCGTCAACTTCCAGGCTGACCGTGGCGTCAATGGCCTTACCACTGTTGTTGTTAACCACGGCCCCCAACTGAACCACATCACCGGCGGTGAAGAAGCGGGGTGTGATAGGTCTGATGAGCAGAGGCAGGGTGGCGATGACATCGACTTCATCCTGGCCCACCTTCGTGTCCGTTGTGACAGCTTTGCTGCTCAAGCGCCAGGTGGTCACGCTGTCCGGCAGAGGGATCTCGACCTCTGCCCGGCCATCACTGCCAGTTTTCACGCTGGCTTCCCAATAAGCCGTGTCGGGGAAATCAGCGCGCGCTTCGTCTTCCTCTTCCGTATCCAGCTTGGCAACGGACGCTTCCATCGCGCCGCCGCCGCCGCCACCGCCGAGACCGCCACCTTCCAGTGGGATTTCCGGTTCCAGCCCTTCACCAGAGACAAAGAGACCGCTGCCAACCTGGCTGCGATAGGGCTGCGGGCTGTAGAACGCCTCCAGGATGGGGGGCGCATTGTCATCTTTCAAGGTCAGCACGGCCAGGTCAACCAGCGCCAGGGAAAAGTCGGCGATGACCGGATTGCCATCGCTGTCGCTGATCAGGACGTCGTAAACAACCGTATCGCCAGGCATGAACAGCTCGCCCTGCGGCGCCAGATTGATATCCAACCCAAATTGGTCTGGCGGGACCAGCAGCTCGCTGATGCCCAGCCGGATATCCGCGTATTGGTTTTCTTCATCCTCGCGCGTCACCGGCTTGACGGCCGTGACAGAAACGAAGACATTCGGCGCATAATCGGCCGAGATAGGCAGGTCGAGCACCGTGCTTCCGCCATCCAAGGTGATGATCCGCTGTTCCAACAAGTTGCCGCGCTCGATCGTCAGCCATGCCTGCACCGGCTGCGCGAAGGGGGATTGGACCAGGATGCGAGCCGTTTCGCCCGCCTGATACTCGTCCTTGTCGGGCACCAAATCCATGGTTTTTCGTTTGGGATCGGTGCGCCAGCCGGCAAAGTCATCGTCGATAACCCACATGGTGGTCGAGCTGGTTTGGGTCCGGCCCGCGCCGTCTGTGAGTGTGGCGACAGCCAGATAAGTGCCGCCGCCGTCAGGTACAAAAGTGGCCTGTGCCTTTCCCTGGCCGTCCGTGGTCATGGATTCACGGCCCACTTCCGTATCTATCGCTTCCCACTGCGTGAAGTAGACGCCATAATCTTGGGTTCGCTGCCGTTCCCATTCACGCTCGTAGAAAACCACTTCCACATCTTGATCACCAACAGCTTCGCCTTCCCAATCGATGGT
>Ga0316190_10004613_pt1 | contig 10052 bp, 8 predicted proteins | sample Eddworburrow2_MG_FD_204929 | JGI IMG/M metagenome (GOLD analysis project Ga0316190, IMG submission 204929) | Coastal sediment microbial communities from Maine, United States - Eddy worm burrow 2 | ecosystem: Environmental > Aquatic > Marine > Coastal > Sediment | place: USA: Maine | collected... | reverse complement strand
TGAATGGCTGAGGAAGGCGCAGAGATGACTTTTTTCATGGTTCAAAGATAATAAATAGGCTATATTGCGACCCGAAAATGACAGTAACTGTTACCCGACATGATAAAATTAGATTTTGAAGATACCAAGACGGCATTCAGCATTAAATCGGACCGCGACCTACGACGTGCCTACATCCTGTTTAAGCTGATTTCCTATCCCGTACTGGTAAAGATTGGGAATCCGGTCATCAAGGTCCTTTCTGCCCTGCGCATTCCCGTTGGATGGATTGTAAAACCCACTGCCTTCAAACACTTTGTAGGCGGATCTACACTTAAGGAATGTGAACCTGCTGTGGAAAAGCTGAAAACGGCTAATGTCTTCTCGATTCTGGACTATTCGGTGGAAGGAAAAGAGACTGAGAAAGCCATCAATGCTGCCCTTGAAGAGACACTGAGGGCCGTAAAAAATGCCGGTAGTAATCCCGACATTCCCTTTGCCGTATTTAAACCCACTGCCTTTGGAAGCCACCATTCTCTGGAAATTCTGAGTGGCGACACTGAGCCTTCCCCCGAGATCAAGGAGGAGGGTGAGAAATTCCGGCAGCGCATCGACACCCTCTGCAAGACCGCTTTTGATAATGATATTCCCATCATGATTGATGCGGAAGACACCTACATTCAAAATTTCATCGATGAGGTGGTGATGGAAATGATGCGCAAGTACAACAAAAAGAAATGCATTGTCTTCAATACCTACCAGATGTATCGACACGATCGTATCGCGATCGTGGAGAAGGATATCCAGTCGGCAAGGGATGAGAAATTCTGCCTGGGTGCCAAGTTTGTGAGGGGTGCCTACATGGAAAGGGAACGAGCACGTGCAGCCAAAATGGCTTATGAAGATCCCATTCAACCCGACCGTGAAAGCACCGATCGCGATTACAACCTGGCCCTGAAGATCTCCATGGACAACATTGATGTACTTACCATTTTTAATGGCACCCACAACGAGTACAGCAGCAAGTACCTGGCCGAGCTGATGATCGAAAAGAAACTGAATCCGGCCGACAAGCGCATCTGGTTCTCTCAGCTATACGGAATGAGTGAACACATCTCTTTCAACCTGGCTGCTGCTGGTTTTAATGTGGCAAAATATGTACCTTACGGTCCGGTTCGCTTTGTACTTCCCTACCTGATGCGAAGGGTAGAGGAGAACACTTCGGTGAAGGGACAAACCGGCCGGGAACTTTCGCTGATTAAGAAAGAGCGGCAACGGAGAAAGAATGAAAATAGATAACCAAAGAAACACTTACCGCATCTGGCTCAGCCGGCTGGTGATGACCATCGTTTTTGCACTGGTCATCCTGGCACTGGTCTTTGTTACCTGGTTCGACAACCCGGAATCGCAGATCACCAAATACCACATCATGATCCTGATTTCGGTGGTTTACCTGGCCATTAACTGGGTTAACTACCTGAAACATCCCTATTTCGTCTCTTACAGCGATCATGGGGAAATGCTGGTGGTAAGATATTACCCGGTAAGCATGTTTACCAGCCGCAAGCATTCCATTGAAATTCCCAAGCAACAGTTTGTAAAGTTCGAGCTAAAGCCCTTCCTCTTCAAAAGCCAGCACTACCTGATCCTCCACCAGAACTTCCGCGGCAAGGTAGCCTCCTACCCCAAAATCAGCCTATCGGCCATGGACAATGAGGACCGGGAAATGATGCTTGAATCGCTGGGGAAGTATGTCCAGAGAATTTAGGAATCCTCGAAAACTGTAATGCTTACGGAAGGCCAGGAGTTGATTCCATCGGAATAGTTTTGGTCCGACTCGGGCTGAACGCTGCCATCGTCCGCTGTGGCTTTTGAACGTATGGTGAAGGCGCCGGCACTTGGGGGAGTGACATAGACCTCCCAGAAGATCCAGACATAATCCTCATCCAGGCTCTGGCGCACCGAGGCTGGTATCCAGGTAGCGCCCTCATCAAGGGTAACTTCCACTTTGGAAATTCGTCTGGCGCCCAGGGCTGCCCCACCGATCCGGATGCTGTCGCCCAGGGCAAATCTGCTTTTACTCTCAGGAAAATAAATCTTGCTGTCGATGGTCATGGAAGAGTCCGATTTCCACCCCGATCCGCTCCAGTAATCTTCAGGACCGGTTTCCAGAACTTCTATTTCCACGATCCAACCCGGTTGGCGTACCCCAAAATATCCGGGGAAGATAATTCGCAGAGGGTATCCGTATAAAGGAGGAATGGATTCATCGTTCATATAGAGCGCACCAAGAACCTCCTTATTTTTCAATTCCTCTATCGTGTTGTAAGTAAAATAACCATCCGCACTAAGGTATTTCACAGTGGCTGCGTCTTCCTGTATCCCAAGATTCTCAAGAAGATCGTAGACCCTGAAGCCACGCCATTCGGCTGTTCCCAACTGGGGTCCATTGGGTAAATTGCTGATGCACTCAATCGTAAGAGTACGTTTATGCATGTCAAGGAGGCGCAAATCTCTCAAATTATAAGTGCTTGGATGGTCGATCGCACCGGATATTTTAAGCCGGTAAGATTCCTCATTAATGCTGGGAATATCCGCAATCTTCGTATCAAAATACTTGTCGTTTGGTGTAATAAAATCAGGATATATCCCCAATTGATCTGAACCATCAGGATTCTCCTGGTCCGGATCTTTGGATTCACAGCTTCCCATGGAAGCTGCCATGGCGAAAAGCCCAAAACCGCATATGATGGGCATTAATCTCATGCCATAGTATAACCACAGATCCCCGTCAATTGTTTTCCAGACATCGGGATCAACGATCAGGGGCTAATCAGGTATTCTTCAAATTAAGACGGATTTCCTTTAAGGTAGGTCTTTTCCCATGCATCAGCATATATATCCTGAATATCCTGATAGCAATGATCAGACCCAGGATGATTGATATCAGCAATACCCCTATACTGGTCAATAACTGCCAGAGGGGAATATCAGTGAACCCCAGTCTTATCATGGCCTGAATAGGAGCTGTTACCGGAAAGATGGTCAGGGCCACCCATATGGATCCATTGGGAAAATTGAAAATGAGGGATGAAAACCATAAGGGGACAAAGCTAAATAGAATATAAAACAAGGATAGCTGGCTGGCTTCTCTGCTGCTGGAAGAAATAGCTCCCACACCTATGGAAAGGACTGCAAACAGAAGGTATCCCAGGATAAAGTAGATAATTCCAAGCAAGAGGAAATTTGCGGGGATCTGAATGTTACTCAGGAAACCTTCGAATGTGGAAGAGGCCAGGTGCAGCAACAAAGGGGTAGAAATCAACCATACCAGTACCTGCAGCAATCCGGCCAAACCCTGAGCAAGAACTTTGCCCATGAGCAATTGACGAATAGAAACAGAGGAAAACAACACTGCGATAAGGTGACTCTCCTTCTCTTCTCCCAGACTACTGATAAGAGAACTTGCACCGAACATAAGCGCCAGGCTTAAAAGAAGAGCAAAAAGTGCAGGAATTATGACATTGGCTGCATTCATCTGTTTGAGTGCTTCATCCCCTTTTTCCGAAACTCGTGTAACTTCAAGACCCAGAGGTGAATTGAGCAGGGTAACTATCTCCGGACTCACCTTATCTTCCAGGAGGGTCCCCATAAGGAAGCCCTTCAGAATTGCCTGTGTGGCAAAGGGTGTGGTTAATTCCTTCTCAAGGGTATAGCGCTGGATGGTTCCCGAGGTGATGTAATCCGCCGGGATAATGATATATTCTCCTACTTCCCTCCGCATAAGAGCTTCGTTTGCCTTCTCCTTCGATCCAAATGGGATCAATACAATACTACCCACCTGGGTGCCTTCCGTGAATACACCTACATGGTCCACAAAACCTATATGTAGTATTGTTGGATCCTTTGGCTTTGACCACGTATCTACCAATTTGGCAAGTCCGATGCCCATCAGTGCCAGCAGGGGAACAATCAGTGTAAGTACTAAAAAGCCCGCTCTCTTAACCGTATGGCTAAATTCATGTTTGAATATCAGATATGTTTTATTCATGATCTGCTCCGGCTATATCCAGGAATATATCATTCAGGGATGGTGTAGTGACTTCAAACTGCTTTATGGTTCTTCCTTGTTTACGCAAATGATCGAGGATACTCTGCGGCTCGGTATCGGGTTCGAGAATCAATTCCAATGATTCCCTGTTTGGCTTAGAATCAGTAACCCCGGGCACTTCGCCAATCTCTCCATCTATCCTCACCAATACAGAATGCCTTGTATACTTTCCCTTAATCTCCGCCAAACTGCCATGCAGGACTTCCATCCCTTTATGGATCATCAATACCCTGTCGCAAAGCGCCTCCACCTGGTTCATCTGGTGAGTACTCAGAATGATGGTTTTCCCTTCATCCCTTAACTGCCCGACCAGAGTTTTCAGAAGCTCCGTATTCACAGGATCAAGGCCTGAAAAAGGTTCGTCCAGAATAATCACCTCCGGATCATGGAGAATGGTGACAATGAACTGGATCATCTGTCCCATGCCCTTACTCATTTCCTTGATTTTCTTTTTTCTGCTTTCCCACATGCCGGTTCTTCTCAGCAATTCATCGGCTTTTGTCTTGGCCGACCTGGCATCCATGCCCTTCAGGGAGGCCAGGTAAAGGATCTGTTCGATGGCGCTTAATCTCTTGTATAATCCTTTCTCCTCGGGAAGGTATCCGATTCTATTTTTGCTGGCCTCAGACATCTCCGATCCAAACACTCTCACCTCTCCGGAGTCCGGTTTCATAAAATCCAATATGATCTTAATGGTGCTGCTTTTCCCTGCACCGTTGGGTCCAATAAGACCCAGGAGTTCGCCCGGACTGACCGAAAAGGACAGGTCCTTCACGGCCATCTTTCCAGTGTAGGATTTATTCAGGTGCTTAACTTCAACCGTGGTCATGTTCCAGTTTTCAATCAAATTTTCTTTGTCGCTGAAAGTTACATTTTTAATGAAGGATACTCATAAGGAGGCAGGGAGAATTTGTGAGGACAGTTGGATAGGAGCTATAGTTTGAGCTGAGGACTTTGATGCAATTTTCAAGTATATATCACCATCTCCCTCTGTGCATCCCAATCCATTCCCTTTACATAGGTATTGTAAAGTCCTGGTTGAGAAAATCCATCCCATACAAGCTCATGCTTGCCTGGTTCCAGATCATCAGTTTCCATGCGCCAGACGATCTCACCCTGGCTGTTCTTAATATCCACATACACTTCCCCTTTTTCCGGAACAGAAAGCTCCATCACGACCTCATCCTTTGAATTGGTGCCGAGAGCCCGGATGGAGGGAGGATCGGGCTGTGAGATGATTCCTGTGGATTTCCATGAAGTATAATCGAAAGCTTCATCGCACATATGATACTTATCTTCGTCAAATCCATAGGTATTCCTTCTAAGATAAGCTGTCAGAAGAGGAGTCCTTTGAAGAGAATCGAGCTGCACTTTTTCTGCCTTACCATCTTTCCAGAGATATACCGGTATATCGAAAGGATCAAGAACATCTGAAAGACCACGCTCAATGCCAATATGAAAAAGCCCGAAATTCCCGGGTTCATGACCGCCAAGCCAGTGTTCAATGATGTCCACCCGGAAAGCATCAAGCCCGAAAATCACCTGATTACTCATATAAGTTTTGCCTCTCCTGTTGTGAGGCCCTCTTCCGAAACCGTCGCCATCAAGACTGTATGTCCCTTCGACTATATTTATTCCGGTAGGAGTAACACTGTAAGAATCAAGCATTCGCTGAACCCATTGCTCCATAAATATACCGCCGGTATAGGGTGGAATGTCCATCAGACTGTCCCATCGCGGAATGCCGGCTTCCACATGCTTAAGGTGAAGTTCCTCAATCTTATCCATATAATCCGGCTGGAAAAACTGATGATATCGTTTGTCGTATGATTTAAAAATATCCTGATGACCACCACAGAACTGGTGAAATTTTCTAGCTCCAATCCCCTGAAGGTTCTTAATCGCACCAGTAAGCCCCATCCGATGGGTTTTGAATTTTGCAATATTGATCAGGAAAGTGTCAGGGGCATTCATAGGGGCCATATATCCCACCTTTTTGAAAACAACTCCGTCAACTTCCTTGAAAATCACCTCATCAGGCTCTAAATCCCAGTAATCCTTGGAAGTCAAATCTCTCAAATCGAAATTGTTTCTTTCTGCCATCGCCATGTACCCGTTGGAGTCCCAGAATTGAGGGCAGGCACATTCCCTCAAGGAATAATTCTGAGGGCCCATAGTTTTTACACCCTTTAAAAAACCTTCAATATAGTTCAGGTCAGTTGTTATACCCAGCTTCTCTGTGGGATCAGATGAAGGTCTGCCCATGCATGTCCAGTTTGGCTTGCAGTTTACATGGGTCGAATTTGAGTATCCATCCCCATCAGTTTTTCTTACAAAGATCTCACTGGCAAGCTTATATGCTGCATCATATATGGGCTTAGAGTCAGTTTTTTCTTTTACTTCTGTGAGATTGATAAAAACCGCTTCGGGATGTTCTTTTATAAAAGGGTGAAGGTCAAATCCATCTTTTTTTGATAGTGCAGTATTTGCCATGCCTGCGTATCCTGGCCCCACCAGTCCAGCTATTCCTGCTGCAGAGGATACTTTAATAAAGTCTCGCCGCTTCATCTGCTGTGAATAAAATCGTGTCCTGTAAATATAATAATCTTAAGCATAGTTAGGATTTAATTTAGCTAAACTCTTACGTGTCACTCCTCTTAAAACTTAGCTTTTGTATATTTAGGTTTATTAAACTACTATGAGAAACATCTTCAGACCCGGAAAACAGTTGACTGTCGCAGCTATAATTATTGCTTTGGGCTTAATTTCTCTGCCTGCTTATCTCATGCATGCTCAGATATCTACTGATGATGGAAGAGGGATTTCTGTAAAGAATGTTAATTCTGTAATTGTGGATAATGATAATGTTAAATGGTTTAGTACTGATGTCGGAATTGTAAGTTTTGATGGGAGCAACTGGAAACTGCACAACAACAATAAGGGATTACCTATGCAGAATTTGAAAGGTGTCACTTATGTTGTTAATTCAGAAGGACCAGAACTCTGGATTGCATCACCCAATGGAGCAACAGTTACCCGGATGCCAATTGATGACCAGACAGAGTCCATTACGTATAGCCCTGAAAACACCCCTATGATTAGTCAGAATGTACTTGGTATTGCAGCAGGCTTAGATACCATACGCTGGATTGGAACAGAAAAAGGAGTCTCGGCCCTGAGCAATGATAAATGGCTAACTCCCGATTATGACGGGTATTACACGGAAGGGATGTTTAAGAATTACCCAATCACCTCGATGGCTACTAATCTTAAAGGAGATTCACTCTATGTAGGAACTGAGGGTATAGGTGTTATGCGGGTTTACCGCGATGATTTAGATGGAATTTCAGGTGCATCCATTTATGCTCAGTGGGGACCTATTGACCTGCCTTCTGACTATATCCTGTGTATCTATATTGCACCTGATGGAACGAAATGGTTTGGCACAGAGGAGGGAGTTGCCAGGCATTCTGGAAATAATACACTTGATAACTGGACTGCTTATTATACCGATGATGGTCTTGTAGATAATTTCGTTCAGGCAATTTGTGGTGATAAGAAGGGTAACATTTGGTTCGGGACCTTAGCCGGGATATCTGTATTTTCAGGTTCGTCCTGGATCTCCTATACTACAGACGACGGACTGGCCAGTAACAATATACTCTCCATAGCCACTGACAAAAACGGAATTGTCTGGATTGGAACGGATATGGGTATTAGCAGTTATGAAAACGAGATATTTATCTCTTACTAAGGCGAAGATTATCGATAATCAGGGCCCAGGGCACATCAAGCCTGTAAAAGATGTCACACTCGTCCAGCCCTGAACTACAGTTTCAGATTGCGCTGACCATGGTCCCGGCCATTGGTCCCATTACCGCTCGAAAACTGATTGAAAAGGTCGGCTCGCCCAGGGGGATTTTCAAAGAAAAAAGTGAGACCCTGCAGAAAATTCAGGGTATAGGACCACGCATGTCGCAATCCTTCAACACCTCCCATTTACTTCTGCAGGCTGAAAAGGAAATGGAATTCATGAAGAGGCACCACATCTCTGCCCTCTATTATAAAGATCCGGAATACCCTGAACGTTTGAAAGAGTGTAGCGATGCACCCATCCTGCTCTATGTCCGGGGAAACGATGGCCTTAATCCATCCCGATCAATCAGCGTGGTGGGAACCCGGCAGGCTTCCACCTATGGGAAGGACCTTTGCCGGGCCATAGTCCTGGGACTATGTTCCCAACTGGAAGACCTGGTGATAGTAAGTGGTCTGGCCTTCGGAATCGATGTGATTGCTCACCGGGCAGCCCTGGAAGGAGGCATTCCCACTGTGGCTGTATTGGGTCATGGTCTTTCAACAATCTATCCCCATGCCCACCGTGAAACTGCCAGGAAGATTATTCAGCAGGGAGCCCTGGTCACAGACTTCCATTCCGGCATGGGACCCGAACGAAACAACTTCCTGAGGCGCAACAGGATCATTGCAGGTATGGCAGACGCCACCCTGGTGGTAGAGTCTGCCGCAGCCGGGGGATCCTTAATCACCGCGAACATGGCAAACTCCTACGACCGGGATGTCCTGGCAGTCCCCGGCCGCACTGTGGATCAAAGATCCAGGGGATGTAACAGCTTAATCCGGAACCAGGTCGCTGCCCTGGTGGAATCGGCCGAGGACGTGCTGCACCACCTCAACTGGAACAGGGATAAACCACAGGAAGGACCCACCGAAATCCCTGAGACCATGTTCACCCGCGAAGAGAAAAAACTGATGGAGCTGATACAGCATCATCACCCGGTAGGTCCCGGAGAACTCAGCATCCATTCCGGTCTTCCGATTCATGTGGTATTGTCCCTGCTCACCCAAATGGAACTGAAACAATGGATCTCAGTGGAACCGGGAAATCTCTACCAACTACGCATCTCTCTGACTTGAACCTAAGCTGGGAGGAATCCATGTTGTTTGACAATGTTTAATGACATACCTAATGCATGATAAAGGACATGCCCAACTGAAGGAAATAATTTTAGATTTACGGGCATTAGTAACCATTAAACATGCAACATGGATCCAAAAGTTGAACAATTCATGGCCCGTATTAAGGCCAAAAATCCTTCAGAACCAGAATTTCACCAGGCAGTCCATGAAGTGGCTGAATCACTGATACCCTTCATAGAGGAAAATCCAAAGTATAAACATGCAAAGATTCTTGAAAGAATCGCAGAACCCGAAAGGGTAATCATGTTCAGGGTGCCCTGGATCAATGATAAGGGTGATGTGGAAATTAACCGGGGCTATCGCATCGAGATGAACTCCGCCATTGGTCCCTATAAGGGAGGGCTCAGGTTCCACCCAACCGTGAACCTCGGAATCTTAAAGTTCCTTGCCTTTGAGCAAGTCTTGAAGAACAGCCTCACCACCCTGCCCATGGGTGGAGGAAAAGGAGGATCTGATTTTGATCCCAAAGGAAAGTCCGACAACGAAGTGATGAGGTTTTGTCAGAGTTTCATGACTGAACTGAACCGACATATTGGACCCAACACCGACGTGCCGGCTGGCGACATCGGGGTAGGTGGCCGTGAAATTGGCTTCCTGTTTGGACAATATAAGCGTATTAAAAACGAATTTACCGGTGTACTTACCGGAAAAGGACTGGAATGGGGCGGCAGCCTTATCAGGCCGGAAGCCACCGGATACGGAGCAGTCTACTTTGCCCAGGAAATGCTGGCTGCCAAGGGAGATTCTCTGAAAGGGAAAACTGCAGCCGTATCAGGATCTGGAAATGTGGCGCAGTTTACCGTACAGAAACTGACCGAGCTGGGTGGTAAAGCCGTGACCCTTTCCGACTCAGCAGGGAGTATCTATGACCCGGCAGGAATCGATGCTGAGAAACTGGCCTGGGTGATGGAACTGAAAAACATACGCAGGGGAAGGATCAGGGAGTATGCTGAGAAGTTCGGATGTG
>Ga0316190_10004612_pt1 | contig 10052 bp, 7 predicted proteins | sample Eddworburrow2_MG_FD_204929 | JGI IMG/M metagenome (GOLD analysis project Ga0316190, IMG submission 204929) | Coastal sediment microbial communities from Maine, United States - Eddy worm burrow 2 | ecosystem: Environmental > Aquatic > Marine > Coastal > Sediment | place: USA: Maine | collected... | reverse complement strand
CCGCCTTTCCCTTCAAGGTCAATGAGTTCAACGTCCTGCGGTACAAAAACCAGTCGGCCCGACTGTTCGGCATCGATCTATCCGGTCAGATGCCCCTGGCGAAGAACAACTGGGGTGAGTGGGGTCTAAAGGGCCTGATCAGCTACACCGACGGTGAGAATCGCGACACGGATGATGAGCTCTATAACATCATGCCGCTGAATGGTCGTTTTACGCTGACCCATAAGCTCGGCGGTTGGGATAACGGGATCGAGTGGGTGTTGGTGGATGCGAAGGATGACGGCTCCGACGTGCGCAACGAGATCGAGACGTCCGGGTACGGACTGATCAATCTGCGGGCCAGCCATTCCTGGAAGACGGTACGGGTCGATTTCGGTGTGGAGAACCTGTTCGACAAATACTATGAGCTGCCGACGGGCGGGGCCTACCTCGGTCAGGGTACGACCATGTCGATGCGTATGGGCCCAGACTGGGGTACAGCGGTTCCCGGCATGGGGCGTTCGATCTACGCCGGGGTGAACGTGACCTTCTGATGCTTGCGCGCTTGTAACGCTCGTGACACCGGCAGCACACTTGCGGGCCTGGTGCGTTCGGTGCCACGAGCGGCTGCGGCGGGATGAAAAGGTCGAGGTGTGAACTGCATGCTCGAGAGGCGTGATACCCGGGAACCAGGAAGATCGGTTGAGTATGCCCCGGCTTGGGCGCCGGCAGATCAACCGGCCTGCGATGATGCACTGTTGAAATCGAATAGGGGCCTGAAAATATGATGGAAACTAGCTGGTTCGACCAGGTCTCGATGATGGTTCTGCTCAAGAGTTATCTCGACGTCACCGTGTTCGGGATTCTCGGCCTGATGAGCTTCTTCATGCTGGCCTATGCGGTCGAGCGGGTGTTTTTCTTTGCACGGATCGAAGTCAGCGACTACGTTGATCCGCATAGCCTGCAGGTTGCGCTGACCAGCCACCTGACGGCGATCGCCTCGATTGCCTCGAATGCGCCGTACATTGGCCTGCTGGGTACGGTGCTGGGAATCTTGATCACCTTCCATGATCTGTCGTCAGGGGCCGAGCTGTCCGCATCCGCGGTCATGCTCGGTCTCGCTCTGGCGCTCAAGGCGACGGCCGCCGGTTTGGTGGTCGCCATTCCAGCCACCCTGATCTACAACGGTCTTGTCCGGCGGGTCGATGTCTTGACCGCCCGCTGGAACAGCCTGCAGCAAACCTCATGAAACCGTTGTCGCAAATGAATGTCATCCCCTTCATCGACGTGATGTTGGTGTTGCTTGCCGTGGTCCTGACCACGGCGACATTTGTCGCACAGGGCAAGATACCGGTTGCATTGCCGGGTGCGACGCAGGCGGAGCCGTTGCCCGACCGGCGGTCACTCGAACTTACGATAGATGCGGTTGGACAGCTTTATCTGGAAGAGCAAGCCATCACCATTTCCGAATTGGATGAGCAGCTTGTCGATCTGGAGGCGGACGCGCACCTGTTGTTGAGGGTTGATGAGGCCACCGCATTCCGGCATTTTGTTGCTGTGGTCGATCTGTTGAAGGCACGTGGAATGGAGAATCTGTCGATTGTCACCAAGCGCGGGGCGGGGTAGTGACAACGCCGTTGCGTTTGGGGTTCCTGTTCTCGGGGTTGCTGCACGTGGCCGTGGTGGCGGCGTTTTCGCTGTCTTCGGATCAGGAGATCCCTGCGCTCGACGAGCCCAGGCCTCTCACCCTGAGACTGGCCCTGTTTGAACCGGCGCAGGCTGAGCCGGGCCAGCAGCCTGCCGTTGAGCAGGCCCGGCCGGACCCGGTCGAACAGCCAATGCCGGCTGATAAACAGATAAAAGCCACGCCGCTGGCTGAAACGCCACCGCCGCCGGTTGCCAAACAGATGGAGCCAAGGCCGCCCTGGCCGAAGCCAGAACCTGTGGTCAAACGGGTGAGCGCCCCCAAACCGGCTCCCGAGCCGCGGACCGAAAAAAAACCGGTAAAGGTGAGGGCAAGCAAGGCAAAACCATCTGAAATCAGTCCGGCACCCGTTCCCATTGTTGCGCCGGCAGCCGCTGTTAAACCGCAACCGGTGACGGCCGCGCTTAATCCGCAGGAAAAGCAGCACTATCTGGCGGCACTCGCCGCAAAGATCAATCGCAGCAAATACTATCCAATGGGCTCACGCCGGCGGGGTGAGGAGGGCAAAGTGGTGGTCCGATTCATTGTTCAGAAGAATGGCGAGCTCACGGATTTAACCATTGTCGAGTCGTCCGGATCGCGGCGTCTGGATGCAGCAGCACTCAAGACGCTGCGGCGGGTCACTCCCTTTCGACCGATACCTGATGCCCTCAATCGGGACCAATGGCCAATATCGGTTCCTATTGCGTTCAGTCTGGGCGGTTATTGATCGAACGGCAGGCTCTGCCTGACATTGACTGAACAAGCGGTACTCCGCGTACAAAATAAGCCCGGCATTCCGCCGGGCTCACAAGGGTCGAATTGACCGCGCCGAGGCGCGGCCGCACCGCTGAAAAGCCTATTTGTTCTCGCGATTGTCGATCAGGTTGTCGACCACGGTCGGGTCGGCCAGGGTCGAGGTATCACCCAGTGCGTCGATCTCGTTGGCTGCGATCTTGCGCAGGATACGGCGCATGATCTTGCCAGAACGGGTCTTCGGTAGACCGGGCGCCCACTGTATCAGGTTGACCTTGGCGATCGGCCCGATTTCACTACGCACCAGCTTGACCAGTTCGGTCTTGAGTTCATCGGTACCCTCTTCACCGGCCATCAGGGTGACATAGGCGTAGATGCCCTGTCCTGTCAGATCGTGCGGATAGCCGACAACGGCGGCCTCGGCGACCTTGTCGTGCAGTACCAGCGCAGACTCGATCTCGGCGGTGCCGAGGCGGTGACCGGAAACGTTGAGGACGTCATCGACGCGACCGGTGATCCAGTAATAGCCGTCTGCGTCGCGACGTGCGCCGTCACCGGTGAAGTAGTAGCCGGGGAACATCGCGAAGTAGGTCTCGAAGAAGCGTTTGTGGTCGCCGTATACGGTCCGCATCATGCTTGGCCAGGGGTGCTTGATAGCCAGGTTGCCCTCGGCCGGGTTGCCGTCGATCTCGTTGCCCTGGTCGTCCAGCAGTACCGGCACCACGCCAAAGAACGGGTTGGTCGCCGAACCGGGTTTGAGCGGGGTGGCGCCGGGCAGCGGGGTGAGCATGTGTGCGCCGGTCTCGGTCTGCCACCAGGTGTCGACGATCGGGCAGCGACCGTCGCCGACGACGTTGTAGTACCACTCCCAGGCCTCCGGGTTGATCGGTTCGCCGACCGTGCCGAGCAGACGCAGCGAGGTGCGCTTGGTCTTCTTGACCGGTTCGTCACCGGCACCCATCAGTGAACGGATGGCGGTCGGAGCGGTATAGAAAGTGGCGACATTGTGCTTGTCGCAGACCTGCCAGAAGCGCGAGATGTCCGGATAGGTCGGGATGCCCTCGAACATCAGGGTGATTGCGCCGTTGGCCAGCGGCCCATAGACGATATAGGTATGACCTGTGACCCAGCCGACGTCTGCGGTGCACCAGTAGACCTCACCGTCTTTGTAGTCGAACACGGTCTTGTGGGTCATTGCCGCCTGGAGCAGGTAGCCACCGGTGGTATGCAGGACGCCCTTGGGTTTGCCGGTCGAGCCCGAGGTGTAAAGGATGAACAGCGGGTCGTCCGCCTCCATCTCTTCGGCTTTGCATTCGGGCGAAGCGGCAGCAACGGCTTCGTCGTACCAGACATCGCGGCCCTCGGTCCATTCGACCGGATCGCCGCCGCGTCGAACCACGATGCAGGTGTCGACCTGTGGGCAGGATGCGATCGCCTTGTCGGCATTACCCTTCAGTGGGACCTTTTTGCCGCCGCGCATGGACTGGTCAGAGGTGATGACCACCTTACAGTCGGAATCGTTGATGCGGTCTTTGAGCGCATCGGGTGAGAATCCACCGAACACGATGGAGTGAACGGCACCGATACGCGTGCAGGCGAGCATGGCAACGGCCGCTTCCGCGACCATCGGCAGATACAGCGAAACACGATCACCCTTTTTGACGCCACGGCTCTTGAGCACGTTGGCGAAGCGGCAGACCTCTTCGTGCAGCTCGCGGTAGGTGATCTTGCGGTCTTCGTTGGGGTCGTCGCCTTCCCAGATGATGGCAACCTGGTCACCGCGGGTCTCGAGGTGGCGGTCCAGGCAGTTATAAGAGACGTTGAGGGTGCCGCCCTTGAACCAGTTGATGTGCAGGTCATCGCTGGCGAAAGACCAATCCAGTACCGTGTCCCATTTCTTGAACCAGGTGAGATATTGCTCAGCCTGTTCGCCCCAGAAGCCGGCGGGGTCATCCACCGAGCGTTTGTACATTTCCTGGTATTGCTCAGCGCTGACGTTGGCCTGGGCCGCGAAATCCGCGGGTACGGGATAGGTCTTGACGTCTGACATAGCTTCTCCTCCGGGGGACTGTTTATTTGATTTAGTCGGCCATTCTTTGAACCAAGCGAAATGGCTGTCAACTTAACGGGCATTAAACCGCTAAATAATGACCATTCCGGCGCGGCCGATCGAAGCGCAGATATTACGCTTTTCTGCCTGGGCTGCAATCTATGAGGACCTTTCTGCTGCTAGCCCTGGAGGGTTTGCAGGCGTTGTGTAAAGGCATCGGCCGCCGGTGAGAGCCTAACCCCCCGACGTGCGATTATGGCCAGACGGCGCTCGATGCGCAGGCCTTGCACCGGTAAAGCGATGACGTCGTTCTGCTGTTCCATGCCGAGTTGGCTGACGAACGCCAGATTACCGGTGGTGGAAACCATGCGCAGGATCGCAGGGATGGAGCGCAGTTCCATCACGACGTTGACCTCAACGCCGGCGTCGCGCAATTTGCTGTCGATGATCTGGCGCAGGGCGCTGCCGGCCTCGAAGGCAACGAAGGCCTGGTCGGCGAGGTCGTGTATGCGCACACGACGTTTTTTGGCAAGCGCATGATCGTGGCGTGCGACCAGCACGATACGGTCTGTGGTCAATGGAGTGACATCGAGTTCGCGGTCGCGCACGGGCAGCGTGACCACGCCGAGTTCGAGATGTCCGGCAACCACATCATCGGCGATTTCACTGCTGCCGGCCTCGCGCATCTGAAAGCGCACCTGTGGATGGGCCGCCTGGAATGCCGCGATGGCCTCGGGCAACATATAGGACACGGCTGTCGCGCCGCCGCCAATGCGCACAGTTCCTCCCTCCAGCCGCTGGTGACTGGTGACCATCTCCCGCATGCGCTCATAGTGTGCCACGATGCCCTGTGCCTCAGACTGCACCAGGCGCCCGATCTCGGTCAGTACGACCCCTTTACGACCTCGCACCAGCAGTTTGACGCCGAGATGTTCTTCGAGCTGCTGCAGGCGACGTGAAAGTGCCGGCTGGGTGATGCCGATGCGCTCGGCGGCCTCGGTGATTGCCCCGGTCTCGGCGACAGACAGGAATGATCGTAACAATGTCAAATCCATACATGCAAAAATAGCATGTTATTTATGCAAAGTATCCATTATACGTATGCTTCTGGCTTTGCTATGTTGCGCTGCATTAAGACAGAAGGTCGCTTCGAACCGTTGAATCGGACGGGGCAAAGCAAAGTTACTAAGCAGGTTCAACCACCACGCGTGCAGCAGCCGACTAGACTTGTGCAGTTGCACGCGACAAGTGAATGAGGTGATCAAATGCTCGAAGCCTATCGTACACACGTTGAAGAACGCGCCGCCCAGAGAATCCCGCCGCTGCCGCTGAACGCCGAGCAGGTCAACGACCTGGTGGAGCTGCTGAAAGCGCCGCCGGCCGGCGAGGAGGAGACTCTGCTGGACCTGCTGACCAACCGCGTGCCGCCGGGTGTGGACGAGGCCGCCTATGTGAAGGCCGGTTTCCTGGCTGCCGTCGCCAAGGGTGAGGCTGCCTCGCCGCTGGTCGACAAGCGCAAGGCGGTGGAACTGCTCGGCACCATGCTGGGCGGTTACAACATACTGCCGCTGATCGAGCTGATGGACGACGCCGAGCTGGGCGAGCTGGCCGCCGAGCAGCTGAAGTTCACCCTGCTGATGTTCGATGCCTTCCACGATGTCGAGGAAAAGGCCAAGGCCGGCAACGCCAATGCCAAGGCGGTCATGCAGTCCTGGGCTGACGCCGAGTGGTTCACGCGCAAGGACGACGTACCTGCCGAAATAAGGCTGACCGTGTTCAAGGTGACCGGCGAGACCAACACCGACGACCTGTCGCCGGCTCAGGACGCCTGGTCGCGTCCCGATATTCCGCTGCATGCACTGGCGATGTTGAAGAACGAGCGCGATGGTATTGTGCCGGATGACGCCGGCAAGGTCGGCCCGATCAGAGCGATCGAGGCACTTCAGCAGAAGGGTCCGCCGCTGGCCTACGTAGGTGACGTGGTCGGTACCGGTTCGTCGCGCAAGTCGGCGACCAACTCCGTGCTGTGGCACATGGGTCACGATATTCCGTTCGTACCGAATAAGCGTGCCGGGGGCGTTGTGCTGGGCGGCAAGATAGCGCCGATCTTTTTCAATACCGTCGAGGACTCCGGTGCACTGCCGATCGAGTGCCCGGTTGACGACCTGGCCATGGGCGACGTGATCGTCCTCAAGCCTTATGAAGGCAAGATCGAGAACGAATCCGGCGAGGTCATCTCGGAGTTTTCGTTGAAGACCGACGTCATTCTCGACGAGGCGAAGGCCGGTGGCCGCATTCCGCTCATCATTGGCCGCAGCCTGACTGCCAGGGCACGCGAGTCGCTGGGTCTCGGTCACAGCGAGGTGTTCCGTCGCCCGGTCGATCCCGAAGACAGTGGCAAGGGCTTTACCCTGGCACAGAAGATGGTCGGTAAGGCCTGTGGTGTTGCGGGCGTTCGTGCCGGCACCTACTGCGAGCCGCGGATGAATACGGTGGGTTCTCAGGACACCACCGGCCCGATGACGCGCGACGAACTCAAAGAATTGGCCTGTCTCGGCTTTTCAGCGGATCTGGTGATGCAGTCCTTCTGTCACACTGCGGCCTATCCGAAGCCGGTCGACATCAACACCCAGCACACCCTGCCGGACTTCATCCAGACCCGTGGCGGAGTCTCGCTGCGTCCGGGTGATGGCATCATCCACAGCTGGCTGAACCGCATGCTGCTTCCCGACCAGGTGGGTACGGGCGGTGATTCGCACACCCGCTTCCCGCTCGGCATCTCATTCCCGGCCGGTTCCGGCCTGGTCGCCTTCGGTGCCGCGCTTGGCGTCATTCCGCTGGATATGCCCGAATCGGTACTGGTGAAATTTACCGGTGAGATGCAGCCGGGCATCACCCTGCGTGATCTGGTCAACGCGATCCCTTATGCCGCATTGCAGCGTGGTCTGCTGACGGTTGAGAAGAAGGGCAAGAAGAACGTATACAACGGCCGCATCGTGGAGATCCAGGGTCTGCCGGATCTGACCGTTGAACAGGCGTTCGAACTGTCGGACGCCTCGGCCGAGCGTTCCGCCGGTGGTTGTACCATTGAGCTGTCGGAGGAGTCGGTCGCCGAATACCTTCGCTCGAACATCATCATGCTGCGCTGGATGATTGACAACGGCTATCAGGATGCACGCACACTCGAGCGCCGTGCACGCGCGATGGAAGAGTGGCTGGATAATCCTTCCCTGATGCGCGCCGACGCCGATGCCGAGTATGCGGAGGTCATCGAGATCAACATGTCCGAGATCACCGAGCCACTGTTGGCCTGCCCGAACGATCCGGACGACGTCAAGCCGCTGTCCGAGGTTGCCGGTCGCAAGATCGATGAGGTTTTCATCGGTTCCTGCATGACCAACATCGGCCATTTCCGGGCAGCGGGCAAACTGCTGCAGGCGGCGGGCGAGGTTATCCCAACGCGTCTGTGGATTGCGCCGCCGACCAAGATGGACGAGCACCTTCTGATGGAAGAGGGCTACTACAATATCTATGCGGCGGCCGGTGCGCGTACCGAGATGCCGGGGTGTTCCCTGTGCATGGGTAACCAGGCGCGGATCGCGGCCAACTCGACCGCGGTCTCGACCTCGACGCGTAACTTCCCGAACCGTCTGGGGCAGGGTGCGGACGTGTTCCTGGCCTCGGCCGAACTCGCTGCGATTGCCTCGATACTCGGCAAGCTGCCGACACCGGCCGAGTACATGGAATACGCGACCAAGATCGACAGCATGGCACCTGAAGTCTATCGCTACATGAATTTCGACAAGATGCCTGAGTTTGTCGAATCGGCCAAGCGAGGCCAGGAAGTGGTGTTGAAACTGGCGATGTGATCAGCAACTGAGACTTGCGGGCTCAGGAAAAACAAAACCCCGGCGGGACAGCCGGGGTTTTTTCATGAATCGCCAGTCGGGCTCGCCCCTGCTGCCTTCCTCAGCGCGTCAAGCCCAAGGGTGCTCATTCGCCGATGAAGTTCGGCTTGCGCTTTTCCAGAAACGCGCTCAGACCTTCCTTGTAGTCGTGACTGTCGTACACGGCGCGACGCAGCCCCTGAATACGCTCGAACATTCGCGGCGTCACGGAGTGCGCACTCTCCATGATTCTCAATTGCTCCTTGATAACAGCAATGCTGAGGGGCGCATTCTTTTTTATCTGCCCCGCAAGTTCCTGCACGCGTTGGTCCAACGCGTCTTTTTCGACCACATAGTTGATCATCCCGAGTCGCTCGGCGCGGGCCGCCGATACGGGCTGGGCGGTAAAGGCCATTTCCCGCAGGATCATACGATTCGTTGCGTGCATGAAGTTGAGCACACCCGTCGTGTTGTACGGAACACCCAGCTTGGCCGGGGTGATTGCAAAGGTGCTGTTCACTGTTGCAACGATCATGTCACAGGCGAAGGCCATCTCACAGGCACCTCCCCAGACACCGCCTTCAATCATGGCGATGACCGGTATCGGCAAGGTCTCAATCTCTCTCACGACCATGCGCAGTGGATCGTCCCAGCCCAGTGGGTCACGTCCCGTCAGCGGCAGCTCTTTGACATCATGACCTGCCGACCAGATCTTGGCGCCGGGCGGGGCCCTAAGGATCACCACACGCGCCTTCTGCTGATGGAAATCTTTGAGCGCTGTGATGATTTCGCCAATAAGCAACTCGTTGAGCGCATTGTGCTTCCTGAGGTGATTCATCGTAATGGTACCGATTGAATGCTCCAGCTCGGTTGTAACTAGCGACATTGGATGTACTCCCTTGGAGTCAGCGTTGAGGTCGGTCCCTGAATTTTTGTGTCGGCACAGGGCAGGCAGCTCAACCACATGGAAACAGGTTGCTCGCATGGCTGCGCCCGGCGGTTTGGTCTACCCGGGCAGAATGGATGTTTTTGCAGAGCCGCGATCATTTGCTAATGGAAATTCTCTTTGTACTCGCCGAACACCTCCTGCAGTGACTGGCAGATCTCGCCGGTGCTGGCGCATACGCGGACCGCGTCGATGATGGGCGGCATCAGATTGTCGTCGCCACGAGCGGCGGCCTCGATGTTGGCAAGTGCCTTGTCGACCTTTTTCCGGTCACGACCCGCCTTGGTTCGCCTGAGATTTTCGATCTGCTTGCTGGCAGTCTGTTTCGGCACCGTGAAGGTTTCTATCTCGGGTTCCTGTCCCACCTGATATTGGTTTACGCCAACCACGATGCGCTCTTTTTCCTCGACCGACATGCCATACCGATAAGCGGATTCTTCGATCTGCCTTTGCACATAACCTTGCTCGATCGCGGTGACCATCCCGCCCATGTCGTCGATGGTCTTTATGTACTGTTCGGCCTCGGCCTCGAGCTGGTCGGTAAGCTGTTCGACAAAATAACTGCCGCCTAGCGGATCGATGGTGTTGGTCACACCCGATTCATGGGCCATGATCTGCTGGGTGCGAAGTGCAATGAGTACGCTGTCCTCCGTGGGCAGCGCCAGGGCCTCGTCCTTGGAATTGGTATGCAAAGACTGCGTGCCGCCCAAAACCGCGGCCAGAGTCTGTATGGCTACGCGAACGACGTTG
>Ga0316190_10004611_pt1 | contig 10053 bp, 9 predicted proteins | sample Eddworburrow2_MG_FD_204929 | JGI IMG/M metagenome (GOLD analysis project Ga0316190, IMG submission 204929) | Coastal sediment microbial communities from Maine, United States - Eddy worm burrow 2 | ecosystem: Environmental > Aquatic > Marine > Coastal > Sediment | place: USA: Maine | collected... | reverse complement strand
GATCTTGCGGGAAATAGCGAGACCCTGGTGACCGACCGGGCGCTAGCAGAAACGGACTACGTCCCGCATGAAAACTCGGAACGTATGGTCGCACGAATTTCGGATATTGAGATCAGTTACATCAAACTGGCGATGACCGAGGGTCAGGCGACGTGAATCCAAGCGGGCGACGAGATTGAGCAGCATGTCTGGCAGGGATTCAAATATGAAAGAACAGGCGTTGCAACAAATCCTGGATGTAACGCGCAAGCTTGCTGCACCGTATGACCTTGACACGATGCTCTCTGAGGTTGTCGATGCAGCCCGCAGCATCCTGCATGCCGATCGCGGTACCGTTTTCCTGTATGACGCCGATAGTGACGAATTGGTCGTCCGGGTCGGCACCGGCCTCGACAGTATTCGGATGCCCGCTTACAAAGGGATTGTTGGCGAGTCGGCGCAGACACGCAAACTGATCAATGTGCCGGATTGCTACGCAGACGATAGGTTCAATCGCGACATCGACAAGCAAACGGGTTATCGATCGCGCTGCATGCTGACCATCCCGTTGATTGGCTACGAAGATTCCCTGGTTGGCGTATTACAGATCCTGAACAAAACCGACGGTGTATTCGACGAACAGGACGAATTTATCGCTTCTGCGTTGGCTGCCCAGGCTGCGGTCGTGTTGCACCGCGTGAAAGTGACCGAAACCATGATCGCAACAGAAAAACTGGATCGCGAGATCACGGTCGCAAGAGATGTTCAGCTAGGTACGCTACCGAAGCAGATGCCGGAGGTCCCGGGCTACAATGTCGGAGGTGTTTTTTCGCCAACCGATCAGACGGGCGGTGACCTGTATGACTTCGTGCCGTTATCGTCCCATCAGTTGTTTTTGCTAATGGGCGACGCGACCGGACACGGCATCGGCCCGGCGTTAAGCGCAACCCAGGTCAGGGCAATGTTGCGCGTTGCGTTGCGGCTCGGCGCCAATCTTGACGATGCCTTTGTGCATATAAATGACCAGCTCGTCCAGGACTTGCCGGACGATCGATTCGTTACCGGTTTTTTTGGTTTGCTGGACGCGGAAAAGCACACCGTTCAATTTCATTCCGGTGGCCAGGGACCCATCATGCATTTTCACGCCGCCAGCGGAGACTATGACTGGCATCCCGCATCAACTTTTCCGCTCGGTTATATGGACCAGACGCAACTTGCCGAAGCCACCGAAATCATTATGCAGCCGGGCGACATTCTCGGGTTGATCTCGGACGGAATTTACGAATACGAAAACGCCAGCGGCGAACAATTTGGTCAGGAGCGGCTGGCCGAGGTCGTTGATGCCCACGGGCCCGGCGATATGGAGGGCCTGGTGCAAAAAATCATGCTGGCGACCCGAGGCCACGGCGGACCAGTGCCGCAGGCGGACGACATAACGATCGTACTGGTGCATCGGAACGCCTGAACCACGGCTTCTCGTAGTTCCGCCGACCGATATTCGGTCTTTTTTTCCCCTATGCAGCTATCGCTGGCGGCAATGCGTAGCCTGATTTGGGCTAATGGTGCATATCTCTGCCAATTGATTATAGTGTTCTGGAATATAGGGGATGCAAAGGCCTGCCGGCGTCAGCAGCAGGAGACTGGCCCGGTCGGGCATTTTCTTGAGCGAACGCTGCATGCAGACAAAACTCAACAGAAGTTACGACTCGCTCGAAGAGATGTACGAACTTACCGAGCGTTTCTTTCTGAACGAGGACGTGGATCTGTCGATTCGGTTTCCTGTGCATTTCGTTATGGAAGAGCTGTTTACGAACATGGTGAAGTACCAACCGGATAATTCGAACGACATCCTGTTAGCGGTAAAAACGTTGGATGGGAGCGTTTCTGTCAGCTTGACAGATTTCGATGTTGACGACTTCGATGTCACGGTCGACCGCAACGTCAATACAGAAGCGCCGCTGGATGAGCGCACGCCCGGTGGCCTCGGCCTGCACCTGATCCACAAAATGGTGGACTCAATCAATTACGATTACGCAGACAGACAAAGTACCGTAACGTTTACTAAGGGAACGAATTAAGAATGTTTCAGATCGATTTTGGAAATGATGGCGAAATTGTCTGCACCGGACGACTGGATGCCGCTCAGTGTGAAAAAGCACAGGCCTTTATGGATGGGGTAGGCGATACCCAGACACTCGATTTCTCAGCACTTGAATACATTTCCAGCGCCGGTCTTGGTGTACTCTTGAAAACACAAAAACGGCTAGTCGGATCCGGCGGCGGATTAAAAATAATTAATGTAAACAATCATATACATGATGTTTTCCGATATTCTGGGTTTCACGCGATCTTTGATATAGAAACGCCCGGGGGCTGATCGACAGAGAGAAAGCCGCGCCATGGGGGTGGCGCCAAATTGAAGAACAACGGTGGTTTGGGGAAATCAGCACACGGCGGCCAACACCTGGCCCATTCCTGCCTGTGCCTCTTTTTTGAAATTCACACCAACTTTTGCGGGAGGTCGTTGTACGTATGAAGAGCGTTGACGACAAGGAGTTGATTGACAACTGCATGAACGGCGACAGGCAGGCGATTGAGGGTTTGTTATTCAAATATGAAAAGCCCGTTTACAACGCAGCCTACAGAATGCTTAACAGCCCGGACGATGCCAGGGACGTTACGCAGACCGTGTTTCTCAAGGTGATTGAGAATCTGCACAGCTTCGATCCGCAGTACCGGTTTTTCAGCTGGATTTACCGGATCGCGCTGAACGAATCAATCAACTGCCTGAAAAAGCAGAGTCGACTCGACGCATTAAGCCAGGAACCGGTGTCTGACAGCCGCGGTCCTGAGGAACAATTCGGATCAGACCAGATGAGCCAGGGTATGCAAACAGCGTTGATGACAATAAAAGCGGAATACCGGACGGTAATCGTCCTGAAGCATTTCGTCGATTGCAGCTACGAGGAAATTGGCCAGATTCTGGACCTGCCCGAAAAAAAGGTTAAGTCCCGGCTGTATACCGGCCGGCAATTATTGAAAGAAGCACTGACGAAAAGCGGATTGCACTGAATATGGCTATAGAACCGAAATACGTCGAGTTGATGAATGCCGATCTGGACGGCGAAATCAGCGATGCCGAGCGTATCGACCTGGCGGAATATCTCGAGACCAGCCAGGAAGCCCGGTCGCTACGCGAGGAACTCGCGGAGTTATGCGGCTCACTGGATGAAATGGGCCAGATGGATCCGCCGCCACATCTCAAGTACGCCATTCTGGACTCACTGCAAAAATCCCGACCAACGCAGACCAAGAGCAGCAGCTTTGGCTGGCGGCAACTTTTTGCAGCACCGGCGCTGCATCACGCAGTTACCTTTGCCGGCGGCGCATTCCTGACATTTGCATTGATCAGTTCCAACCAGCTATCTGACCAGGCCTTTGATGACGTGACCGGGCTGGTAGGCACGATTTCCGAAACCGCCCCGGCGGCGTCCGGACAGAGCCTGATACGGCTGACCAGCAGCGAACTCGCGGGCGTGGTCAGCGTTCACCGGGCCGGCAACCTCAACGTGGTTGATTTTGATCTGGCTGCAGATGGCGCGGTCGAGATCGTTGCTGAGTTTTCGGACCACGATCTATGGTTCAAGGGCTTCGCCCAGCTCGAAAACGACAACACCCGAATTCTTGCCGACGAAGGCAAAGTTAAAATGCACACACAGGGCAGAAACCGGTATGCCCTGTATTTGCAGCACAAGAGTGAAGTAGACGCGCCGGTGAGTCTCAAGTTCTACGCGGCGGGCAACCTTATTCACGAAGCTGAGCTCGTGATTGGTACCGAAGCGGAGAATACCGAGTAAATTGACCAACTTTTTCGGACGGTCGCGGTATTACCGTCTATGCAGACAATCTTTACGCTCGCAGACGAGCACATAAGGGGTAAGAAAGATGGCTACAAGTAACAAGACACTTCCGATCATCGTAGCAGGCGTTGCCGTACTGGCCGCTGTTGCCTATTTCGGTGGCAATTTTCCTGGGGGAGACGAGTTAACCGGCACGGTCGCACCAGCCGAGCGCTACCGGGCAGCACAGCCCACTGCGGACGACCTTGCACTGGGTGATCAGGAAATACAGGACTTCATGCAGACCGATGCCTTTGAGCAAATCATGAGTGATGAAACGCTCATGGCCGCCATGAATAACGCAGCACTCAGAGACGCGTTCAACGACGCAGCTGTTCGCCAGGCATTTGACAATGCAGCCGTTCGGGATGCGTTTAATAACGCCGCTGTACGGGATGCCTTCGACAATGCCGCCGTTCGGGATGCGTTTAATAACGCCGCTGTACGGGATGCCTTCGACAATGCCGCCGTTCGCGACGCCTTCGACAATGCTGCGATCCGAGACGCATTTAACAATGCAGCATTCAGGGACGCATTCAACAACGCGGCAGTCCGAGACGCCTTTGACAATGCAGCGGTTAGAGACGCCTTTGGCAACGCGGCTTTCCGAGATGCGTTCAACGATGCCGCCCTCCGCGACGCCTTCGATAATGCAGCGGTCAGAGATGCGTTCAACAACGCGGCGCTTCGCGATGCAATGAGCAACGCGGCTTTCCGAGATGCGATGGCCAATGCGGCAGTCCGCGACGCCATGAACAACGCAGCCCTCAGAGATGCGTTTGGTAATGCGGCGTTCAGAGATGCAATGAGCAACGCAGCTGTCAGGGATGCTTTCGGTAACGCAGCTTTCCGCGGTGCAATGAACAACGCAGCACTCAGAGACGCATTCGGTAACGCAGCATTCCGCGGCGCCATGAACAACGCGGCACTCAGAGATGCATTTGCTAACGCGGCGTTCAGAGACGCGTTCGGCAATGCCGCTTTCCGGGGCGCCATGAACAATGCCGCGACAAGAAATGCGTTTAACAATGCTGCCGTAGGCAACAACGCCAGGATCAACTAACGGCAGCGTTGCTACATTGAAATAGCAGAATGATGGGATACAACGGAGTCACTCCGTTGTATCCCTTTCGTCTGATGCGCTAAGAAGAAAAACACAATATGCGCCGATTGCTTGACCGATCAGTTTTGGCACTCATGGCCTTCTGCCTGGCCGGGGCGGCGGCTGGGCAGGGACTCGGCAAACTGGAAACGGACGACCTCCGGCTACTGTATTTCGACCCAACCGAAACCTATCTCGCGCCGCACGTTGCGCGCTGCTATCAAAACTCGCTGGCCGGCCACCAGGCCATCCTCGGCTTCGATCCAAAAGAGAAGACCACGCTGTTCCTGAAAGACTTTACGGATTACGGCAATGCGGCCGCAGGGGCCGTGCCCAGGAATACACTGCTGATCGACATCGCACCACTGAGTTTTACTTTCGAGACGTTTACGACTGGTGAGCGAATGTGTGCGCTGATGAACCATGAGATGGTGCACATCATCACAACCGACCAGGCAACCACCGGAGATAAACGCGCACGAAGCGTGTTCGGCGGCAAAGTCATGCCGGTCGCCGATCATCCGGAAACAATCCTCTACGCTTACCTGACCAATCCACGCTCCTCATCGCCGATCTGGTACCTCGAAGGCATCGCCGTATTCATGGAGACGTGGATGGCCGGTGGCCTGGGACGCGCCCAGGGCGGCTACGACGAAATGGTGTTTCGATCCATGGTGCGTGACGACGCGTATTTCTATGACCCGCTGGGGCTGCAGTCCGAGGGTAGCAAGATCGACTTCCAGGTCGGCGTCAACAATTACCTGTATGGCACGCGTTTCATGTCCTACCTCGCATACACCTACACGCCGGAGAAGTTGCTTGAGTGGGTAAAGCGAGAGGACGGCAGCAAAGGCAGCTACCGGGCTCAGTTCCAGCAGGTGTTCGGCCTGCCGATGGAAACTGCCTGGCAGGACTGGGTCGTATTCGAGCATGAATTCCAGAACAGGAACCTGGATGCCGTCCGGCAGTTTCCTGTCACACCGTACCGGGACATTTCCGATCGTGGACTGGGGTCCGTGTCGCGCGCATTCTTCGATTCGGAGACACGCAAGCTGATCTGGGGCCTGCGGTATCCCGGCTCCGTTGCGCATATCGGCACAATGTCGATCGACAATGGCGAAATGCAAAGGTTGACCGACATCAAGGGGCCGATGCTTTACAAGGTAACCTCACTTGCACACGACCCTGAATCCGAAACACTGTTTTACACGGCAGACAATTTCGCTTATCGCGACCTGATGTCGATCGACATGAAGTCCGGTGAATCCACGATGCTTCTCAAGGACGCGCGCATCGGTGAGCTGGTATTTAACAAGGACGACCGTTCACTTTGGGGCGTACGGCATCTCAACGGCATCTCAACGCTGGTGCGGATCCCGTATCCGTACGACACATGGAACCAGATTCAGTCGCTGCCTTACGGGCAAGGTCTCTACGACCTGGATATCTCACCCGACGGCAACCTGTTGTCGGCATCGTTCGGTGACGTTAACGGCGATCAGTCGCTTCGAGTCTACGAAATGCAATCGTTGATGGAGAAGGAACTGGTTGCGATTAAGCAATTCGATTTCGGACAGGCCGTACCGGAAAGTTTTGTGTTTTCGGTCGATGGGAAATTCCTGTTCGGCAGCAGTTATTACACCGGTATCTCGAACATCTTCCGCTACGAGCTGGCAACTGAGGAACTTGAAGCGGTGAGCAACGCCGAGTCCGGTTTCGTCAGGCCGTTGCCACTGGATGACGGCTCGCTGCTTGTCCTGCGATACACCGGCGAGGGCTTCGTGCCGACAATCATCGATCCGCAGCCGCTTGAGGATGTCAGTTCGATTACCTTCCTTGGCACCGAGGTCGTCAAAAAATACCCGCAACTTCAAGACTGGCATGTCGGATCCGCAGGAGACATTCCACTGGACGAGCTGACTACAGGAACAGGCGAATACTCGGCTATGTCCGAACTGGGTCTGCAGTCCATCTACCCGATTATCGAAGGCTACAAAGACGATATCGCCCTCGGCATCAATACGACGTTCTCCGATCCGCTGATGCTGGACAATATCGATTTTTCGATTACCCACAGTATTGCCAGCGATCTTCCGAGCAGCGAAGACATCCACGCGACGCTCAAATGGCAGCACGTCGTTACCAGCCAGACCCCGTTGACCGGCACGTGGACTGCCATTCTCAGACAGAACCCGGCGGACTTTTATGACTTGTTCGGCCCGACCAAGAAAGGCCTGAAAGGGCAGTCAGGAACACTCCGCTATGGCAAGACACTGCTTTTCGATGAGCCGCGTGAACTTAATCTTGAGGTCGACCTGAGCTATTACACTAACCTGGACCGACTGCCGCGGTATCAAAATGTCGACGTGACATTCGACACGCTGACCAGCCTGGTTGTTGACCTGAATTATTCGCACGTTCGATCGTCGTTGGGCCATGTCGACGATGAAAAGGGCTTCAAGTGGCGCGTGATTGCCGCGGCGGACCACGTTAACAGCGATACGATTCCAAAATTCTTCGGCAATTTTGATTTCGGAATTCCACTGTGGTGGAAGAATTCGTCAATCTGGTTTCGAAATTCTGCCGGTGTCGCCATCGGTGACGAGCTCGATGAATTTGCCAACTTCTTTTTTGGTGGCTTCGGCAATAACTACGTCGACCAGGGCGATATCAAACGCTACCGAAAAGAATACGCCATGCCCGGATTCGAGCTCAACGAAATTTTCGGGCGAAACTTCTACCGCTCGATGATCGAGCTCAATCTGCCTCCCGTCCGCTTCAAACGTGTAGGCACTCCGAGTTTTTACCTGTCATGGGTGCGGCCCGCTATTTTCGCAACGGCACTCGTTACAAATACCGACAGCTCGGCGCTCAAACAGGACACATACAATGTCGGTGGCCAGCTCGACTTGCGATTCACGGTCCTCTCACGCATGGACATGACATTGTCGCTGGGCTATGCCATTGCGAGCGGCAGAGCCATCGACCAGTCCGAGGAATTCATGATTTCACTAAAGATTCTGTGATAATCACCGACATCGCGCTGCTGGATGAACATCAATGAACACCGATTTGGTTTGGCATGCCTCGGTCGGCCTTTTGCCGGTCTGTTGCTTCCTGGTCGCGCTCATATGGCTGGACAGTTACAAGCTGGTCGATGTTCGCTGGGTTCTTGGCGTGATTCTTTTCGGCGGTATTGTGGCTGTTGTCAGCTACTTCATTAATGTCGGAATACTCGACGCGACCGGGATCCCATTCAAGAGCTACTCACGATACATTTCGCCGTTCGCTGAGGAAGCTCTGAAGGGAATGATCATCGTCGTTCTGCTGTATCGGAACCGTATCGGCTTCTTGGTCGATGCCGCGATATTCGGCTTTGCGGTCGGCGCGGGATTCGCGGTGATCGAGAACGTCTACATGTTGCAGATTCTGCAGGTCACCGATATTCGTGTCTGGATAATTCGCGGTTTCGGCACTGCCATGATGCACGGCGCCGCAACCGCCATTCTCGCTGTTTCATACCGAGCACTGATTCGGCAACAGGGACGGTCTCCGGTAGTCGCTTTCCTGCCCGGGCTACTGGTCGCTGGAATTGTGCACTCGGTCTACAACCATTTTTTCTTCCCGCCTGTGCTTAACACGATTGTCGTGCTGGTCTCATTGCCAGTTCTGATGCTCATCATTTACAAGCAGAGCGAGGAGGCCGTTGCGGACTGGCTCGATATCGGATTCGATGCGGATACCGAGCTTCTGGAACTCATCAATTCGGGCCAGTTGTCCAACTCCAAGGTTGGCCTGTACCTGCTGACCCTGAAGGAGAAATTTCGCGGTGAAATCGTCGCAGATCTTTTGTGTTATCTGCGCTTGCACGTGGAATTGTCGATCCGTGCCAAAGGCATTTTAATGATGCGCGAAAACGGTTTCGAGAGTGATGTCGGCGAGGAGACCAAGGCCAAACTGGTGGAGATGAAATATCTCGAACGCAGTATCGGCAAGACAGGAAAGCTGGCAATGAAACCGTTCCTGCAAATGAGCCGAAAAGATTTGTGGCAGATTTACATGTTGTCGAAGTAACCGCGACAGGTAAGATACGCCCGCCATGACCGACGACTCACCCACCGAAACAAGGCACCGCACTGTGCGCAGCTTCGTGCGCCGCACAGGACGCATGACGCCCGGACAAGAGCGTGCGTTGACGGAATTATGGCCGCGCTATGGCCTTGACTACACCCCGGTGCCGCTCGACCTTGACGAGCTGTTTGGCCGCCACGCGCCGGTGGTCCTGGAGATCGGTTTTGGCAACGGCGACTCGCTGGTCAGCCAGGCGGCAGCCAATGCCGATCTTGACTACATTGGCATCGAGGTACACGAGCCCGGCATCGGGCATTGCATGCTGCACGCGGACTCGGCGTCACTCAGCAACCTTCGAATCATTAGCAACGATGCCATCGACGTCTTGCAAAACCAGTTGGCCGACCAGTCGCTCACCCGCGTCAATCTTTTTTTTCCGGATCCCTGGCCCAAGAAGAAACACCACAAGCGAAGAATCATTCAGCTGGACTTTCTGGAACTCATCGCGGGCAAACTAAAACCCGGGGGCGCATTGCATATCGCCACGGACTGGGCGAACTACGCTGAACATATCGACGAGACAATCGACCTGTCCGGGCTATTCCGTGTTGACGAGCGACGCGAACATACCGGCGACAATGCGCTCGATCGACCCAGCACCCGGTTCGAACGACGCGGTCTCAACAAGGGTCACATGATTGTTGACTGGCGCCTTATTCCTAATTAGGTAGCCGGATCAATAGGCTGTCTGCCAAGGCTCACCAAACACCTGATATGACGCCTGCAAATTCGCTTGCATGAGCGCCCAAATGCGATATAAATAGAGTCAGGAAAGGCTCAAATACAGGGATATTTTCTCACTCGGAAAAAGGCTCAGTCATGGCTGTCGCATATCCGGTTATCGGGCATTGGTACCGTCGTAGTAACGGAAGTTTGTTTGAAGTCGTCGCGGTTGATCTGGAAGACGCAACCATAGAGTTGCAGTTCTTCGACGGCACTATC
>Ga0316190_10004610_pt1 | contig 10054 bp, 8 predicted proteins | sample Eddworburrow2_MG_FD_204929 | JGI IMG/M metagenome (GOLD analysis project Ga0316190, IMG submission 204929) | Coastal sediment microbial communities from Maine, United States - Eddy worm burrow 2 | ecosystem: Environmental > Aquatic > Marine > Coastal > Sediment | place: USA: Maine | collected... | reverse complement strand
GTGTCCATCTAGCGTTTCCGAATGGGCACAAATTAACTCACCCTGAAGTGGAGGCATGATGCCCCCGCTTAATTAATCAAAAGGCGTCATATACCCATGAAAAATCAGCATCAGCCCGTGGCCGTTGAAGGTTATCCTTTTATCGGTCTGTTTGCCTTTTTCTCCCTCTTCTTTGCCGCCGTCGATTGGAACTGTCTGGCCACCATCGGTCTCGGCCTGACACTCTTCGCCATCTACTTTTTTCGCAATCCCGAGCGTCTTTCCCATGAGGAAGACAACGTCTTCGTTGCGCCGGCGGATGGTAAGATTATTTTCGTCGGTAAAGTCCCTGAAAACCGCTATTTTGGCGGTGAAGAGGTGACCAAGGTGAGCATTTTTATGAACGTGTTCAACGTTCATGTCAATCGTGTGCCGATCAACTGCAAAGTGATCGATCAGTTTTACAACCAGGGCCGTTTTTTCAACGCCTCTCTGGACAAGGCCAGCCTTGAAAACGAACAATCGGGCCTGCTTCTCGAAACTGACTCCGGTCTGAAAGTCCTTTGCGTGCAGATTGCCGGATTGATTGCGCGACGGATTGTTTCCTACCCTGAGAATGGCGACTCTCTGGAGCGTGGTCGTCGCTACGGCTTGATCCGGTTCGGTTCAAGGGTTGACCTGTATTTCCCCGAAGGTGTTGAGGTCTCTGCAAAGCTCGGCGACATAACCGTTGCCGGAGAAAGTGTGTTGGGACAGTTGAAATGAGTCGGGTGGGCGGTTCCTATGATCGCCGGGAAAGTTTGAAACGCGGCGTTTACCTTCTGCCTAATCTGGTGACAACCGGTGGCCTCTTTGCAGGCTTCTACGGCATTGTCTCGACTATGAACGGCCACTACGATCTGGCCGCCTGGCTTATCCTGATTTCAGCTGTTTTTGACGCTCTTGACGGCAAAGTCGCGCGTTTAACCGGAACCACCAGTCGTTTCGGGGTTGAATACGATTCCCTTGTGGATCTGGTCTCCTTTGGTGTTGCCCCGGGTCTGCTCATGTACTCCTGGGCTCTGCAGTCTTTTGGTAAGTTCGGTTGGCTTGCGGCCTTTCTCTATGTTGTCTGTGGCGCTCTGCGCCTGGCCCGTTTCAATGTGCAGGCCAACACGGTTGAATTACGACGCTTCGTGGGCCTGCCTATCCCTGCAGCCGCCGGGATGGTCGCCTCCTGTGTTCTGCTTTTCTATCATCTCGGCGGTTCGGGAACGATCAAGAAGGCATCCATTGTCCTGCTGATCTATGTGCTGGCTTACCTGATGGTGAGTAATCACAGCTATAACTCGTTCAAAGACCCGGAGTTGTTTAAGCGTCAACCCTTCAGTTTCCTGGTTCTGGCGATTATTTTCATTATTGTGATCGTGGCACAACCGGAAATCATGCTCTTTGGCATCTCTTCTGTGTATGTGGCCTCGGGTCCTGCAAACAGTCTCCTGAAATATTTCCGGCGCAAACCGAAAGAGCAGACAATCAAGCCTGACACCGAGCAAGTCGAGCAGGGCCCTGGGGACACTTAAAGATAAAAATCATCTGATTTCTTGACAAGATGTCCGCTTTTTGATTTATTGACACAACGTTTCACAAATGCATTGAAGAGGACGAGTAGGGTCTGATGTTGTTACAGAGAGCCGGTGGTGCTGCGAACCGGTACAGATAACGACCTGAACTGACCTCGGAGCTGCGGACGTCAAAGGGCTTCACAATAAGAAGCCTGAGTAATTTCCGTCGTGAGCCTGCGTAAATGGCTAATGAAGGGTTTCGTTGCGACGAGACCAAACAGGGTGGTACCGCGAAGCTTAGCTTTCGCCCCTGACCGGGGCGGGAGCTTTTTTATTTTTTGCCTCAAACCTGTCGCCTTTACGCTAAAGGGTGCAGGACAACGTTAAATTCCTTGAGAGGGGGTGGTTCTGTGGAATCCGATCTGGGTGACCTTGACCTGGTCGTTAGAGTTTTAAAGATCATTGCTGGTGGATTGATAGAACCCGCCCCTGTGAGCGATTAGACGAACATTTAGAGGAGTCAGTTATGAGTAAGAACCAGATGATTAAGATTTTTGATACGACCTTGCGTGATGGAGAGCAATCACCTGGCGCAAGTATGAACATCGAAGAAAAGTTGCGCATTGCCAGCCAGCTTGAGAAGCTCAACGTCGATGTCATCGAAGCGGGTTTTCCGATCGCTTCAGATGGTGATTTCGAGGCCGTTAAAAAGATCGCCCAGACGATCAAGGGCCCAGAAATTGCGGGCCTCTGCCGTGCCAGCATCAAGGACATCGACCGCGCCTGGGATGCTTTGAAGTATGCCGGCGATCGAGGTCGTATCCACACCTTTATCGCGACTTCAGATATTCATATGGAGCGCAAGCTGCAAATGGCGCCGGCCAAGGTTCTCGAGACGGCTGTAAAAGCGGTTAAGCACGCGGTATCTTATACCCCCAACGTCGAGTTCTCATGCGAGGACGCGGTACGTACCCGTTTGCCATTCCTGGCCGAGATGGTTGAAGCCGTCATCGATGCGGGGGCGACCACGGTTAATATCCCTGACACCGTCGGTTATTCGATTCCTTTTGAGTATTTCAATATCATTAAGTACTTGAAAGACAATGTGCCGAATATTGACAAGGCTGTCATCTCCGTCCATTGCCATAACGATCTCGGTTTGGCGGTTGCCAATTCTCTGGCCGCGATTCAGGCGGGTGCCGGGCAGGTGGAGTGTACCATCAACGGTATCGGTGAACGTGCCGGGAACTGTTCTCTTGAAGAAGTTGTCATGGCCTTACGGACCCGTAGAGACATTATGCCGTATGAGAACAATATCAACACGGAGCATATCTATGCGGCCAGCCGCTTGCTCTCAACGGTCACCGGCATAGCCGTGCAGCCGAACAAAGCCATCGTCGGCGCCAATGCTTTTGCTCACGAAGCCGGTATTCATCAGCATGGTGTGTTGATGGACAAGGAAACCTACGAGATCATGACACCTGAGTCGATCGGGCTCAATGCCAACAAGCTTGTTCTTGGCAAGCATTCAGGCCGTCACGCTTTTGTCGCTCGTCTTAAGGAGCTGGGTTATGATTTGCCCAAAGAAGATATCGAGAAAGCCTTCGTTCGTTTCAAAGCTTTGGCGGACAAGAAGAAAGAAATCTTTGATGAAGATCTCGATGCCATCGTCGCCGATGAAATTATCCGGGTTCCGGAGATTGTCAAGCTTGTGCAGATGAATGTCTCTTCCGGTTCTTTTGCAGCGCCTACTGCGACTGTGGAGCTCGAGGTCAAAGGCAAGCTGAAGAGAGTGGCCGTTATGGGGGATGGCCCGGTCGATGCAACATTTAAAGCGATTAAAAAATTGACCGGCATGAAGCCTTACCTGGTTAATTATTCCGTCGGTTCGATAACGGGTGGTACCGATGCCCTGGGCGAGTGCACGGTGAGGCTCGAGCACGAAGGCCACGAGGTTTTGGGACAGGGTTCGCATTCAGATATCATTGTTGCCAGCGCCAAGGCATACATCAACGCACTTAACAAAGCCTTGGATGTTGCCCAGCGCACCAAGGTGGAAATTTAGATCGTTTCAGATTCGCCGGCAGCTTTTTCTGCCGGCGAATTTTCATAATTGTGCAAGGAGTGTGTCGTGAGTCTTCCGAACAGAGGGCTCATTGGCTTGTTTCACTCCCCGGTTAATGATTTTTTTTGAGGAGTTATTATGGGTCAGACTACAGCTGAAAAGATTTTTGCTGCACATCTTCGCGATGAGCCTTTTCCCGGGACCAAGGTGCTTGACCTGGATCGTGTGCTTTGTCACGAGATCACAACCCCTGTTGCCATTGCTGACCTTGAGTGGCGCGGTAAGGACCGGGTCTTTGATAACACCAAGATCAAGGCAGTCATTGATCACGTGACGCCGTCCAAAGATAGCAAGACCGCATTGCAGGCCAAGATGCTTCGTGACTGGGCTCGCCGTCACGATATCAAGGATTTCTTTGATGTTGGCCACAACGGTGTCTGCCACGCGCTCTTTCCGGAAAAAGGTTATATCCGCCCAGGCTTCACCGCAATTATGGGTGACTCGCATACCTGTACGCACGGAGCTTTCGGGGCTTTCGCAGCCGGTGTCGGTACGACCGATCTTGAAGTCGGTATGCTGAAAGGCGTTTGCGCCTTCCGCGAGCCGAAGACAATTCGCGTCAACCTGAATGGCAGTCTGCAACCGGGTGTCTATGCCAAGGACGTGATTCTCTATGTGATAGGGCAGCTTGGCGTTAATGGCGCTACTGACCGGGTCATTGAATTTCACGGTCCGGTTGTTGATGCGATGAGCATGGATGCCCGCATGACTCTCTGTAATATGGCCATTGAAGCCGGTGGCACCTGTGGCATCTGCCAACCGGACATGGTTACCGTTGATTACCTCTGGCCTTTTATTGGTGACGAGTTTGCCAGCAAAGAGGCCGCTCTCGACGATTACAACCAATGGTGTACTGATGCCGACGCCGACTACGACAAAATCCTCGATTTTGATGTAACCGAGCTGGAGCCTCATGTGACTTACGGCTACAAGCCTGATTGCGTCAAACCAGTAGCTGAAATGGCAGGGACCAAGATCGATCAGGTATATATTGGCACCTGTACCAACGGTCGGATCGAAGATCTGCGTCAGGCTGCTGAAGTTCTGAAAGGTCGCAAAGTCTCTGATACCCTGCGTGGTATCGTTTCTCCGGCGACACCGAAAATCTTTAAGGAAGCTTTGGCAGAAGGACTGATTCAGATCTTTATGGATGCCGGTTTCTGTGTCACCAATCCGACCTGTGGTGCCTGCCTCGGCATGAGTAACGGCATTCTGGCTGAAGGTGAGGCTTGCGCTTCGACCAGTAACCGTAACTTCAATGGTCGGATGGGCAAGGGTGGCATGGTTCATCTGATGAGCCCGGCAACCGCTGCTGCGACCGCCATCACCGGGGTTATCACCGACGCGCGTGAATTGAATTAATTATTCTAAGGAGCCATTCTTATGAAAAAAGTATTTGGCGGTCCGACAATTTTTCTCGACCGAGCCGATATTAATACCGATGAAATTATTCCAGCAAAGTACCTCACCGAGGTGACCAAGGAGGCGCTTAAGCCTTACTGCCTGGAAGACCTCAAACTCGAAGGTTTCGATCCTCAGGGAGAGCGACTGAAGAATGCTCGTGTGATAATCTCCCGTGAGAACTTTGGCTGCGGTTCTTCCCGTGAGCATGCTCCGTGGGTCTTTGAAGTCAACGACATTCACACTGTTATTGCTGAAAGCTACGCCCGGATTTTCCGCCAGAACATGTTTAACTGTGGCATGCTAGCGATTGAGCTTCCCAAGGTGGACATCGATACCCTGATGGCTCTGAGAAAAGAGGCAAATGGCGCAGTCGATGTAAAGGTTAACCTTTCGGAGCAGCAGGTTGTTGCTTGCGGCAATGGTCGCGAAGTATCCTTCAGCTTTGACATCAGTCCTTTTGACAAGGCTCTGGTTGATGCTGGTGGATGGGTTGAGTACGCAGACGCGCATTACTAAAACTTTCAATCACGAGCTTGCTCCACTAGATGTTTCAAATGCAAGGCCGTAGCGATAAGCTGCGGCCTTTTGCTTAGGTGCTGACCCGTAAGGAGTTGGAGATGGGCCGCTTTCTCCCTACGATTCAGAACGTTCGCGTGCCAGCTGCCAGAAGGCATAAACACCAGGCCGTTGCAAATTGTGTTTACTGGTGCAAAGGCCGACCTGGTACGATCCTAGCTGCGGGGCCTGATCTACGATGACGACATCATCACGGAACGGGCTGCGATCGACAACCAGTTGCGGAACAATGCCGATGCCACAGCCCAAACGAACCATCGGGATGATCGCTTCGTTGCCGGTGACCTCTGAGGTAATATTCGGAGTGATGCGCTGCTCTTTCAGACACTGGTTCAAACGACGTCGGGATAGACCGGTCTGCGGAAGGACCAGCGGAGCCCGGGTGAGATCGAGTTGACCGTTGACGGTTGGGATCTCTGCGACATCGCTCTTTGAGGCGATGAAAACCAATGGCGTTGTAGTGATTGGCAAAAATTCGATCCGTGATCGGTGCCGGTCGGGTAGGGCGGCAACTGCAAGATCGATCTCCCCACTCTGCAATCGTTCTACCGCCTGCTCGGCAGCCCCGGTGCGCAGTTCCAGTTGCACTTCAGGGTAAGCGCTGCGATAGGCTTCCAGCAGATGTGGCAGTAGACTGTAGACGGCAGTAATCGAAGCGTAGATCGACAGGGTCCCGGCAATCGCCTGCTCATTTTTTAGTGTCGTTTGAAAACTTTTCCACTCCTGGACCGTCTGCCGGGCATAACTGCGGAACTGCTCACCCGCCGACGAAAGTCGGACGGTGCGGTTATCGCGCAGGAATAATGGTTGTTCGACCTGCTCTTCAAGTCGTTGGATGGTTCGAGTCAGGGCCGATGGGCTCAGATTACAGGCCTGACTGGCCTTTCCAAAATGCAGAAGCTCAGCAACGGTAAGAAATATTTTCAGTTCGCGAATATCCATTCTCTGTCTTTCCTTCTTATTGACCTGTGTTGCGATTTACGCAACACAATATACACAACAAATCAATATACGCAATATGGTTTTTAAGTTATCTTGCCCAAATCTAAAAAAGCCTATTTTTCAACAACATCCAAATATTAAGGAGAAACATCATGGGTCAGAACTATTTCAATTCATTATCGTTCAGTCGTAAATTACAGGAACTTGGTAACTGTCGCTTCATGGAAAGCAGTGAGTTTAACGGTGTTGACTACCTCAAGGGTAAAAAAGTCGTTATCGTCGGTTGTGGTGCCCAGGGCCTGAACCAGGGCTTGAACATGCGCGATAGTGGCCTCGACATTTCCTACGCTTTGCGTAAGATCGAAATCGACGAGAAGCATATCTCCTGGGAAAATGCCACTCAGAACAACTTCGAGTTCGACACCATTGAGAATATGGTTCCCAAGGGCGATCTGGTTCTGAACCTGACTCCTGACAAGTACCACACCCCGATCGTTAACCATGTTATGCCGTTGATGAAAAAAGGCGCCTGCCTTTCTTACTCTCACGGCTTCAACATTGTCGAGGAAGGTATGCAGATCCGTGAAGACCTGACCGTCATCATGGTTGCCCCTAAGTCCCCAGGTTCCGAGGTTCGTGCCGAGTACCTGCGCGGCTTCGGTGTTCCGACCCTGATTGCTGTCCACACCGAGAACGATCCAAACGGCGATGGCCTGGAGATTGCCAAGGCTTACTGCTGCGGAACCGGTGGTGACCGCGCTGGCGTCCTCTTCTCCTCCTTCACCGCTGAAGTTAAGTCCGACCTGATGGGCGAGCAAACCATTCTCTGTGGCGTTCTACAGACCGGCTCCATCCTCTTTTACAACAAGATGATTGAGTCTGGAATCGAGTCAGGGTATGCCTCCAGGTTGATCCAGTACGGTTGGGAGACTGTTACCGAAGCCCTCAAGCACGGTGGTATCACCAACATGATGGACCGTCTCTCCAATCCGGCCAAGCTGGTTGCTTTCGAACTGGCTGAGGAATTGAAAGAGATCATGACTCCGCTGTTCCAGAAGCATATGGATGACGTTCTTTCTGGTGCTTTCTCCGAAACCATGATGAAAGACTGGGCTAACAACGATGCCGACCTGTTGCGCTGGCGCGAAGAGACCAACAACGAGCCTTTCGAAAAATCCGAAGCTCAAGAAGCTGCCATCCCTGAGCAGGAATACTTCGATAACGGCATCCTGATGGTCGCCCTGGTCAAAGCTGGTGTTGAGCTGGCCTTCGATACTATGGTGGCAGCTGGCATCAAAGAAGAGTCGGCCTACTACGAGTCGTTGCACGAGACTCCGCTGATCGCTAATGTTATCGCCAAGAAGAAGCTTTACGAGATGAACAAGGTTATCTCTGATACTGCCGAGTACGGTTGCTACCTGTTTGCCCATAGCTGTGTACCGTTGCTGGCGGATTTCATGGCCAAGGTGGATACCCGCGTTATCGGCAAAGGCCTCGACTTGAAAGACAACGGCGTCGACAATCAGATCCTGGTAGCAGTCAATTCCGCGATCCGCAATACTTTGGTCGAAGAAGTGGGTGAAGAGCTGCGTGAAGTTATGGAAGGAATGGAGGCTATTGTCTAGTAGACAATAGTTTTACAGGAAAAACAGAAAGGGCAGGCATCTTATGGCGTCTGCCCCTTTTTTTAGTTTGCCTAGCAACCTGTCAGACTAACCATGAACTGGCTGCAAATCCGCCTGTTTGGCCCATATTTCAGCTCCTTTTTGACCAATAGCTACGGCTATTACTCTCAAAAGAGCCAAAATCTGTTCTCAAACGGTCAAATTTTCGCTTCAGCCCAGATAGTCCGACAGGCTGCTAGCGTAGCGGGCAACCCCGGTCTGTGAAAGCTGGTAACAGTCTGAAGGGTAAAGCCGGGATGACCCGTCGTTTGGTCGACGGGGTTTGTTGTGAGTCAAAAGCAGTAGCAGAGCGCGAAAGGAGGGAGTTTATTAGAAGGTTTCTGGAACCAGCTCTTGAACGTCGAACCGGACACACCTGCTCAGAAATTTTGAGGGAAGAATAGACAGGAACCGTATACGAGGCCCGTACGTACGGTTCTGTGAGAGGAATGAGGTGGGCCAGATTTGTTGCTCACCTTACTCTACTCGATTGCTGTAACATGTAGCCCTCGCAATCTGATGATTTTCATCTATAATTCAACCATTGCATTTTTCGTGAAGGGGGAAGCGCTGTGAATGAAAATATAAAAGCATTCTTGAAGAAAGACTCCTCAGTCGGTATTCTGCTGATGGGGGCCACTCTGTTGGCGATGATTTTTGCCAATACACCGCTTCACGTTGTTTACGACTTCTTTCTCGAGACTCCCCTGGAAGTTCGCCTGGGACGCCACATCCATATCGCCAAACCCCTTCTGCTCTGGATCAATGATGGCCTGATGGCGGTTTTCTTTCTCCTGATCGGCCTTGAGGTTAAACGTGAAGTTCTGGTCGGCCAACTCTCTAGTCGCGCTCAGATCATTCTCCCTGGGATAGCTGCTCTTGGTGGCATGGTTGTGCCGGCTCTTGTTTATGTTCTGATCAACCTGGGAGATTCGACCGCGCTCAACGGCTGGGCGATTCCGGCCGCTACTGATATCGCTTTTGCTCTTGGTATCCTGGCTCTGCTCGGAGATCGGGTGCCTTCTTCACTGAAGATATTTCTACTTGCCTTGGCGATCATGGATGACCTGGGCGCCATTGTCATCATCGCTCTGTTCTATTCGGGTGATCTCTCCGTAACCTCGCTCGTACTTGCTTCCATCTGTTTGCTGACTCTTGTTATTTTAAATCGCATGCGCATTACGAAACTATCGCCCTACCTGTGGGTCGGGGTTTTTCTCTGGATCTTTGTGCTCAAATCAGGCGTTCACGCAACCCTTGCGGGGGTTGCCCTGGCTTTTGCCATCCCTTTACATAAAAAAGACAACCCGAAGGAATCGCCTCTGGAAGATCTTGAACATTCCCTGGCACCATGGGTCAGTTTTTTGATCCTTCCTGTCTTCGCTTTTGCCAACGCCGGAATCGACCTCTCCGGGATGAGTGTCTCTGATCTGTTTCACCCCGTTCCCCTAGGCATTATGATGGGGTTGATTGTCGGCAAGTTGGTCGGGGTCTACGGTTTCTCAATAGCAGCTATAAAAATGGGCTTTGCCAAGCTCCCGGAAGGGGCCGCAAACCAACACCTCCTCGGGGTCGCCGCCCTGTGTGGAATTGGTTTTACCATGAGCCTTTTTGTAGGCGGGCTGGCTTTTGAACATACCGGTGGAGATGCTGTCACCTATCTGTCGACACATCGACTCGGTATTCTCACCGGTTCTCTTATAGCGGGCCTTGCCGGGTTCTTTATCCTCTCCATGCCTGTAAGAAAAGCGACGGTCTCAGAGGTTGAAAAGGTCGTTGATAAGGAACCTCCGACAGTTCAGTTATAAGGTAGCTTCCCC
>Ga0316190_10004609_pt1 | contig 10054 bp, 9 predicted proteins | sample Eddworburrow2_MG_FD_204929 | JGI IMG/M metagenome (GOLD analysis project Ga0316190, IMG submission 204929) | Coastal sediment microbial communities from Maine, United States - Eddy worm burrow 2 | ecosystem: Environmental > Aquatic > Marine > Coastal > Sediment | place: USA: Maine | collected... | reverse complement strand
GAACAAGCCGGCGATTTGCGGCGTGAACTCGCGCACCAGATCGCCAAACACCAGGGCGAGCGGCAACATGATCGCACTGGACACCGCCAACTGATAGATCAGCTGCATTTCAGGCGAGGATTTCGACAGCGCAGTTGTGCGTGCCAGCAGGGCGATACCGGCCCAGCACAGCGCCGCAGCAAGGCACATCAAGTCGCCCAGCAGGGCATACTCGGTTGCAGGATGGTCATTGTGCACCAGCGCCCAGGCGACACCGGCAACAGCCATCAGCAAGCCCAGCACCCGCAGCGGCGTCAACCGTTCGCCGGGAATCAGAAAATGGGCCGCGCATGCCAGCCAGAACGGCATGGTGTAGAACAGCATCGTAGCGCGCGCCACGGAGGTGTAGTCGAACGCCTTGAAGGTCAGCATGAATTCGACTGCGAACAGGGTGCCGCACATCAGGCCCGGCACAAGACTGCCATCGCTGATCGACAGCTTTCGTTTGGCGAGAATCGCGTAGATCAGCACTGGCACCAGCGCGCAGACAGACCTGAGGCCGGCCTGGAACACCGGCGCCAGACCGGCGTTCACCAGTTTCACCAGCACCTGGTTGATGCCCATCAGCAGGGCAAATGTCACCAGCCAGCCGGCACCGGCCAGATCGATCCTGTCCTTGCGTTCAACGCTCACCGGCTGAAAACCCCCACCATTTCCACATGTGCGGAATATTTGAACTGGTCAACCGGCACGACCTGTTCCAGTCTGAACCCGCCCTGCACCAGCACACCTGCATCGCGCGCAAATGAACCTGCATCACAGGACACGCCCACAACAGTCTGGATACTCCTGGCTGCCACCAGTTCCGCTGCCTGTGTAGCAGCGCCGGCCCGGGGCGGATCGAACACGACGCCGGTAATGCCTTTCAGTTCGGGCGCCGTCAGCGGCTCGCGCATCAGATCATGGACCCGCGCAAGCACCGGTTTCAGCCCGGTTGCATCCCGCACGGCTGCCTGCAGCGCTGCAATCGCGCGCCTGTCTGAATCCACTGCCAGCACTCTTGAGGCCCTGGCCAGCCGCAACCCGAACGCACCCCATCCGGAAAACAGGTCCGCCACGATGGCATGCCCCGCCAGTGCGGGTATCACGATTGCCGCCAACGCCTTTTCGCCCGCCTCCGTGGCCTGGGCAAAACCACCCGGCGGCGGCATCACCTTGGCACCGTCGACGCTCAGCAGTGGCCGGGCGCGCTCAATCAGCATTTCGCCGGACGCAGTCAACCGGGCAATGCCAAACTCTTCCGCCAGGCCTGCCACCTGCACGCGCGCATCCAGGTCAGGGTCGTCTACTCCCGGCAGTTCACAATCAAGCCCGGTATCACTGGCCAGCAAATGCACCCGCTGCGGCTTTTTGAGCTTGAGAACCTCGACCAGGCCCGCCGCAATGTCACTGGCGCGTGCCAGTTGCGGCACCAGTATCGGGCATGCAGCGACCGGCACGTGGTCATGCGAACGGTGCGCCGAAAAACCGGCCTTGCCACCGGCCACAGTCAACGTGACCCGCCGCCGCCCGGTTCCATGTGCGTCAACCATTGGCGCAACATCGACATCCTTCAGGCCCTTGCGGGACAATGCGTCCACCACCAGTTGCCGCTTCCATTGCGCATAGGGCTGTTGCGACCAGTGCTGCAACAGGCACCCCCCGCATCTGCCGAAGTATGCACAGACCGCTTTGACCCGGTCCGGCGATATCTCCAGCACGTCTGTCACCCGGCCACGCTCGCCCTTCACGTCGGCTCTGATGCGCTCACCCGGCAGGGCGTAGGGCACAAATACAGGTGCACCATCCTTGCGCGCTATGCCTTCGCCGCGCGCGCCCATGGCTTCAATAGTCAGCTCAGTCACTGGTCATGTCCTGAAAGATTCAAGCGCGGCGTGTGCCACCTCTGCGCCCCACTCCTGCACGAAATGACCGGCATCTTCCAGTACCATTGGTGCCGGGCATCCGCGAATGACCTGCTGTAGGCTGCTCATCACCGGCACGCCCAGCACCGGATCCTGCGCGCCCACGGCCATGAAACTCTCCCCGAGCCAGTCGTGCGTCCAGAACGCGCGCGCCTGCTTCATCGTCTCGATGCCTTCCATGTTCGGTTCAGTCATGACCAGTTGCGGAAACCGGCGCACCCCCGCCTTGTACGCCATGTCCGGAAACGGTGCCTCGTAAGCTGCGGCTTCCGCCTCGCTCAGGTGCGGCACAGCGCGTTTCATCAACGCAGCACAATCGAGATCCGGCCGGCTGGCCATATAATCCCTCCAGCCTTGAAAACCGGCGCCCAGGCTTTCGCCGACCGGCATCGCCGTATTCATGACGATCAGCCGTTCAAAGCGGTCGGGCATTTCAACCGGCAGGGTCAGGCCCAGGATGCCGCCCCAGTCCTGCACCACCAGGGTGACATTGAACAGGTCAAGCCTGCTGATCAGCGCCAGCATCATGTCGCGATGAAAGTGAAACGTGTAAGCGGCGTCATTGACAGGCTTGTCGGAGCGGCCAAAGCCCAGCCAGTCCGGCACCACGACCCGCGCCGCGGTCGCGGCAAACACCGGGATCATGTGACGATACAGGTAAGCCCATGTCGGCTCGCCCGGCAGGCACAGGAAAGTATGCAGCGCATCGACCGGGCCTTCATCCAGGTAGTGCACCCGCAAACCCTCATATCCCGGCAGATCATCTACATAGTTGGGAGCAAAATCATACCCCGGCAAGTTTTCAAACCGGTCGTCCGGCGTTCTCAGGCCTTCCATCGAAGCATCTCCATGTGTCTTTACACCTGTGGGGTGCCTTTATATCCGCGTCCGTTTTCGCGCCGCCGCACGGGTCTCGCGCAGTGCAATAAAACCGCCGGCCCCGGCCACGATCGCTGCCCCCAGCCAGGTCCAGCCGGACGGCACTTCCGACCACACAATCCAACCGATTATGGCACCCCATACAAGCGCCATATACTCTTGCGGTGCAACCACGGCAGCAGGTGCATTGCGGTATGCCACGATAACCAGGTAGTGCGCCATGCCGCCAATCAGCCCGAGCACGGCAAATCCGGTCATATGGTCGGCCTGCGGCATCTTCCATGTCCACCAGGCAAGCGGCGCAAACAGGCTCAGCGCCACAAATGTTGTCCAGGTGAACATGGTAGCCGCCGTTTCGGTTCGAGACAGCCGCCGCGTATAGGTGATCCCGAGGGCAAACACCGCAGTTCCCGCCACAAGGATCAGCATTTCCGGCTTGAAGGTTTCCGCGCCCGGACGGACAATCACCAGCATACCGGCAAAGCCGACCAGGACCGCCAGCCACCTCGCCAATCCGACCCGTTCCGCCAGCATCGGTACCGACAAGGCGGTAATGAACAGCGGTGCCGTAAACGCCACCGCGATTGCCTCGGCCAGCGGCACAAAATTCAGGCCCCAGAAAAACAGCGCCAGCGCGGCCGACATCAGCACACCGCGCAGCACATGTGCACCCGGTCTGGCGGTGCGGATCTGGTGAAGTCCCGAAACATAAAGCGCCACGGCGACCGGGATCAATCCGAACAGATACCGGAAGAACACGATCTGAACCGACGCAAAACCCTCCTGCCCGTGCCACTTGGCAATCGCGTCGGCAATCGAGAACGACGCCACGGCCACCCACATGGCCAGCAGACCCTGGGTGACACTGCCGGCATCGCGGCTGCTGATTGCGCTTGCGTCCATGTACTGTACAGTATCGCTTTCGCCGATGAATAGACATGCCGGGGACACATGGCCTGCCCGCGCACATGGTGTGTCACTCCGGTTGCTTTTGATGTCATATAATACCCCATGAACTCTTCAACCGTCTCAGCAACAGCAGCAAGCCCCCGCGCGCCGTATGGCATCCTCATTGCCATGTCCGCCATTGGCCCGCTGGCCATGAACATGTTCGTACCATCAATGCCGGGCTTGCAGACAACGTTCAACGTGTCTTCCGGTGTCGTCCAGATGACGCTGACCGTGTATCTGGCGGGCCTGGCGGTGTGCCAGTTGATCTATGGCCCCCTGTCCGATCGCTATGGCCGCCGCCCCCTGCTGCTGGTCGGGATGGCAATGTTCGTGGCCGCAAGCATCGCTTGTGCCCTTGCCACGTCTATCGAGATGCTGATCGTGGCACGCGGATTTCAGGCCGTTGGCGGCGCTGCCGGCATGATCCTGTCACGCGCCATCGTGCGCGACCTGTTCTCGCGTGAACAATCCGCATCCGTACTGGGCTACATCACCATGGCCTGGGTTCTGGCCCCCATGGTTGCGCCGATCGTTGGCGGTACGCTGGACCAGTGGTTTTCGTTCCGGGCCGGATTCTGGCTACTGGCCTGTGTCGGTTCACTGGTCTTCCTTGCGGTTTATGCGCGCTTGCGCGAAACCAACCTTTCACTGCAACAGGATGCCAGCATCATTCGCACAACGCTGTATGTGACGCTTCTGAAGAACAAGGCCTTTCGTGGCTATGCTGCGACAGTGACCTACGGCAGCGCCGTCTTCTTCTGCTATCTGGCGGTTGCGCCTTTCATCATGGTCACCGTGCGTGGCTACTCGCCGATCGATTACGGCACCTGGTTCATGTGCTCCGCGATGGGTTACATGGGGGGCAACTTTGCCTCAGGCCGCTACTCGACGCGCCTCGGCAACGACCGCATGATCCGCATCGGCAACCTGCTTACCCTGGCTGGCGCCCTGTTGCTGCTGGGCTTTGCCCTGGCCGGCTTCACCCACCCTGCAACACTGTTCCTGCCCATGGCGCTGTGTGCATTCGGCAATGGCCTGACCATTCCCAACGGCCTGACCGCGGCCATATCCGTCGACCCGAAGAACATTGGATCGGGCGCCGGCCTGACAGGCTTTATGCAGGTCGCACTGGGTGCGTTTGTCTCGCAGGGCGTCGGCTACTTTCAGGCCACCTGGATTCACATCGGTTTCTGGGTAATGGCAATCATGGCCTTGCTGGCAGCGCTTGCGCACCGGTCCAATCAACGGCAATAGTGACAAGCCATGAAAAATGATTCTTCCCACAACGGCCCCAGCGGCGAGTTGACAATGCGCGTGCCGGCCATGCCCGCGGACGCCAATGCGGCCGGTGATGTATTCGGCGGCTGGGTCATGGCACAGATGGATCTGGCCGCCGGCATCAGGTCCGGCGAGCGCGCCTCTGGCCGCGTCGTCACTGCCGCCATCAACGCGCTGTCATTCAAGCTGCCGGTGAAAATCGGCGATACGCTGGAGCTTTACACCAATGTGGCAAAGGTCGGCAGGTCCTCGATGACCATCGAGGTCGAAGCCTGGGCACAGCGCTATCTGACGCATGAAAAAGTCAAGGTCACCGACGCCGATTTCGTCATGGTCGCCGTTGATGAAAACGGCAACCCGCGCACCGTGCCGGACGAGTAGACGCTTGATTCAACGTCGCCGGTTGTTCGTACAACCGGTTGAAATGAATCGTCATTTCCCAAGACGTTAACGTTGCCATCAGACCACTGACGGAATACAATTTCAATAATATCCTTCCGCGGGGCCCTTGTACTCCATCAGGGTATTACCGCCATCCGCCACGATCAGTTGGCCGGTCACGAAGCTGGCTTCCTCGCTGGCCAGGAACAGCGCGACCTGGCCTATTTCATCCGGCGTACCGGGCCTGCCGACAGGCGCCTGGGTACCGGCGAACACTTCTTCCGGCGAAGACGATGGCGTTTCGATCCAGCCCGGCCCGATACCGTTGACGGTGATGTTGTACGGCGCCAGTTCAATGGCTTGTGCCCGCGTCATGCCCATGATGGCGGCCTTGGCGGCGGAGTAGATGGTGCCCCTCGGGTTGGAGACCAGCGGCCCGGTCACGGAGCTCATATTGACGATGCGGCCATACTTGCGCTTGATCATCGACGGCACCACGCGCCGGGTTACGTAGAACACCGTGGTCAGATTGATATCCATGCCGCGCCGCCATTGCTCGTCGGGAATGTCCTGTATCAGCCGCGAGGGTTCATCGTGACCGATCTGCACCATGCCGGCATTGTTGACGACAATATCAATCGGCCCGAGCGCAGCTTCGGTTGCCGTCACCAGGTGATCAACCTGGGCCGCGTCGCTCAGGTCACATGGGTGCGCAAACACGCCCGCGCCCAGTTCGCGCGCCCGCTCATGGATGCGATCGGTAGTCGACGTGATGGCAACTCTTGCGCCTGCCGCCGCGAGCAGTTTCGCACAGGCAAAACCAATCCCGCCCGCACTGCCGCATCCTGTCACCAGCGCTGTCTTGTCTCTTACACCCGGCATTGAATTTCTCCCGCACACTTGAACCGTCACACTTGCGGGTGCATCTTTGCAAGTCAGCATCAACCGCGCAATTGAAAGTACCCCGATCATGAAACGCCGCCTTTTCCTCGCGCTTGCCGTACTCGCAACAGGAGCCACCTCCGCCCTGTCCGGCACACTCGCATTCGACGTGGCGAAGACTGCGTCGTGCGGCTGCTGCAAGGCCTGGGTCGAGCATGTTCGTGCCGCCGGTCACGAGGTGAAAACCTCCGACATGGATATGGGCAGCCTCGCCCAGCACAAGATCGCGCTTGGCATCAAGCCGCAATATGCCTCCTGTCACACTGCCACCGTGGATGGCTATGTCATCGAAGGCCATGTACCGGTGGCCGATATCGAACGGCTGCTGAAACTGCGCCCGCCGGCCATCGGCCTGTCAGCGCCGGGCATGCCTGCCGGCTCACCCGGCATGGAGATGGGCACGTACCGCGAGGCCCACGATGTCGTGCTGGTAAAGCTGGACGGCACCAGCGAGGTCTGGTCACATTATGCGGAACGGCAATAGATCATCTTCCGGGCAGATGGGATTATCTGATCGGCTAAAGATGCTCGATCCAGAAATGTCAGATCCATTTGCCTGAATCGGGGAGACGGCGCGCTACTCGTCTGTCAGCCACTCGACTGTCCATGACGGCTCGCCCTGGCGCAGGCGCTCTGCCAGGGCAGGCATCAGGCCGGGTAGCTCTTCCGCCAGCGGCCAGGGCGGGTTGACGATGATCAGGCCGGACCCGGCCAGCCCGCCACTCATCTCTGCCGGGCGCACCATCAGTTCCACATGCAGCATGCGCGCTATGCCGGCATGGCGTGCAGCCTCGACCAGCCGTCGCGACAGACCGTCGCCGGTCACCGGATACCACAGCATGAAACAGCCGGTCGCAAACCGCTTGTAGCCCTGCTGCAACATGGCCAGCGCGCTCACGTCATCATCGCGCTTTTCAAATGGTGGATCGATCAGCACGATACCGCGGCGTTCGCGCGGCGGCAGGTTTGCCTTCACCGCGATGGTCGCCTCGGCCTGCGTCACCCGCACCCGCTTTTCACGTTCATACAGGCCGGCAAGCGTCGCGTGGTCTTCCGGGTGCAGCTCGTTGAACACCAGCCGGTCATCGGGCCTGGTCAGCAGGACGGAAAGTTCCGGCGATCCCGGATACCAGGACAGCGCCCGCCCGCGCGAATTGACCGCCTCGACCATTTCGCGCCACGGCGACAGCAGGTCTTCGGCTGCTGCATCGTCAAGCGCCAGACGCCCGCCTGCCTCGTCATACAGACGGCCCAGCCCCTCGCGCCATTCCAGCGTCTTGCCCGCCTCATCGCTTTCAAGGCTGTACAGACCGATGCCGGCATGCGCGTCAATCACCCGGAAAGGCTTGTCCTTGCGCGCCAGGTGCCCGATCGCGCGCGCCAGCACCACGTGCTTGAGCACGTCTGCATGGTTCCCGGCGTGGTAGGCATGGCGATAATTCATGGATTTTCCGACCAATGCCGTTGTTGTTGAATCGATGCATTAGGGTCTTCTTTACCAGATTGCGAGGAACTGCGAACCCAACAGATTAATTCTATGTAATACAACTACACACATTTGCCGCAATGCCGCCGAACCCACGCCACCAGGCGGGTGCTAAGTTGCTCTAAGTATTCAACAAGGAGGAACAAGACATGCTGATCAAACGCATCATCTCCACTGTCGCAATCATGGGCGTCATGGCCGCATTTGCCGTCGCCGGATCACCCGGTTTCGCGTCCGGCAAGAAGCCGGCTGAAGTCACCGTGTATGGCAATTACACCCGTTCTGCTCCCACCGAGGACAAGTTCATTCCCGGCCCCGACCCGGTTGAAGGTGTTGCCGAAGGCTTCTATTTCGCCGGCAAGGGCGTTGCTGAAGGCGTTCTGGAAGTCACCGACGGTATTGGCCAAAGCGGCGGCAAGCTTGCCGATGACGCGGTAGCCTACGGTCCTCCCGGCTTGGTATCAGGTGCGTTCAAGGGTGCCGGTCGCATCGGCGAAGGCGCCGTTCGCGGCGTTGGCGCTGTCGGCCATGGCGCAGTCAAGGGCGCCGGTTGCATCGTGACCTTCGGCGCGACCTGCTAACCAGAGGTCCACTCAACAAAACTCAAGCTACGCCTCGGCCACACTCAACACGGCCGGGGCTTTCGTGTGAAATCTACCTTACTCCCAATACAGATTGCAATGTCCTGCTACAGGCGCTGCAATTCCTGCGGCGACATGCATTCAGGCTTCTTCCGCGTAATCATGATGCGCATGCGGTTGTTGCCGGAATCGGCAACCACCACCGGCACCTTCCCGACATTGAACTGGCAGGCGATAGTTTTGGCTGCGCCCACGGCCTTGGATCAAGCTGTTTGGTGATCTCCCCCAAGGGCTTGCTCATCATGGTGGCTTCAACTACCGCTTTCGGTTTGGGCCTCGCAAGCGGCGTGGTCCGGCATTGCGCCAGCGCGCCCGTGACCATGATTGCGATCAGCAAAGCCGCGCCTGCCATATGATGCTTTCCTGCGTCTGACCAATGCACGATCTCCTCACAATGACGAGATCAGAGGGTTAAACCCCGAATTCCGACCGCCTTCTTCTAGTTCAACCACCACACTTGACGTTACGGAATTTTCAAAACTGTGGCATATATGTCACAGTATTCTTTGATAATCCATGCCAGCATGACCTTACGTCAATGTAGAAGGTGGGGTCAAATGAGACACGTTTCAACGGCACTGGCTATTATGGCAACTGGGTTGGCGGGTTGCGCAAGCATTCCGTCACTGCCAGGCGAACACCAGGTACGCATCGCCGACATTATACGCGCAATGGAGTGCGAAATCGCCAATGCGCAAGCGCCCAGAAACAAACAAGAACAAAAGCTGGGAATGGCCGACTGGTTAGTGAACAGAAAATACACCACCACGCTGAAATTGATTGTCACGGATAACAATACATTTTCTGGCGATGTATCTCTAGGTATACCGGTTTCCGTCGGCTCAACCAGTATTGGGCTGACAGGGGGATTGGCTTTGACAGATAACCGAACAGTAAAACTTGCTATTCACGGCGATTTCGCAAGCACCTTCTGCGATTTGGACCGCCCCCCGGCACAGGGAAAGGACTGGCGCCTTGGCGGCACAATCGGACTTGAAACCTGGCTAAAGAAGCTTCGCAAGGAGACGATGGCCCTTAAACCACACGAGTTGGGTACGTTCGACCACAACTTGTTATTCACCATCAAGCCAAGCCACTCGTTAAAGCCAAGATTTACCCTTGTCCCCGCCGGCCTGACCGGCGCTGGGTTGAATCCCGGCTGGACAAGCTTCAGGGAAGACAAGCACAGTATCGACATTCAAGTAACCAAGAAGGTTCCCAACACAGTGGCGCCAGGCAGCGTTTTTGGAAAACCACTATATGTGGCCGTAACAAATCAGCCAACTGTTGCCGACCCCAAAAAACTCCAGCAAGAAAAGAAGCAGCTTGGGCAGTTGAATCTGTTGTTGCAAGAGAAGAACAGTCAGCTTCAGTCACTGCGCTCCACCGCAACACCTGAGAATGCTGAAAGCAGACAGCGTTCACAGGACGAAATCAACAATCTAGAACTGCGAATACAAAACAAAAGGCAAATCATCAATCGGTTAGAGGCCCAGACTACCACGCCTCAACTGAGACGGCGTACATCCGATCCATCGAGAACTGCGCGAGAA
>Ga0316190_10004607_pt1 | contig 10057 bp, 7 predicted proteins | sample Eddworburrow2_MG_FD_204929 | JGI IMG/M metagenome (GOLD analysis project Ga0316190, IMG submission 204929) | Coastal sediment microbial communities from Maine, United States - Eddy worm burrow 2 | ecosystem: Environmental > Aquatic > Marine > Coastal > Sediment | place: USA: Maine | collected... | reverse complement strand
GTCTGGATTGCCATCTCGGTCTACGTTCTCGTAGCCATCATCAAAAAGCAGCTCAAGCTCGAAACAGAGCTTTACACAATTCTACAGATTTTGAGCCTTACCCTTTTCGAGAAAACTCCTTTGGATCCATTGCTTATGATTTATGACTACAAAAACGACGAGTGCGGAATAGATAACCAAATGAATTTGTTCGATTTAACGTTGGGACAGTAGTGTTCTGATATCACTTTCTGCGATAGGAAATCGAGCACCAATGCGGTGATAAGCTGTTGTATAGAGTCCATGATCTTAACTATGCCGCAATACCCTCCAAAACAGCCTCTTTGCCTTGCTATACCCTCGAACACCGAACTTTCGCACGCCGGAGTCTACTGCTTTTAGAGACATGCCAGGGGTGTAAACTCTTTGATCCCCAAAACACAGGACTGATCTGCCTGACCGTTGAGCAATCTCAATCGCCTGTCGCGCCTCACTTTCAATAAACAAATGTGCACCGGGGTACTTGCCATAAACTTCAGCCTTGAATTTTCCATGGATACTCAGTCGCCTGCGGGTCGCAGCATCCGGCAAATCCAACATTACCAAGTCGTGGTATTCGATTTTGTTCATTTCGAGCCACTGCTGAGTCTCCCTGCGGTATTTTTCCAGGCGACTGGTAACTAGTGCACCTATTTTTGTACTCGGAAGCATCAATGGTCTGGCATTCAGCAAGAAATGTTTGTAATTTTCCCCATCGTCATTTTCATTATCTGTTGGATCAACGCAGAGTACGCCATCAATATCCACGCAGCATTCCTCAAGTGTTCGCTTGTGGAAAATATTCCATTCAAATGCTCGAGGCATAGCCACTTTCTCAAAATAGATATCGGTCCCCCCTTTCCCTCTATTCGCGACATAAACAGCAAATGTTGTATATCGACTGCCAAAGTTTGCCGACTCAATCAATTGAACTGCCGCTGTCATGGATTTCCCGGACCAGACGCTGTCATCTACAACTAGAATGTGCTTCGCATCCTTGGGAGTTATTATCCCTGGATTCCTAATTGGTCGTGTTTGTCCATACTTTATTTTTCTATTCTCAACAAATCCTTCCAGATCAACAATCGGGATATTCAGGTTCAGGGCAAGTACACTACCCGCCAGAAGACCACTCCGCGGAATTACAACAATTAGATCGACATCCTGGGGTATCTTGTAAAGATTAGATCTTATGCATTCAGAGATGTCACCAATTGACCTGTAGTTCATGTACGCTCCTGTAAAGATCTGCTGACAAAGCTCTTGCTCGTACTTCAATAGATTCAGAAGGATTTTAATGTAGCAAGCAAGTTGCTTGCAAAAGACTAACGTAAACTTGATAGATAAATAACAGGCCGATTGACTTGACCCCCACCATCCGACCCATCTATGTCGAATCTTGATTGGACTGCATGCATCTATTCGAATCAGACAAAGTTTCAGCTATATACATTCCTGCTGGCTCTTCCCCGTAGCGTACTTTTTAACACGTACGATAGTAATGAATGTGAGTTAATCAAGCATGCGATAAAGTGGTTTTTTGAATATTGGACACAAGCAGGAGCGTAAACTTTACCAGAATGCATTTTGATTTTTATAACCAAGCTCAAAAATTCGAGCAAGCTAATTTAGCTGGTCTGCGCCCCTTTGGCTAACCGGTCTCTATAATTCTTTGTCTTTCCGGAACTCTATAACGCCCTCGGCATCCCGATCACCATTAGGCTAACTGGATGACTTCGGGTAAAACCACGCAACTCACAAATTGCATGTGAAAGCCATCATTTTTTGAGCGCTGCAGCCAATAATATACCCAACTGTTGCCCATAAAGATACATTATTAGCATGAATTTCAATCGTTAATAGAATACGTATAAGCAACATCGTCCAACGATTCACATTAAAAATCAGCTGGAATCTTAGAACATTATAAATGATGCCAGTCTGAAGCTGGATTAAGCCCCGTTCATAACGGGGTGAGATTAGACATATATATCCAGAAATAACAATGAGTTGAGAAATAACGCTCGGTTCGTAGATTTTCTGTCAGGCGTCCAACTGGTGGCCTAGTCCGTTGTCAGCGACAGACATAACCGTCGCTGCCGTTACAATTGTCAGCAGCAAGCTGGATTTCTGATGGATGGAACGCATTGTTGTAGACGAAAATTGATTTCGTGTGACAAAGGATTTCTTATAACTAGCAGTTCGTCAATTTGATAACCGACTGATATTAAGTTAATTTATCACATTTACCCAACAACCTATTGTGGCATTCCTAAAAATATGTACATCATCCCCTTGCCATCAGAGGAACATCGTGAATTGGAAGCACTTCTGAGAATGGCTGGAATGAGAGCTCGTTAGCACCCGCTGCGGACCTTTTTATGCTGAGATTTTTTGGGCTGGTGGTGTGCATCTAATGGAGTTGCCCTAGATACAATGTAAGGATCTGAGACACCATAGATCTCTTTTATGAGCACGATCTTATTGAAGCTTTAGAATAACTCAACTTGTCGACACTGCAGTTAATGTTGTTTCGGCCATTTCGAAAACAGATCCATGAAGGAAGATTCTTTTGGGTAAATACATGAATAGCATTGCTTCATACATTAAATCTGGAATTAAAGCGATGTTGCCGAAGCACCTGCGAACCTGGCTTTTACGTCGTCGTAGGGAACAGCAGAAAAACAAGAAGAAAAGCCTGTTTGAAAACAGTTTGAGAAAAACCGACGTATTTTTAGTTGGGCATCCGAAGTCGGGTAATACCTGGCTAGCATACATGTTAGCTATCCTTACGCAAAAGGATCATGAACGACGTGTAAACTTGTCCGATGTTGGAGACTTTCTCCCAACAATTCATGGAGTCGATCACAGGATAGCCGTATATAACCATCTTTTGATTCCACGAATTTTCAGGACCGAAGGTCCTCAGTATCCAGAACACTATCCGAAAACGATTTACATTTTACGGGATCCCCGATCAGTACTACTATCCTACTATCACCATTGTGTACACGATACGGGCAGAACCGAATGGCTAATTAGTGACTTCGTCGATGAAATGATTACAGAGGGATGCATTAAAAGTCTTGAACCCCATATAGTCAGATGGGACAAGCAGGTGGAGGCATGGTTAGAACGCGCGAAACGACAGCCAGTGATATTTGTAAAATACGAAGATTTAAAACGGGACTGTCGTGCTACTCTCGAAGAGATACAGAATTTTATTGGCCTGGATTGTGACGACAGCATTCTTGCACTGGCTGTGGAGAGAGGGGATTTTTCCAAAATGCGGAGGGATGAAGAAAAATACGGTGCTGAATCCTACCCGGACGAGAAAGGAAAGCGGGGTTTTTTCGTACGCAAGGGCAAAATAGACAGTTGGAAGGAAGAGATGCCCGAAGACGTTATCGCAAACATAGAGGAATCATTTTATCCTGTAATGAAGAAAATGGGATACACGTTACATAAACAAACAGGTGTGAAAGGTGAATAACTCAGCTGATGTAATTAACGCAGATCTGAATTATATTTGTGAAAACCTGCAGGAGGAATTCCCTCAACTCTCCGGCAAGCGTCTTCTGATTGCCGGCGGAGCCGGCTTTCTCGGCTATTATCTGGTGCAATCGGTTCTTTACTGGAACCAACTGAACAGTGAAAAACCTCCCATCGAGCTTATTGTTTACGATAACTTTATGAGGGGCGTCCCTGGCTGGCTGAAGGGACTGGAGGGAGATGCCAACCTAAGCGTTGAAAAATTTGATGTAATCGATCCCCTGCCCTCCGATATGGGCGATTTCCACTATATTATTCATGCTGCCACTATTGCGTCTCCCATCTACTACAGATTGCACCCGATCGAAACCATGGATGCCAATGTCTATGGGCTTCGGCATTTTCTGGATTATTGTCTTGAGCAAAAAGAAAGGGGAACTCCACTAGAGGGTTTTCTATTCTACTCCACAAGCGAGATATACGGAGATCCGACACCTGAAAATATTCCCACATCTGAGGATTATCGCGGAAACGTGTCCTGCACTGGACCACGGGCATGTTATGACGAATCAAAGCGCTATGGAGAGACGCTGTGCGTCAACTTTGCACGCCAGCATGGCCTGCCTATTCGTATCGCCAGACCCTTTAATAACTATGGACCCGGTCTCAAAATAAGCGACCGGCGAGCATTGCCCGACTTCGCAAGAAATGTTCTGGATGGCGATGATATTGTCTTACTATCTGATGGCGCGCCTACACGCACTTTCTGTTACGTTGCAGATGCAATCGTCGGATATTATAAAATCCTTATCAGAGGTCAGGACGGCGAATCCTACAATATAGGACTGGACAAGCCCGAAATATCAATAAGAGAGTTAGCCGAAAAGGTGATAGATATGGCTCGAGATCTATTCTACTACCAAGGCAAGCTGATGTTCAGGGTCAGCGATGATAAGGATTATTTGACAGACAATCCGAATCGACGCTGCCCTGTTATTGACAAGGCCAGAGAGCAACTTAATTATTCGCCCGGCATTCAACTTGAGGATGGTCTGAAACGCAGCCTGCTATGGTATGCCGATAATCGCGAAGCTGAGGATGCTTGAATGAAAATAGCCGTGGTGGGGACAGGATATGTCGGCCTCGTATCCGGCGTATGTTTAGCCGAAAAGGGACATGATGTCCTCTGTGTCGATAAGGATCTTGCAAAAGTTGATAGTATCAATGCTGGAATCAGCCCAATTCACGAGGAAGGCCTTGATGATCTGCTCAAGAGAAATATAGGCAGCCGTCTGAAGGCAACAAGCGACTTGAAAATCGCTGTGCTAGATTCAGATGTTTCATTGATTGCAGTAGGCACCCCTTTTGACGGGAATGAGATCGATCTCAGGTATATTCGACAGGTGTCCGCGGATATAGGCGACGCATTGAAAGACAAGGAAGGCTACCATGTGGTCACCGTAAAAAGCACCGTTGTTCCCGGTACCACCGACACTGTGGTGTTGCCCATCCTCGAAGAACACTCCGGGAAAAACGCAGGCACTGAATTTGGGGTTGGCATGAACCCGGAATTTTTGCGTGAAGGTGCGGCCATTCAGGACTTTATGTATCCGGACAGAATAGTTATAGGTGGCATAGATGAACGAACCCACAGCGTTCTTAGTGAGGTCTACGCACCTTTCTCCGGCGTTGATATCATAAAGTCCAATTCCAAAACGGCGGAAATGGTTAAGTACACTTCGAATTCTCTTCTGGCAACACTGATTTCATTCTCAAACGAAATAGGAAACCTCTGTGCGGCGCTTGGTGATATTGATGCAATCGAAGTTATGCATGGTGTTCATATGGACAAACGGCTTTCACCGTTGCTGAATAGTGGGGAACGTGTGGTACCTGCAATAATAAGCTATCTCGAGGCAGGTTGCGGCTTTGGGGGAAGTTGCTTCCCCAAGGACGTGAAGGCCTTGATCTCCCATGGCGAACAAGCAGGTCAATCTATGGAATTGTTACGTGCTGTCATCAATATCAATCGAGATCAGCCCCGGCAGGTATTGGACAGACTTTACAAGCATTTCAAAAACATCCAGGGTATCCGCATAGCGGTGTTAGGCTTGGCTTTCAAACCGGATACCGATGACATGAGGGAATCTCCTGCTATTCCCATCGTCAATGAACTTATAGCAAAAAATGCAGACATTAAAGCCTACGACCCGGTAGCAGAAGAAGAAGCGAAAATAATATTTTCGGACGATAGAATAAAGTACTGTTCAACGCTTGAGGAAACAGTTGAGAATGCTGAAGTAGTACTCATTCTAACGCGCTGGAGCACATTTGAACGACTGCCGGAAACATTAAGGCAGATGAAACTCAGTCCACTCGTGATTGACGGCAGACGCATGTTACCCAAAGATTGCGTAGAACTCTACGAAGGCATTGGAATCAGCCTATAATGACATTCTTGCGATACCAGTCAACAGTCTGTTTCAAACCCTCGACCAGCGTCGTCTTAGGTTTCCAGCCAATAAGATCGTAAGCATGCTCAACATTGGCGACTCGCACACGCTCAAACGGCCTATCGTCAACACTGCCGAAGCCAGGCTGCGTAGGTGGCCGGACGATGTCTGCAAGATGGCCGACAATTCGGCGTACCGACGTCAGCTTCCCCGAGCCTATATCAACCGTTTCGCCCTCTATTCCCCGCCTGCTTGCTAAGGCAAGGTACGCGTCAATAACGTCATCGACATATATCCAGTCAACCTCACGCGTACCGCTCATTAGCTGCGGCAACTGCCCCCGCAACAGAGAAAGCGTTACATACGGTACTAATTTTGTATGGTCCTTCTGGTTCGGCCCATAAACCATAAACACCCGAGCCGTAACCACGGGTGTTCCATAAAGCGCATGAAACATACGCGCATACGCACTTGCCGCTCCTTTTCCTGCCGCATAGGGTGATGAAGGAGTGGCTGTCGCGACATCCCCTTCCGCTTCCTCGAGCGACCCTGTGAGCACCACTTTTGGACAGCCAGTCTCGGTCGCGCTAATGAGCAGGTTCACCGTGCTGAGTAAATTGCTTCGCAAGGCCGGCAGTACAAACTCAATGTCACGTTTACCGTAAACGAAGCCTGCCAGGTGAAATATAATATTCGGCGCGACAGATTTGACAAGTCGCCTTGTCGCAATTTCGTCATCAAGCTCTGCTTGCCACCACTTGAATACGTCGCCACCCTTACGCTGTCTGCGCGAAACACCATGAACTAGCGCACCAAGTTCATTTAGGCGGCGACATAGTCGGGATCCTATAAACCCGGCTGCCCCGGTCACCAATACCGTCCGCCCGTTGAAAAATGTATCATTAGACATGAGCAATCACAGGCATTCTGTTATTGTCGACACCTCGAACCATCCGGTTATGAAATAGAGTTTCCGCCCACTTCTTTTAACAGATCACAACGTTGCAGCGCTTTAGCGGCAGTTCGAATGTCATGAAATGATTCACCAGAACGTTCTGCAATGTCAAGCAGATCGTGCTCCCCGTCCGAGTAATTCAGGACCCAAAGCAGTGCCATCTCTTTGACCCTCGACCCGGCCGGGGCGCCTACCTGGCTGTACAGGCCTCGTTTGCCGAGTTGAGGCTCGCATTTCGGATTAAGGTTGATATAGGTTCTGTTGCTTTCGAGCAGATCGATGACATCGATAAAAGTCTCGAACGAGTCTTTCAGGTACTGAGCTTTTACCAGTTCGAGATTATCCGCCGAAGTGTGGTACTCACGGTATTGTCCATGACTGCTTCGTGACAGGCTGCCGACCGCCAGGTTGAAACCCGGTGAGCAGTACTGCCGCTCGTCATAGCCATAGGGGTAAAAGTCGATCTCGCGAAAACCCTGACGCGAATGTCTGAGCACGTGCAGGACAGCACGATCGATTTCTGCTGTTCCGCGCCTGCTCTTTTTGTAGGTAAACGGCCCACCGTCACCCACACAGGTGACTACGAAACCATGTTTAATGCTCCCGGTTTTCTCCTCGTTGAGAGCGAGCCAGGTAATCGAACCGATAGTTGCTGGAATAAAAAGAAAACGATAAGAATAGCGCAACTGCTGCTTCGCGAGACAATCTGCCAGATAGGTTGTCAGCGCAATCCCCGAAAGGTTGTCATTGCAGAGTGAAGGGTGACAAACATGACATGAAAAAAGTATCTCTTCACTAGTCTCACCCTGAAGAAACAACTCACCGTAGCTTAGATGACCTGACTCCAGGGTTGCATCGATGAAAACCTCATACTCACCATCGGGCAGTGACCGAAGTTGATTGTGACTAATACAAAAGCCCCAGTTTTCCTTGTAATAAGATGTACGGTAGGGAATCCAGTCCGGGTGCTCCGGCAGTGTAAAAAGATGCTGCTTTAACTCTTCGAGCGTCACAGTTTTATGGACCGGGACGCTGTAGTTAAGCACGTGAAGATTATGCCGCTTGAATTCTGCTATCTTCTCACCCGTTGGGGTGATTACATATGCATCGTCGATATTCCACTCACGAGGTACAACCCAATCGAATACCGGGGTACCACTGGGAACTTCGTGCACGGCGATCGGAATTTGACGTGCGATACGTTCAAGCGTACTGCGCACACCATTCCCGGTTATGCTCCGACAGACTGGATACAGATCACTAATCAGCTCATACATTCCCTCCCCGATAACGTCCAAGTCGGGAAATTTTGTATCGCCGCGCATGGGTTTCCTCGAAGCTCAAAGAACGCAGGGAGACGGTATAAATCTCCAGCCAGTCATAATCTAATCATTGGTAGATTTTCAGTTCCGGGATAGGAACAACAAACTGACCACCCCAAACCCTTATATGAGCCATCTGGTTCATGACTTCGTCTTTTAAATTCCAGGGAAGAATCAGCACATAATCCGGTTTTGTTTCCCTTATTCTTTCCGGCGAGAAAATCGGCAAATGCGTACCGGGCAGGAATAGCCCTTGTTTATGCGGACTCAGATCCACTGTGTAGTCGATGAAATCATTGCGTATGCCGCAATAATTGAGCAAGGTGTTGCCTTTCGCTGGCGCACCATAGCCAACGACTGCTTTGCCTTGGCGCTTGGCGTCAATGAGAAAGGAAAGCAATTTCCGCTTAGTCTCTTTGACCTGTTCAGCGAACCTGGTGTAGATTTCTGCGTCTTTAAATCCAGCCTCGATTTCTTCATTGCGTAAATTATTCACTGCCTCAAGTACCGGCTTACTGGCATCCGAGTCATGACGTGCGTAAATACGTAGCGACCCTCCATGAGTCGGGATTTGCTCCACATCAAAGATGACGAGGCCGAACTCTGCAAACACCTTCTCAACTGTCACCAGTGAAAAGTATGAGAAATGCTCTCGATAAATGGTGTCAAACTGGTTGAATTCCATCATCTTCTTGAGGTGAGGAAACTCAATCGTTATAACTCCCTCGGGTGATAATAGAATCTTCATTCCTTTGACGAAATCATTCAGATCAGGAACATGAGCCAAAACGTTATTGCCTATCAGCAGATCGGCCCGAACACCGTCCGCCACCATCTCCTCTGCCGTATGCACACCGAAAAATTTCTCCAAGGATGGTATGCCAATTTCTTTGGCTGCCTTTGCAACATTCGCACAAGGTTCTACGCCGAGAATCGGGATACCCTTTTCATTGAAGTTCTTCAGCAGATAGCCGTCGTTGCTGGCGATTTCAACCACCAGGGAATCCTGATTGATATCAAAGCGCTCGATAACTTTCAATGAATATCGCTGCGCATGGTCAAGCCAGCTTTCTGAATACGATGAAAAGTAAGCATACTCGTCACTGAAAAGCTCATCTGCTGCGTGGAACTGCTCAAGCTGCACCAACCAGCAATTCTCACAAACATACGCATGCAACGGATAGAACGGTTCCATCGCACTGAGCTTTTCCGGCTTGATATTATCATTAGAAACTGGCGACATACCCAGATCCGCGACAGAAACACCAAGCGCGTTCCCGCAAAATCGACACTTTCGTTCCACAACAGCCATGCATGGCTCTCCTTTTGTGATATACCCGCTCCGGGGAATCATGCCCTGATATCGGCACACCCTGGAAAATCATAACCTAGATCTATTACTGTAACAGCAGGCCCCGGTAAGCCAGAATTATCGCTGCTATCAACGAAGAAATACTCAAGCCACTCCATCTATCCCGTTTTTCCATAATCAGCAATTCACAACCATAGAATATGACGATCATCTGTACTACAAACGTCACGCCATCATTCCCCCAAAAGTCGCCCTTGGATATCGTCAGGATCGCGATAAGACAGAACACGACGAGATAATCCGTCGCCGTGGTCTCGAACTCCGTTTTTCGTCTTCGGGGAGAGAATTTAACTGCAACAGCAAATGCAACCGCGATCAGTATAAAAAACGCGGTCTTGACAGGCTCTAAAAACACCAGCCAGTCCGGCGTATAACTAATGCCCAGATACCCGATGAACGCCGCTGTAATGTAGATTAAGGCCCGGAGTATTATTGAGCGCTGGGT
>Ga0316190_10004606_pt1 | contig 10059 bp, 11 predicted proteins | sample Eddworburrow2_MG_FD_204929 | JGI IMG/M metagenome (GOLD analysis project Ga0316190, IMG submission 204929) | Coastal sediment microbial communities from Maine, United States - Eddy worm burrow 2 | ecosystem: Environmental > Aquatic > Marine > Coastal > Sediment | place: USA: Maine | collected... | reverse complement strand
TATGCCTCGACCTCGGTGGCGTTGAGGGGCCGAACCCGGCGGTCCGATGCTGTGCCGTCGCTCACTGGGCCAGAGTAGTCGGCCCGGGACTCCCGAAACCACGCCGAGCCACGGAGTCAGCCACCAACCCCTGAGCCGCCAACTGTTGCTGCGGAGTCGAACGGTTCGGCGAAGCGACCACGGAATCAGCCCTTGATGCACGAACTTGGGGTGTGACGAGGATCGGCGCAGGATCCTGAACGAGAAGGGCGTGGTCTCCCATTGCGATCAAACCTGGAAACACGGAACTCGCCTGGTGGGACCACGGCACATCGCCGGCACTCGACCTGATCCGAACCCCCATCGCTCGGTGAACTCGGCGGCCATGGGTCGGTAGAGGTCGGGTAGTAGCGAGCTTGACCCTCAGCCTCGGTTCATCGAACGAGCCGTAGTGGTTTCAGGAGAACGTGGCTGGAGCTGTGAGGTTGAAGTTGGCTTCTTGTTTGATGTATCCGACGTGGCTGTAGATGAGTTCACGCCAGCAGGCCCTGCCCTGGATGGAGGTGGAGTCGATGGCTCCGCCGTGGACGACGCCGGACAACCATCCACCTCGCCACACTGCTCCTCCGCTGTCCCCCTCGCAAACGTTCTGGTGGACCTGACCGGTCTTACGAAGGTTGTAGAACCAGCTTTGGTCGGCGCCGAGGGGAGAGCTGGTCGGTCCAGCGGCTGCCCATTGGAAGTTGCGGTTTGCGAGGGCTGAGCAAGTCAGAATCGACTGCCCCGAGTTCGGGGTTCTTAATGCTTGGGTGATGCCGGACTGACAGACCAGGTCACCAATAGCGTCGCCACCACTGGTGCCGGTGTACCACGTTGGACTCCATTGCCACCAGCCGAAGTTGTGGAAGGCGGGGTTATAGGAGCTGGTGTTCGTCAGGGTTCGAGCGAGAAAGGTTGAGGCGTTGCCGTTGACCGGCCAGATCGCGACGTCGAGGCCAGCGCCGAACCGGATGGTTGCATTGGCCGATGCGATGGTGACTCCGCCTTGCGACAGGTTGATATGCGAGGTGGTGGTGGTGGTCCACCAGATCCCGTTCCATTGACTGGGGCTCGTAGCCCAAGTGGCTTGATCAACGCAATGGGCAGCAGTCACAGCAAAGAACTGGAGTCCGCTCGGTGTGCTTCGATACCAGGGCACGTTGGATGTACAGCCTCCAACAACGGCTGAAGTGTCGTACTCGAGGCCAGCCGGCTGGGATGGGGTATAGACTCCACGACCAGCAGCCAGGTCACCGACTTGGTCGGGACCGCGCTGTTTGACCTCGATCCCTTCTGCTAGGCCAACGGCTCTAGCGAGGAACCTAGAAACGTCGCCCTCGTTCTGCTTGTCGGTGTAGAAGATGATCCGCCCACATAGCTCGTCGGTCTCGATCCATGTGACACCAAGTTCTTCTAGCGATTCCAAAACCTTGCTGTTCCGGAGCGTCTTGTGTACCTCTTTGCGGTCAGCCTCGGACATGGCATTGGGGACCTCGACAACTTCGAAACGATCGCCAAGACCGAACGCAGTAGCGATCGGCTGGGCTCGGGCGGAGCCTCGGTCCTGGTCCGTGACTCGGAACTGGACTCCACGATCCGGGCTCCATGTCACAGCGACAAGATCAAGACCGAACGCTTCAACTGCTGATTCTCTGAGCTTGTCGAAGTCGACGGCGTGACGAAGTTCAGCCGTCTGATCCAGTAGGGCGGCCCGCTGCGGAGTAACCGACACACCGTAGCGATCGACTTCGCCTCGTTCCTTTTCTTCGTCGGTGACACCGAGGTGTGCCTCGAGGGTCTGCTTCGAGAAATCTTCCAGGCAGACCAGACCCTCAGGGCGGGCTGAGCTTTGCGCCTCAGCGGCTGAGATCGAACTGAAAAGTCCGAGGATGAGCACGGCACCAAATAGGACTCGGGCTTTGAACACGGCGGATCCCCCTACAAGCGGCGACAATAGGAAGAAAGCTGATCATAGCAAAGCGACCAACCCGGAGGCAGCGCTTCGACCGGGCGCCGTGGTCAGGAGTCGGCGGATTCAGTGGGAACAATCACGAAATCGTGTGCTCGTTCCCGCGGCCCGTCCCGAACGCCTACCTCAAAGGGTGGCGGGCCCGTTAACGACAGATCCACGGCGACCATGTAGGTTCCGACCTCTCGAACAGCCACACATCCGTGGTCGCCGCCGGGGCGGAACATCTTGACGACCACCACGTCATCCACAATTTCGATCCCCTCAAACCGGCGCTGGCAGGGCCCGATCATCGTCCCTTCGGCGACTCCTGCGCCACCGCTCTGGATCACCAGCACGGCCTCTCGGATGAAGTCGACATGAGGTTGGGCAACCCCGGGCGGCTTGTAGCTGGCCTCGTACTCGCCCCATAGGGCGTCGTAGGACTCCTGGTCAGTTAACAGGTCCAGGAACGCCCGACCATCCGCGCCGCCGGACCCCAACCACCTCCATCCCGGGCCGGCACCCAGCTGGGGCCCCGGGGAAACATAGTCATCCGGGTGTTGCCCAGTCACACACACTTCGTGAGGGGCCGCCACCGCCGAGAGTTGTTCTAGAGAACCCTGATCTAGCACGAACAGCGACACCGATAGGACGAAACCTTCATCGTCTCCGATGCCATTGCCGATTTCAGCCGACCAATAGGCGTCGACAATGTCTTGGCGCCGCCGGGCCGACAAGCTGGCCTCGTGAGGTGCAGATCCACACTCGACGAACCCGAGAAGGTCGTACGGCTCGTCGACGTCTGCAGTCGTCACAGCCGAGTCCGGCAAAGCGGTCGAGGGTAGCTCCACACCCGCGACCAAGTCGACTTCGTCCACATCGCTAGTCGAAGAGCCGGCCGACAGAACTGCAACCACACCACCGACGAGGCCTAAGGTCAGAACCGTGATCACGACGACTATTGCTCTCGAACCCATTCCAGGATCTCCCTGTTACGACATCGGTAAGCCCAGTGAGCAACAACCGACCTCAAGGGATCGGTGCGTCTGTGCGACAGCTTGAACTCCGCCGCAAGACTCAATACAACCGTAGCGACTGACGAGCGACAGCCGCCATCAAGGCCGACTGACGAGGCTCGGATTGGAGCTTCTCGGTGTGTCATAAACAGTGGTTTTGAGACGGTGCCTGATTCGGGCGGTGAACACTGTGAGAGTGCTCGCTTGGTGGCGGTGGGATCCGCACGCTAAATGGCGGGTTCAGGCGACGCCCGCGAGTACTGCCGGAGCCACTGATCTGCGGGTCCCCGATTCGGGAAGGTGCTTCAGGAGATCTTCAACGCGTCGGGTGATCAGCTCTGGTAGCTAAACTTGTCGAAAGACCGTGATTATCGCGTGGTGTGGGCACGAGAGAACGCCGGCTATGCGTGGACCTAATCGTCGCCCTCCGATGTGATGTTCAGGCACCCCAGGGGGTTGGGCCATCTGCGGGCACCGGTGCTCGCCTTGCGAGATAGCGCGCTCTCTTGCGTCGGAAGATGTAGGTCACTACGGCAGCCCAGAAGAGGATTCCGAGAACGGTCATGAACCAAGCGCCCGGCCGGTCGAACGGCGTCCGCACGCTTGTGTCTACCTCGAGGTCGGCAGCCTCAGCGATGCCAGCGGCAAAGGAGGCGAATCCGAGTCCTGCCACCAATGTCAGAACAAAGATGAAGTTGAGAAGAAATGCCGTCATAGTTGCCGCCCGTAAGTCTTGAGATTGGACGACCCCAAGACCCTTTAGGATCGGCCTTCTGGCGAGCATGTTGAGCAGCATTGCCGCTACCACGAGCAAGACGACGACGAAGAAGACCCTTAGCGGCTCACCGCCCACGCTGGGAGAGCTGCTGATCCAAGAGCTAGGAAAGACGAACTCAAGAACCGGACGGAAGAAAGACGACATGCGTATGAACAGGCTCCCGAAGACGATAGTCCCGCCGATCGGAAGCATTATTACGGTTGCGACCAAAGCAAAGATCCAAGCGCATCCGTCAGCGTCGGCGCTTCCGTCCCCACCCCTGCCGGCGCGCCTGGCCGCTTCTTCCCTGTGGAACTGATCTATCTCCTGATCTTTTCTGAACCGGGCGTCCGCCTCTGCTGGAGTAGATGGAACTACAGGGGGGTTGTCAGGATCGAAGCTCAAAGGTTCACCGCACTAGTCCAGATCGATGATCTGTGGAGGGAATCGTAGCTACACACGCCGCCAGGCTCCATGGCTGCCACCGTTCAAGGTCGCTGTCAGACTCAACACCACAGTATCGGGCGCTGTTGAACGGGGATGGAACCATGGTCATCCGCCAGCGGATCGAAGCAACTCGACACAGAGGATTCCAGTCTCCGGGTCACCGGGTTCGGTCCCAGTCAACTCGCCACCCGTCTGCAGCGTAGACGAGCGTGATAGTTACTGGTCCGAGTTCGGCCACTAGCTCGACGACTGCTTCGGTCGGCGATGACGACAGGATCGTGCCACAGAAGGGGGTCGCTCCTGCGGGAGCGGGGAATTGCTGCACGATCACGTCGCCGGTGCAAGAACCCATGTAGAAGATGTTCGGTTCGTCATAGGAGATCGCAGCAAGGATATCCTCGTGACTGATCGGTCCCGGTGCCTGGCCGGCCGGAGACCCGGTCGACTGTTCAGTCGTCCCGGTTGAGCCCAGCAACTCGTCGTAGGAGCGGACCTGCCTCTCGGGTCTCGATGGGCAACAGGCTGGGTCCGAAGGTGCCTTGGCAACCAGGTCCAAGGTCAGCTGCTCGCCGTCAGCGACCATACTCTTGACCACAATGCGGTCGCCGAGATGGGTCCGGTTGACCGGAACGAGCCCGAAACCTGTGTTGCGAAGTACGATCAGGTCGTAGAAAACGCCCGAAGCACCACCGCTCCAGGTGACGATCGCTGCTGCGTCCTGGAGGCAGTCGCCGTCTAGGTCGTCGACGACTACCCACTCTCGCCACAGGTCCAGGACCTCCGAGTACGGCACGCCATCGGTGTTGAAGCGTTCCTCGTAGTGCCCGTCGACCACTTGAACGGGCTCATAGTCGCGAAGGCCGAAAAGCGTGCTGCTGTTCGCTAGCTCCTCCCATGTCGGAGTGTAGCTATCGCATTCGAGTAGGCCTTCGCATTCGGCGAGTATGCGAACGGCAGGTAGGAGGTCGGCGTCGACCTTCTTAAGCCGGGCACCCTCGGAGTTGAGGATGGACCAACCTGAAGGCGACGCCGAGTCCGGAGCCAGTGTATTGCTCGCGAGATTACGCAGTGTCTTCGACATGCGGGGCTGGTACTAACGTGTCAGCCTCGATCTCACGGCCCCAACGAGAAACATTCTGCTGATAGGTACCCCACCGGCGCAGCACCTTTCCCCGCTCCGTCTGATCCTCTGCCGCCCCATACTCAGCAACAATCTGGCGTTTCTCCGCCACGCTGAACACCCGACGACCCGCCGTGTCCACCCGAGTCTCTGCCACTGTTCCTGCCATAACGCTCCTCCTCGAAGCTAATCCTACCGGCAGTAACCACTGTGGCCTACTACGGAATGAGTACACGATCTCGGCGATTGCTGAAGTGGTCGGCGTGAGCCGGGCCACCGTCTATCGCCACATCGAAGACTCGCCATCTTCTGAAGGATGAGAGCTAACCGGGTCGAACCGGCACGGTCGCCGTATGCAGCCTTCCCTGAGGTCGTGGATTGTGACTGGGTTGGCCGCTGGTGTCACCTGAGCGAAGCAGATCTTGGATTGGTCCGTCGACTTCGTTCAGACACGACTCGGCTTGGGTTCGCCACCCAGCTGGTCACCGTTCGAGCGATCGGCACGTTTCTTGCTGAGCCCGCCGAGGTCCCGACGGCAATTGTTGAGTCAGTCTCCGCTCAACTCGGAGTCGAAGACAGTGGCCTGTTGATCGGCTATTCGAAGTTGCCGGTGCTGGCCTCGGACCAGTCGATGATGCCGGTGATCTTGTCGTCTTCGATGAAGACGTGTTCGATGTGGAGGTCGCCGTGGGTGAATACCAGCGTCCAGGGTCTGAGCACCGCTTCGGCGAGGTGGCGATTGCGGCTAACCACCTCGACGGGAAGGATCTTGTTGACGAGGAGTCAGTCGCACTCGCCCGCCAGCCGGGAGGCGAGTTCGTCGAGGTTCTTTCCGAGCCATGGCGGTAGCGGAGCGTCGTGCAGTGTGCGGATGGCCGCGCCGGCCGCGGCCCATGCGGCGGGCGACGCGGTCGACGGTTCCCCGAGTCGGCCCAGGGCCCTCCCGGGAACAGCGGCGAGTGCGAGCGCAGGCGGGTTCCGCCACAGGACCTCGGGAGTGGGGACGGGCGCCATCGCCATGGCCTCGACCTCGACGTCGGTGCGCGTCTGATCAACGTCGATCTTCAGGAAGACATCGCCGACGCGCAACGTCACGCGATCGTTGTTGGCAAGGACGACCTCGACGTTCTCCACGTGTTCCACGTCCGGCCTTGTCGCAGCTATGGCCACCGTCGTCGCTCGGGGAATCCGATGCGCCCGGTGCTCTCTCGGTCGGGGGCAGCCGAGAGGAGGCCACGTTCACTGCCGGCGGATGCCGACCTGGGTGATCTTGCGTCCGTCGCGTGCCTTCACGGTCAGTTCGTACCCGTCGTGATGCACGGCGTCGCCGACATGGGGAACCTCGCCGGCGCTGGCCAGCAACAACCCCGCGATGGTCACAACATCGTTGTGGTTGAACGCAGGCTCGCCGAGTGCGTCGCGAAGATCGCTCAGCGGCGTCTCGCCGGGCACGGTCATCGAACCATCGGCGTGCCGTGTGATCTCACCATGAGGCTCGTCGTCCATGATCTCGGCGATGACGTCGTCGAGCGACACGAAACCGACGGTGGTCCCGAACTCGTCGATGACGAGGGCGGCGTGCCCACCACCCAGCTTGAACTGCTCGAGCAGATCGTCGGCAGGCATGGTGGCGGCGACGACGGGGAGTGGCCTGGTGATGTCTCCGAGCGAGCCGAGCGTGCCTGCCCGATTCGCACGGATGAAGTCCTTGATGTGCAGCATGCCAACCACGTGATCGAGGTCACCGTCGATCACCGGGTAGCGGCTGCGCCGGGATCTGCTGATCAACGCAGCCACGTCTTCGGTCGGCGCCGCCGCGTCGAGGGCAACGATATTGCTCCGGGAGATCATGATCTCCTCGGCCGGACGATCGTCGAGTTCGAAGATGTTGCGGATCAGATCGCGTTGGAGTTGGCCGATCTGGCCGCTGTGGGCCGACTCGTCAGTCACGATCGCCAGCTCATCGCTGGTGTGCAGCGACAGCCGCTTGTCCGGTTCGGGGATGCGCAGCAAGCGCATGAGCGCAAAGGCAATCGAGTTCAACAGCGCCACCATTGGCCGGAACAGGGCACTGAACGCACGCATGATCGGGTTGAGCCGGACGCTGACCGCCTCGGGCGCCTGCAGGGCGAGGGCCTTGGGAATCATCTCGCCGAACACGACGTGGAGGTACGTGATGGCCGAGAGCGCAACGATGAAGCCGATGGTGTGTGATGCCGCTTCGGCAAACCCGATGCTTTCCAGCGGCCCGTACAACCAGTGGGCAACGGCCGGTTCGCCGTACATACCGAGCCCGATCGAGGCCAACGTGATGCCGAGTTGGGCAACGGCGATGTAGCCGTCCTTGCCTGCGTGGCGTTCGAAGACGTCGACCAGCCACTTGGCGGCCCCGCTGCCGTTGTCAGCCATGGCCCGGAGCCTGCTGAGGCGGGCACCGACCAGGGCGAACTCGGCGGCCACGAACAGGCCGTTTATGACCACCAAGAGGGTGATCGCAGCGATCGGGAATGCGACCTCGCCGATCATCGCTCGTCACCACCCTCAACGAAACTGATCCGCTCGATGGCGTTGCCGTCGACGACGTCGATCCGCACCACAAGCGACTCGTTGCCCAGCGGTACCTGCTCGCCGACGTTGGGTCTGCGTGACAGTTCGTGCCAGATCAGACCACCGATGGTGTCGACATCGCCTGTCGGCAGTGACAAGCGGAACCGTTGGTTCAGATCATCGAGTAGTACCTCGCCGGAAACCGAGACCCGACCATCGGCCTCAACGATCGGATCAGGACCAACGTCGAATTCGTCACGCACCTCGCCGAAGATCTCTTCGAGCGCGTCCTCCAAGGTCACCAAGCCTGCGACGCCGCCGTACTCGTCGATCACGAGGGCGCAATGTTGTTCGCTCTCTTTGAGGCGACCCCAGAGGGCAGGGACGGACAGCGTCTCGGCCACCTCGATGATCGGTCTGGTGATGGATGCCACTGTTGCCGATGGGTCCGTCTCGGATCCGAGATAGAGCCCGCGAAGATTCACCATGCCGGTCACGTCATCGGTCGAGCCTCCCGACACGGGAAAGCGACTGTGGGGGCACTCGATGACCTGATCGAGGGCGGTGCCGACCGTATCGTCGGCGTTTACCCCGACCAATCGCCGTCTCGGGGTCATGATCTCGCGAACGCTCCGCTGCTCGACATTGAGCACACCGGCAACCATGTCTCGTTCGGCGGCGTCAATGAGGCCACCGGCCGCGCTCTCATCGATGAGCGCCGCCAGTTCCTCTGGCGAGTGAACGTGGGCGTGGCTGTGATCCGAGCTCAGTCCGACGCCGCGCATGATGGCGAATGCGGATCCGTTGAACACCTTCACCAGCGGGCGGAACAGCACCTGGCTGAACAGCATCGGGCGCAATGTGGCGATGGCGAGGCGTTCCGGATACCGCAAGGCTGCAGTTTTGGGCAACAGTTCGCCCAGAATGACTTGGAGCGATGTGATGATCAGCAACGTCACGATGATCGCAACGACCCGAGCCGAGGAACCGAAGGCGGACTCGAACAGCGGGGTGAGGCGGGCCTGGCCGAGCACACCGGCAACGAGGCTGCTGAGGGTGATGCCGACCTGGCAGGTCGCAACGTAGTTGTCGATCGAGATCGGGTCACGGATGATGTCAAAAAGTTTCAGCGCCGACCGATTGCCGTCCTGCCCCATTGATTGAATGCGCGATGTTCGGCTGCCGACGGTGGCGAACTCGGCCGCCACGAACAGCGCGTTCAAGGCCAGCATGATGGTGATCGCGGCGGCGGTGATGATCCCGCTCAAGAGAGCCTCACCCACGGTCGAACGTTCGCCAGTGTTGGCCGATCAGCAGCATTCGTCAGATCATACGGTGCCCTGTGCTGGAGAAGCGGTGTTCAGCGGTTGGTTGCGTTCCAGCCAAGCCGATTTGCGGCTCAACATCGTCTGGGATCGGATGAAACCGCCCAACTTTCGGCCAGCACCGAACCTGGCCTGATGGAGCAGATGGTCAGGGTGGTTGCATCAGCGACCATCGGGGGTGACCGATGAGTGGGTGTGCATACGAGGAGAGTTTGAGCTGGGGCTTTTGGATTGTGTCCGAGGCGAGTTGCTAGTGCTCCCAGGCCAGCCCGACAACATCGGCGATGCCGCTGGGTGGGTCGACAACCTCGAAGTTCATCATGGTCCCGTGGTGGGTATCGGCTCTTGCACCCCACCATTCCTACCACCGCTTCAACAGCGCGGTAACGAGTTCCCCACACCGGCGCCCAAGACCTCGGGCTGGCGTAATCACGTGATCGAGGCCACGTCGGGTTGACCAACCGGTAGCGGCTTCTAGCCTTGAGCCGTGCGTTCGAAGCCGTTATTTCTCGCCCTCGTCATGGCCGCGGGAGCCGCCCTCGTCGGGTCGAGGCTGGACCTGACCGGATGGCAGCGGTCGGCGCCCCGGGGTAGCCGGCCGGTGAACAACACCGGCATCACGTTGCGCAATCTGCGGCTGGCCCGCCTTGGGCTGCGCAGCGGTCGCCGTTACGCCATGCACCGGGCACGAACCACCTTTGCCTCCGTCGAGCGGTCCGAGGAGCTCATCACCGACTTTCAGCTCCGCACCGCCCAGGACGTCACCGCCGAGCTCGGCAACATGAAGGGGGCCATGATGAAGATCGGGCAGATGGCGAGCTATCTCGACACCGGTCTGCCCGACAATGTGCGTCAGACCATGGCCTCACTTCAGCACG
>Ga0316190_10004603_pt1 | contig 10062 bp, 12 predicted proteins | sample Eddworburrow2_MG_FD_204929 | JGI IMG/M metagenome (GOLD analysis project Ga0316190, IMG submission 204929) | Coastal sediment microbial communities from Maine, United States - Eddy worm burrow 2 | ecosystem: Environmental > Aquatic > Marine > Coastal > Sediment | place: USA: Maine | collected... | reverse complement strand
AAATTATTGAAGTAAGAAGAACTCTGATCAATAAATTTAATGAACCGCTAAACTATGTGATAAGCAAAAAACGCGCAAAGGTAATTGACACAATTGCAGATGATATAATAAAACCCGTTACATTGAAGTCGGAATCAAATCCCATACTGCGAAACCTGTTCCTCTACCTTATTATGCCTTTCATCACATTTTTTGTAGGTTTTAAGATCATGGCATTGCTGCAATTTTCCATTTCAAAACTCGGATCAGGTTCTCTTCTTGTAGAACTGGTTACCAATCTAACAGGAGGTGCTGTTACTGCAATTGGTATTGGGTGGTATTTATACAAGAAGGAGTCCAGGAGTCGTAGCACAATTTCCGAAATCCTTGGCAATCTCACCATGCACCCGGTTATTGCATTTCCATTATTAATTGTAATCTTATGGCTGACGTATAAAGTTGTTGGCGAATTTGGAGCAGGAGCGTGTGTTGATTTTATAGAATCAAAAATTTTTGGCGATGCATCCGAACCTTCCGGTGGTATCAATCTATACATAAGCATACCGTTTACGGACATCAGATACGACATTACAAACCTTAATTTTCAGGGAATAAACTACTACCTGGGGCAACTGGCAAGCAAGGTTATGAGTCGTGATAATATAATCTATGAATTATTCCTGAATGATCAATCTGGCCTTATCAGGGTTGGTCTTACATACTCTATCGCAATTGTTTTCCCTATCGTAGGTTTCTTTTTTCTTATTTTCGGATTAATGGAAGACAGCGGTTACTTGCCACGTCTGGCCATTATGGTTGACAGGGTCTTAAAGAAGATAGGACTCAACGGAAAAGCAGTACTTCCTCTTGTCCTGGGACTGGGTTGTGCAACAATGGCAACTCTAACCACCAGAATACTTGACACACGAAAAGAGAGAACAATCTCCATCCTGCTACTGGCATTAGCCATTCCTTGTTCTGCACAGCTTGGTGTTATAGCCAGCGTATTAGGAAGCGTATCCGGATACTATTTTCTCATATACATAGTTGTTATTTTCCTGCAGCTGCTCTTTGTGGGCTACCTTGCATCAAAGACCTTAAAAGGAAAACCACCTGACTTTATGATCGAAATGCCACCATTCAGGTTACCTAAACTGGGCAATGTTATAGTAAAAACAGCTTATAGAATTCAGTGGTTTATGAAAGAGGCCATTCCCCTTTTTGTCCTTGGTACCCTTATTTTGTTCATAATAAGCAAACTTGGACTACTGAGAATACTAGAGAAGATTGGTGAGCCTGTTGTCAGCGGAGTATTAGGGCTCCCCCCAACTACGGCAAAGGGATTTATATTGGGTTTTCTTAGACGTGATTATGGCGCAGTAAGTATCTTTAAAGAACTGGAACGAAGCTCAGGAACCGGATCAATTAACCCAAACCAGTTGCTTGTTTCTTTGGTAGTTATCACACTATTTGTACCCTGTCTGGCAAACTTCTTTGTAATGGCAAAAGAACAAGGATCCAAAAACGCATTTCTAATGGTGGCATTCATCTTGCCATACGCTATTCTAGTCGGCGGTATTTTACGACTTATTCTAGGATTTATAAATATATAAGGGAATTCAGTTCAGCGTAAGGTATAAGCAATCTTTATAAACAACCACTATATCTTTAATCGGTATAACTGTAAGCTAGTGAAACAGCTATTCTGTTTGTAGTTTACGTTTATAAGATAATGAATAAAATTCTATAGGAAAATACACTTCCTAACTAGTTCGCTAGTACTAATCAATGAACTCAATATTGAATTCTATTTACCAATATACTCAAAATGATTAGCAACCCTATATTTCAAGATATAGATTTTGATTAGATATCTTTATTATTATAAACTAATACTATAAATATAAATTGCACTATACTAAGAAGATCACGTTTGCTTTATATTTCAGTTTAACCAAATGATTTAGCATACCATTAAGCATTCAAGACCCTAATAACACGAACAAAACTGATGCTTTCTATCATCTTACCCTCTTCTATCTTTTTTTGAAAAAATCTAAGGCTCTTTGTCTCATCACTCTCCACCTCCACACCAAGCTTCTTTGATCTTGCAATTTCCATCATCTTATCCATTGCATTCTGATATAGTTCACATTTAGAAATTGAAATAATATCAATTTTCTTTCCCTTTTTTGAGTATATAGGCGAGACCATCTTGTAAATATAATCTTCTACGGTATCACAACCAAAGGCATTCTTCTTTTTTATCGGTATACAAAGGCATACTGTTTCAGGGTTATTTAAAAGCTCTATTGTTTCATCCAAATCCTTTTCTCCTCTGAATAATAATCAGAATTTAATACTATAGAAATTTCTAATTAAATTAATACTAAGAGTAAAATTGAGCAGAAAATATTATTATATTAACAAGCAAGCCCGCAAGATAATATGGCAACCTAGAGGAACATACCGTTATTTAAAATAATAATATTATTGTTTATACAGCAGAGTAAAGTTTACGTAATTGATAGAAATAAATTTCTTAAATATATCCTATGATAAAGTTTTTTTCTATTAAAAAAAGAGTTTTAAGATATAAGAAATTTTCTTATAAATGAAACGTAACCAATTTTAATTCTAGAAGATCTAAGGTAGGAAAATATATGCGGATTGCCAAAGCAGTATATTGGACTTATCGTTAGAGGGATTAATAACATCTCTTAATTTTATTAATCCCTTTATCACGGTTAAAAGAATAACAGTTAAATATAATTAAAAAAAAGGAGTGATATCGCTCATATTTTAAAACTATATCAATTTTTCAAATTCAAAAACTCTTGCTTCTTGATTAGGAGTTTCAACAGAACCTGGTCTTTTCATTCTTACAGTACGTATAGCATCATCAGCAGTATAACCTTTTAACTTTACTAAATAAATACATAACATTGTACCGGTTCTACCAAATCCTGATTCGCAATGTAAAACAATCTTCTTATTATTCCTATCCGGATTAGATACAAAATCTAAAAAAGCATCTATTTGCTCAAATGATGGTACTGAAAAATCAACGATTGGTAAATGTAAATATGAAAAACCACTATTTGCAATAACATCTTTATCTAATGATTTTTCAGTTAAAGAAACTATAGTATTGATCTTTTTTTTTTTTAACAGAAACAAATCCTCTGCTAATGTTAAAGGTCGACCCATCCCAGCGATCTCATCTTCTATTAACCAACTAAAGTTTCTAAGCATCTTTATTATTTACTATCAACTTTCTTAACATTAACTTCAGGTTGTACCTCTTTGTTTTCTTCAAGTAAATCTTCATCACTTTCAACCAGCTCAAATATCACAAGCTTTGCATTATCTCCAAGGCGGTTACCAAGCATTTTAATTTTTCTTTCGTAATCAAACATCTTATATTTCAATTCGGTAACTTTACCCCGAGTACTACCACTAACAGAACCTATTCTAGAACCTGATAATTTTAATATCCGAGTATAGCCTCCATCTCTTTTAAGATATTGAGCTGCTAGCCCACCATGCTCTCTCCATGCCCCTTCACCAAATAATTTTTTGACTATTACCTTATCTTGTATTTTAGACAAAACATGTCTATATTTGTGGACATACTCTGACCGATTTGTATCTCTTACTTTTACCGCTTTTTTTGCTAATGTAATTATTTTATCAGCAAAACTTTTAACTTCTTTCGCTTTATCAATTGTTGTGATAATCCTTCCAGAAGTAAAAAGACTGTTTACTAAATTCCTTCTTAAAGCTAGTCTATGACTGGATGTTCTTGATAAATGTCTACCTTTTTTTCTGTGTCTCACTATACAGCCTCTTTATTCATATCTGATTTATTAAACATACCAAAAGATAATCCCATTTGAGATAATTTCTTCTTTATTTCAATAAGAGTTGTTCTTCCAAAATTTCTAATTTCAAGGGCCTCTTCTTCATTAAGTGAAATTAGATCACGAACCGTTTTAATATTTGCCATATCCAGACAATTAGATGCCCTAACAGAAAGATCTAATTCTGCAACATTTACTGTAAGTTTTTCATTTAAATTCTCAGATGATTCTTCAATTTCATTAATCTCTTCTAAATTCTCAATAACCTTTGGTTCTGTATAATCAATTTCGTTACCTAACTCAAAGTATTGAACAAAAGGATTTAAATGTTTTCTTAATATCTTCGCTGCTTCAGTTAACGCAGCTTCAGGTGTAATTGCCCCATTCGTAGAAATTTCTAAGATTAACCTATCATAGTTAGTTTTATGGCCAACCCTTGTATTTTCAACTTTATACTGTACATTTCTTATGGGTGAAAAAATTGAATCTATAGGTATAACACCTATTTCATTCTCAGCTAACTCATTTTCACTCTCAGTTACATATCCTCTTCCATTTCTAACTTCCATTTCAAGATTAAAATCAACATTATCTGTGATTGTAGCAATATGTAAATCTTTATTTATAACTTCAACATTTCCGTCAGTTATAATATCATTACCTGTAATATCCCCAATTTTATTAGTTTCAATCTTTATCTTTTTGGATCCATCAGAGAATAGTTTAACATTTAAGTTTTTTATATTTAAGACAATGTCTGTAATATCTTCCACTACACCGGGAATATTACTAAATTCATGTTTAACGGTGCCAAATTTAACGGAAACAACTGCGGCCCCTTCAATTGAAGAGAGAAGAATTCTTCTTAAGCTATTACCTATTGTTACCCCAAACCCTCTCTCAAAGGGCTCCGCCTTAAACCGTCCAAAATTTTCATTTAATGTTTCTTTATCAACAACTACCCTATTAGGTAACTCAAATTCTCTCCATCTAATTCTCATAAGTTAATTCCACTTCAAATAATGCTAAATAATTAGGGAAATTAAAATATAATTTCTTAATATTTAATATTTTATAGTTGTTATCGTGAACAAACTTCTACAATTAACTGTTCCTGTACATCAAGAGAAACATCCTCTCTCGCTGGAAGCTGAATTACTCTTCCTGAACGATTATCCTTGTCTACTTCAATCCATTGAGGAACCTTTCTGCTACTGTTAGTCTCGATCGTTGTAGATATAAGATTATTAAGACTCTCTTTACTTTTAGACTTAATAACATCGCCAGGCTTAACCAAAAATGAGGCTATATCAACCTTTTTATCATTAACTAATATATGCCCATGTCCGATCAGTTGTCTTGCGTGTTTTCTTGAATGGCTTAAAAGTGAATGATACACAACATTATCTAAACGCCTCTCAAGCAATTGCAGTAAAAACTCCCCGGTATTTATCTTTTTACTGGTAGCTTTCTTGAAGTAAATATTAAATTGTTTCTCTAGAACACCATAAAACCTTTTAACTTTTTGTTTTTCCCTAAACTGAGAACCATATTTTGATTGCTTTCTTCTACCCCAAATATGGGCTCCAGGTGGATATCTTTTCTTATTTAAACTGCATTTAACCGTTTCGCATCTTTGCCCTTTTAAAAACAATTTCTCACCTTCTCTTCTGCAAAGTCTGCATTGCGCTGTAGTCGTTCTTGCCATTAGGCTCCTTTCTCACTAATTAGATATCTTATACTCTACGTTTTTTTCTAGGACGGCAACCATTATGTGGCAAAGGTGTAACGTCTTCAATAGTTTTAACAGTAATGCCTGCGGCTTGTATTGCCGTAATTGCAGATTCTCTGCCAGGACCAGGCCCTTTAACCCTAACTTCAACTTCTTGTATACCAAATTTCTTTGCTTTTTCAGCAACCTGAAAGGCACTCTTAGTAGCAGCAAAAGGTGTACTTTTTCTGGATCCTTTAAAACCTGATGTACCTGCACTTGCCCAACATAAAACTTGTCCGTTAACATCTGTTATAGTAACGAATGTGTTATTAAAGCTAGCTTTAATGCAAGCTATTGCTTTAGACATTGTGCGTTTTATCTTTTTTTTGCTTTTTTCAGCCATTCTTTATCCTTAAAATTAATTATTATTTTTATAGTATCTAAAAATAGTCTGGAAAGTAATCTAAAATTTTAGGCTGTAAATCAAACATTTCATTTAAAACTTTAAATTTATTTACTGGGTTTTCTTTTTTTCTTCTCTTCCTACGCGCAATTATTATTAAATTTTTAGGTGTAACTTTTTTAGGAACTATTTCTTTTAATTCAACTGTATACCCACTATATTGTAGAAATTGTGATCTTAAACCATCTGTCAACATATTAGAAAATCTATATCTTAATAACCCAAATTCTGTTAAAAATTTTAATGGGTGATCCTCGCCAAGTTCTGTTCTAATTTGATTCTGACAACATGGTACTACAATAATAAACTTAGCATTGCACTTAATACCTTTAGCAATAATTTCATCAGTTGCTGAATCGCAGGCATGCAGACCTATAACTATATCCACCTCTTTTTTAGGTATAAACTGTATAGTTCTGTCTTTTACAAAATCTATATTATCATATTTTAATAATAAGTTTATCTTATTACATTCATCAATTATTGAACTATTTGAATCTACAGCATAAAAAAAACAATTCTTATCTACGAAAAATTTCTTTAGCAAAAAATTAACAGCAAATGTTAAATATGCTTTCCCACAAGAACCTTCTAAGAATACAATTTCTTTTTTCTTTTTAAAAACATCAATAATTCTAAGAAGTTGATCACTAAACCCTACAATTTCTTCTAATTTCTTTATAGTATTATCTCTTATATTACTTTTTTTTTAACACCTATAATATCAAGAAAATCCTCTGATGAAGATAATACTTTTTTTATCTCATCTTTTGTAAACATATTTTCAGTTTTACTTTAATAATGATAATGATATTAAACTCATATTTAATAAAATATCATCTCATCTCTTTTATTCCCTTCTTAACAGAGACTGTCTTTTTACGTCCTTTTCTTGTTCTTGCATTAGTTTTAGTTCGTTGCCCTCTTGCAGGTAAACCTAATCGATGACGTAACCCACGATAACTTCCAATGTTTTTTAAGCGAGAAATATTTTGTGATTCATGCCTTCTTAATTGCCCTTCAATCATATACTTCTTAGAAAGATGATTTGCAATTGCGGTAATAGTATCATCAGACAACTCCTTTGCCCTAGTATTCTCATCTATATCAAGCTCTTTTAAAACATCTTTTGATATAACTTTTCCTACTCCATAAATATATGTCATAGCTATTATAATTCTTTTATCACTTGGTATATCTACACCTGCTATTCTTGGCAATTCTAGCTCCTTATAATTTTGAATATTATAATTTTCATACTAAAACCTATTATTTACCTTGTCGCTGTTTATGTTTTGGATTAAGACAAACAACACGGACTATATTTTTTCTTCTGATAATTTTACAATTCTCACAAATTCTTTTAACTGATGATCTTACTTTCATAACTTTTCTCTATGATTTTCTATAAATAATACGACCCTTTTCTAGATCATACGGCGACATTTCTACTGTAACCTTATCCCCTGGTAAAATTCTAATAAAATGCATTCGCATCTTTCCTGAAACGTGAGCAAGTATTTTATGCCCATTTTCTAGTTCTACACGAAACATTGCATTTGGTAAAGCTTCGCGAACAACAGCTTCAACTCTTATAGGTTCTTCTTTTCCCATATTGTAGATCTAAATTTTTAAATTTTTATATTTTCTTATATTCTAAATTGTTAAAACATCTGGTCTATCATCAGTAATCGCAATTGTATGCTCAAAATGGGCGGAAAGCAATTTATCTTTGGTTATTACAGTCCAATTATTATCCAAAACAGAGGTATCAGGTAATCCCTCACAAATCATCGGCTCAATCGCAATAGTCATCCCTTTAGTTAACAAAACACTATTATTCTTTAAATTTGCTGATACAAAATTAGGAATTTGCGGATCTTCATGCATTTTTCTTCCTATTCCATGTCCTGTATAATCTCTAACAATAGAGAAACCTTTAGATTCAACGTAATTTTGAATAGTTTCAGAAACTATTTCTAATTTTATATCTGATTTAATAACTTTTATTCCAAGCTCTAAGGATTCTTTACAGACATCAATTAGTTTAGTTGCAATTGTAGAAATTTCTCCAATTGGAAAGGTTTTTGCCATATCAGCCATATACTTTTTGTATTCAGCTCCGATATCAATACTTAATATATCTCCATCTCTTAGAATATAATCATTAGGTATACCATGAACAACTTCGTTGTTAACTGAAGCACAAATACTTTTAGGGAAACCTCTATATCCTTTAAAAATAGGCCGACAATTATTCTTTATTAAGAATTCTTCTAATTTATCGTTTATATAATTAGTAGTCACTCCGGCTATTGCAATTTCACTTGCCAATTGTAAAGCCTCATTTAATACTTTGCCTGCTTTACGCATTAAGTCGATTTCACGATCTGATTTGCAATATATCAACTACTTTCCTTATCATTAAAAATCAGTAATATTTAATTCTAATACACTATATTTACAGTAGATTACCAATACTAATCTTAACTCCTGCGTCCTCTAATCTTAGTTCCACTGCCTAGAAATCCATCATATTGTCTCATTAAAAGATGAGATTCTATTTTCTGTACCAAATCCAAGGCAACACCTACTACAATTAACAATCCTGTACCACCATAAAATCCAGCAATTGCCTTATTAATATGTAATCCGCTAGAAACTATACTAGGTAAAATAGCAATCAGGGCTAAAAATGCAGCTCCCGCTAAAGTAATCTTACCCATAATATTTTCCAAATAGTCAGCAGTCTTATTTCCTGGCCTAATTCCTGGGATAAAACTACCGTACTCTTTCATGTTATTTGACATCTCTTTAGGATTAAACTGAATAGCTGTCCAGAAATAGCAAAAGAAAGTAATTAACAAGACATATAATATAGTATAAATAACACCACCTCTTAACATATCGCCCAAACGAGATGTTATCCAGAATCCTACACCACCAGGATCAAATTTAGCCTGAAGGCCTTGAAATATAGCAGAAGGGAAAATTAATAAAGATTGGGCAAATATTATAGGCATCACTCCAGCTTGATTAACCTTTAGCGGTAGGTAGTGCTTTTGACCTCCATAAACTTTTCGTCCTCTTGTCTGCCTTGCTTGTTGTACTGGTATTCTTCTTTGTCCCTGGGTAATGTAAACAATACCACCAACAATACTTAATAAGACCGCACTAAGTATTATCATTTTTACAATACCAATCTCATGTTCAGCAGGTGCAACAGAAAATGTAAAGTTTTGAAATAACTGCGACAAAGCCCATGGAAGTCTATCAATTATACCTATCATAATTACCAGTGATATACCACTTCCAATCCCTGATTCATCTATCTGTTCCCCAATCCACATAAGGAACATTGTTCCTGTCGTTAATAAAAGAGCGGCCATCATCTGAAAACCAAGACCTTGAAGGTAAACTGGTACTACCGGAATATTATCAACTTCAATGGTATACAATGTCCTTGACATTACAAAGGCCTGAAAAAGACATAAACCAACTGTAGCTAACCTAGTATACTGGTTTATTTTCTTTCTCCCTACCTCACCCTCTTTTTGTAATCTCTCAAGTGATGGAACAACTCCAACCAAGAGCTGGAAAATAATTGATGCACTTATATAAGGCATAATACCTAGGCCAAAAATTGCACCTGTACTCATTGCACCACCAGCAAAGAGATCTACTAACCCTAATAACTGACCTACACCTGATTGAGTAAACTGCTCAAAATAAGATTTTAAGACATTTGTATCTATTCCAGGCATAGGAATAAAAACACCTACTCTGCATATGGCTAAAAGTCCGAGCGTTATTAGTATTTTTTTTCTTAACTCTGGAATTTTATAAATATTTTTAAATTGTTGAATCATTTAATCGATACCTCGCCACCTGCATCCTCAATTTTTTTTGCAGCAGATTTACTAAAAATATCAGCAGTTACTTTTAAAGATACTTTCAAGTCTCCATTACCTAATATTTTTAATCCTGATTTCTTTTGATTAACAATCCCACGTTCCTTTAACAAATCAAAATTAACTATCTCA
>Ga0316190_10004602_pt1 | contig 10062 bp, 9 predicted proteins | sample Eddworburrow2_MG_FD_204929 | JGI IMG/M metagenome (GOLD analysis project Ga0316190, IMG submission 204929) | Coastal sediment microbial communities from Maine, United States - Eddy worm burrow 2 | ecosystem: Environmental > Aquatic > Marine > Coastal > Sediment | place: USA: Maine | collected... | reverse complement strand
CGGAAGCTGTTTCCGACTTCGAGATCGCCGGGTCGGGCATCACCGCACCACGGCTCGGGGAGGTGACCGGCGATGTCTGAGGGTTGGGTTGTCTTTGGCTACTCGGTCGTGTACGGCTTCATGATCCTCTACACGCTGTATCTCTTCGGGCGTACCCGCAGAATCAACCGCCGCAAGGAGGGCTGACCAGATGCCGTACAAGTCCTTTGTCTTGCCTGCCATCGGCGTCGTGGTCCTGGTCCTGGGATTCATGCTGTTCGGAGGCCTCGGTGACAACCTCGTCTATTACTTGACCCCCGCCGAGGCGGTATCGCAACGTGCGGACTTCCCGGACGGCGAGCGGTTCCGCCTGGGTGGCCTGGTGGTAGACGGCACCATCCAGGAGACCGAAGCCGGCGTGACCTTCGTGGTCACCGACGGAGACAAGTCGATTGACGTCGCCAACAGCGGCGTTCCTCCTCAACTGTTCCGGGAAGGCATCGGAGTAGTCGTCGAAGGCTCCTGGTCCGGCGACCATTTCGAGTCGGACACCTTGATCGTCAAGCACGACGAGGAGTACCGGTCTGAAGAAGACGGCGCGTACGTCCCACCGACCGGCACCTCAGGTTAAAGGAGCAACATGACGGCCACAGTTGGCTACTTGGCAATCTTGGTCGCGGCCCTCTCCTCGGTCGGCATCATCATCCAGGGGTTCCGGGGAATGCGGAATCCGGAGCTGGCTCGAGCCGAGAAACTCCAGTGGCCGATATACGGGATGGTGGGCGGAGCCCTCCTGGCGATGATTGCTCTCGAGGTCGGAATCCTCACCGACGACTTCTCGATTGCCTACATCGCCAACAACTCGGCGACAACGACTCCCTTCATCTTCAAAGTGTCATCCGCCTGGGCAGCACTCGAAGGCAGCATCATCCTGTGGGGTTTGGTGCTGGCCGTGTTCGTGTACACCGTCTATCGCGGATTCTCCAAACGGTCAGAACCCGACCGCCTCGGGGCGGGCGCACTGGCCGTGATGGGGATCGTTGCCCTGTATTTCTTCGTGTTGATGGCCACGGTGTCGAACCCGTTCGCCGTGTGCGTGCAACCTGCCTCGATCGGTTGCCTCGAAGCCACTCACTGGCCGTGGGCGGACTCGCTGGCCGCACTGGAAGGGCGCGGGCCGAATCCGCTGCTCCAAAACCACATCCTGATGGCCGTGCACCCCCCGATGCTCTACGTCGGTTACGTCGGTATGACCGTTCCCTTCGCCTTTGCCATGGCTGCCTTGATGCTGGGGGCGAGCGGGACGGAATGGTTGCGCCGCACCCGCACCTGGACGCTCATTGCCTGGGGTTTTCTGACTGCCGGCATCGTGCTGGGCGGCCTCTGGTCGTACGAGGTACTGGGCTGGGGCGGCTACTGGGCGTGGGACCCCGTTGAGAACGCGTCATTCATGCCGTGGCTCATCGCTACCGCCTTTCTCCACTCGTCGGTTGTCCAGGAGCGGCGCGGCATGTTGCAGGCCTGGAACTTCGTATTGGTGATCGCCACCTTTGCCATGACCATTCTCGGTACGTTCCTGACCCGATCGGGTGTCATCACCTCCGTGCACAGCTTCACCCAATCTCCGGTCGGGCCGGTCCTGCTCTGGTTCTTGATGGTGGTGCTTGTGGCGTCGTTCGGGCTGTTCGCCGCCCGTGCGCATCTCGTGGCATCCTCCCCCCGCCTGGACTCGTTGGCCAGCCGGGAAGGAGTATTCCTCCTCAACAACCTGCTACTCACCGTCTTCGCATTCGTGGTTCTGACCGGAACGCTCTACCCGATGTTCGTCGACGCTTTCAGCGGTTCCCAGGTGGGTGTCGGGCGACCATTCTTCGATCGGATGGCGGTCCCTCTGGCCTTTGGTCTCCTGCTCGCGATGGGTATCGGACCGATCACCCCCTATCGCTCTGCCAAGCCGGAGGTGGTGTGGAAGCGAATCAAGACCCCGCTCCGGGTGGCGCTGGGTGCCGCAGCCCTGGCCGTGATTCTCGGGTATCGCACTCCCTGGCTGGTGTTGTTCATCCTGGCGTCGTTCTTCGTCATGTCTGTGATCATCCGCAATCTCTTCGTCACCTCTCAAACCGTTGCCGAGAAACGTGGCATGTCCCTTCCGTCCGCCGCCCTCCGCACCATGAGAAACGACACCGGTTACTGGGGTGGACAAATCTCGCATCTGGGGGTGGCCATCCTGGCGTTGGGTATCGCCGTCTCGGCCAATCTCTCGGTTGAGGCCGATATCACCCTCACTCCCGGCAGTACCGCAACGGTGGCCGGATTCGACATCACGTACGTCTCCCCCTTCAGTCGCCAGGAACCCACTCGATCCGTTTCCGGGGCCCAGGTCGAAGTTGCCCGGAACGGCAAAGTCGTCAGCGAGCTCGAACCCCGTCTCAATCAGTACCCCACCTCGACGCAATCGGTGGCCACCCCCGAGGTCGATGCATCGTGGAGCGGCGATCTCTATCTCTCGCTGAAGAGCATCGACGCGCAACAGGTGACGCTCGGCGTGTTCTGGTTCCCCCTCATCTGGCTGGTGTGGGTAGGTGGATTCATGGCCGCGTCTGCCGTTCTCTGGTCGCGACTGGTCAAGAAACCCACGGACGATCGCTCGACAGAAGCCAGCGCGTCCCGTGATGGCTAACAGGACACGCACTTTCGGCGGTTGGGCGATCACGGTGGTTTTGGCCGTGGTGGTCGTTGTCGGGTTGATCATGGGCGACAGCGCGGCGGAAGACCGGGTCAATGCACTCGGCTCTCGGATCAAATGCCCGGTGTGCCAGGGAGAAGCCATAGGAGACTCACCTTCCGAGACGTCGGCCGCGATGATGGAGATCGTCAAGGAAAAGGTGTCGGCAGGCGAAACCGATGCTCAGATCATTGACTTTTTCACGGCTCGGTACGGAAGCGGCATACTTCTCGACCCACCCTTCTCCGGGAGCACCTTGTTGGTATGGCTGCTCCCGGCCCTGGCTGTGGTGGGCGGTATCTGGATGATCCTGAGCCGGAGACGGCAACCAATGAAGACGGAGACCGAGCATGACTGACCGAAGGCATCTTGAAGAGCGGCGCGAGATCGCCATTCGTGACCTAACGGAACTTGCCGAGCAAGTCGAGACCGGGGAGATGGACCAGGCCACCGCAGACACTCTGCGAGCGAACTACCAGGCCGAGGTCGACGAGGTCGAAACACTGCTCGACGAACTTCCCCCTCTCGACAAGCAGCGTTCCGCCGCTCCGGCCACCGAACCCACCGGCATGCAACCCCGATCCACCCGACGAGCGGTTATCGGGAGCGTGGCGGTGATCGCGGCTCTTTCTGTGGCGATCTTCTTCGCTGCCCGCGACATCAATCCAGACCCGGTCGCAGGCGCCACCGATTCGGGAGCTCCCGGAGCACTCACGGTCGACCCGAACTCGGTGAGTAACGAGCAACTCGAGGCGATCGTTGCCCAGAATCCCGACATCAACGCGATGCGCCTGGCGTTGGCCAACCGGTACTTCGAAGAACAGGACTACAGCAAAGCTCTCGATCACTACCTGACCGTCGCTGAGAACAATCCCACCCCGGCCGAAGAAGGCATTGCCCTATCGCGGGTTGGGTGGATGGCATATCAGACGGGACAACCGGAGGCCGCCAAGGAGTACCTGGAATCCAGCCTCGCTGTCGACCCCACCAATGAGGAAACCAAGCTGTTCCTCGGTTTTGTTCTGCTGTATGGATTGGAGGACGCCGAAGGAGCGATCCCTCTGCTGGAAGAGATCGCCGCAATTCCCGACCTTCCGCCCGAGATTCTGCACCCGGTCGAGGCGGCCCTCGACGAGGCCAGGAACGGAGCAGGCGGATGACCGAGCCAACCGTCGCCACCTCAGCCCGCCGGCTCCCGCGGGGCGTCCTGCCGATCGTCGGAATTCTGGCCATGGTGGGTCTTCTGGTGTACGTCTTCAACAGCCGCTTCGGTCAAGACCCGCGCCTGGTCGATTCTCCACTCATCGGCCAGCCGGTCAGCGACATGACCTTCGACTACCTCGAACAGGACGGGACGTTTTCTTTCGCCGATCAGCGAGGCACCGTGCTCGTAGTGAACTTCTTCGCCTCCTGGTGCTTCCCGTGCCGCTCGGAACACGATGACCTGACCGGCACCGCTGCTGCCTACTCCGACCGGGGCGTGCACTTCGTCGGTATCGTCTACCAGGACGAGCCCGAGCAAGCGTCGGGATTTCTCGACGAGTTCGGACGGGGCACCAATTACAGCTACGTCGTCGACCCTGAGTCACGCGCCATCGTCGAACTGGGTGTCTTCGGCGTCCCGGAGACGTACATCATTGACGCCAACGGGATCATCCAGGGAAAGATCGCCGGCGAAGTGAACGCGACGGTCCTCAGCCGGGCGCTCGATCAAGTGCTGGCCGGACAGACACCGGACCTTTGAGTAGTTGGTAGTTCGAAGTTCGTAGTCCGTAGCTTGGTGCTTTCTACCTGGTGCCTGACGTTGGATGCGGCTGGCTGCCGACAGACAAAAACTCCCGGTTTCAGGGTTGTTTTCGACAGTCAGTCGGACGCACTCAGTCCCACCGTCGACATTGCGTCGCTATATGCACAAAACCGCATGTCAACGTGCCTTTTGTGACGTTTCCGACAAAGGGTCGAAAGGCCCTACGCGAAATATGGCAAGAGCGTCGATGACCTGCAAGAGTACAGCTCAGTACAACCCGCGCAGGGAGGGAGCATTCATGCGCCAGAGATATATTCACCTTCTCCTATTCGCCTTCTTGGCTCTGATCTTGGCCGCCTGTACTTCTGGTGAGGCAGGTCCAGAGGGTCCAGCCGGTCCAGCCGGTCCAGCCGGTCCAGCCGGTCCAGCCGGTAGCGCCGCGGAGCTCAACGCAGGAGAACTGACCTGCACGGAGTGTCACAACGACACAACGTTGATCACCGGCAAAGAGGCTGCGTGGGAGGAATCCCTCCACGGTTCGGGTGAAGCGTTCGTGCGTGGCACCAGTGCCGGTTGTGCAGGCTGTCACTCCGGTGGAGCGTTCACCGCCATGGTCGCCGCAGGTCAGAACCCCGGCACGGTCGAGGAGGGCGATCCTAACCCGACCCGCCAGGATTGTCGGACCTGTCACGAAATCCATAACACGTATACCGATGCCGACTGGGCTGTGACGACCGAAGAGCCGGTGGAGCTCTATGCCTTCGAAGGCATGACCTACGAAGGCGGCGAGGGCAACTTGTGCGCAACCTGTCACCAGCCGCGCCGAGGGATCGACGAAATAGTCGACGGTATGATCGAGGTCACCAGCACCCACTGGGGTCCCCACCATGGACCGCAGAGCGCCATGCTTCTCGGCTTGGCGGGCGCTGGCGCCGATGGCCTTGCCCTCGAAGGAAATCCGAGCTCGCACTACTCGATGGTGGAAGGCACCTGCGTGACCTGCCACATGGGTGAGGGTGCCAGCCACACGTTCGAACCGGACGTAGCGGCTTGCGAGTCATGCCACTCCGGTGCCGAGAACTTCGACATCAACGGGCTCCAAACGGAAGTCCAGGCGATGCTCGACGAACTCGAAACCGCGCTTCTGGCCAAGGGATGGCTGGAGCGGGCCCCCGAGGAGGAAGGCGGAGGCCTCCATCCGGCGGTCGCATCGGTCCCGGCCGGAGAAGCAGCTGCGCTGTGGAACTGGATCTACGTGGCCCATGAGGACAAGAGCCTCGGCGTCCACAACCCGGCCTATACCAAAGAATTGCTCCAGGCTGGTTTGGACTCGCTGGGAGGTTGATCCTCGCACAACAAGAACAAGCACCACAAGCAGGGCTGCCAACCGGCAGCCCTGCTTCATTCCCCGAAGTCCCGAATCCTCTCCGAAGAGTCCCGGCCATTGGGGACTCTCGACCCTATGTCGCAAAGCGAACCGGCTTGTAGCGTAGGCTCCGCGTGGATAGTTCCACCAGATAGCACCGTTTTGGGAGGTTGCACGTGAAGAGCGGTTGGCGTTTGGCTTGGCTGTGTCTGGCAGGTGCTGCATTGTTCGCCGCCTTCCTGACGGCCGATACCTCACCAGTACGAGCCCAGGAAACAAACCAGGAAGCCGCCCAAGAACAGGACATTCGCTTCGACAACGGATATTGCCTCGGTTGTCACGATGGTGAGACGGCCGGAATCAGCTTGAGCAACATCGAGTTGCCCTCCGGTGAAATCCTCGACATAAACGTACATCGCGATACCTACGAGAACTCGGTTCACGGTCAACTGAACATGTCCTGCGTGCTGTGCCACACCGATATTTCCGAATTCCCCCACGATCCGATCGAAGCGGAGGGCCTCCGAGATTTCGCCGTGGCCAACTACACCGCGTGTGCGACGTGCCATGACTCCCAATACTCGGCCACACACGACAGCGTGCACGGCGCAGCCCTCCTGGCAGGGAACAACGAAGCAGCAGTGTGCACCGACTGTCACGGTGCCCACGACGTCGAGCGGGCAAGCACGAGGGCCACCGCCATCCAGCGGACCTGTGAAAACTGTCACTTCGAGATCTACACGGTCTACCAGGACAGCGTGCACGGGGCGGCCCTCTTCGAAGAAGGCAACGCCGATGTCCCCACCTGTACCGACTGCCATGGGGTACACGATGTCGAAGGGCCGGCGGTCCCCGGTTTCCATCTGTTCTCGCCTCAGATCTGTGCCGATTGCCATGACGACCAAGAACTCATGGACAAGTACGGCATTTCCACCGATGTGTTCGACACATACGTGGCGGACTTCCACGGATCGACCGTGGTCATCTTCGAGGAGCTCTTTCCCGACCAGGAGACCAACAAACCGGTGTGCATCGACTGTCACGGGGTGCACAACATCGCTTCGGCGGACAACCCGGATAGTCAGACCTTTCGCGCCAACCTCCTTGGAACGTGCCAGCGGTGCCATCCAGAGGCGACCACCAATTTCCCGACTTCCTGGCTCAGCCACTACCAGCCGACTCGCGAAAACACCCCGCTGGTCTACTACGTGAACCTCTTCTACCGGATCCTCATCCCCCTGGTCATCGGAGCCATGTTGCTGTGGGTGATCGTCGATATCTTCAGGAAGCTGGCTGCACGCCGCAAGGAGGTGGCCAGTGCTTGAACAGGACGTCCGGGTGGCTCACCAGGAAGACCGCATCAGACGGTTCTCGGTTTCCGACCGCGTCGAACACTGGCTCCAGGTGATCACATTTGTCGCTCTGGCCTTCACCGGTTTGATCCAAAAATGGCCGGAGGCCGGGTTCTCACAATGGGCCATACGAGCACTGGGCGGCATCGAAACGACTCGCGTCATACACCGTGTGTTCGCCACCATGTTGCTCCTCGCCGTCGTGTACCACCTCTTCACTGCGGGCAAGCGGATTTTCGTCAATCGGGCCCCCCGAACCATGTTGCCAAGCATGTCGGACGCGCGGGCCGTCTGGACGTCAGTTCGCTTCCATTTCGGCCGTGACCAGGAGCCTCCCGTCCAGGGAAGATTCACCTGGGAGGAAAAGATCGAGTACTGGGCAATTGTCTGGGGTACCTTGGTGATGACGGTGACCGGCTTCATGCTGTGGAACCCGATTGCCACTGCCCGATTCCTGCCGGGGCAATTCATACCCGCCGCCAAGGCGGCGCACGGCGGAGAGGCGTTGCTGGCGGTTCTGGCAATCCTCGTGTGGCACTTCTATCACGTGCACCTGCGCCATTTCAACACGTCGATCTTCACCGGGTACATGTCCCGACGGGAAATGGAGAAGGAGCATGCTCTCGAACTGGCCGCGATCGAGGCCGGGAAGTTCGACCCCCCACCGATGGAAGTCACCGAGGCGCGACGCCGCCGATTTGTTCCGGCCTACTCGGTGATTGCCGGAGCCCTATTGGTCGGCATCTACTTCTTCGTGACCTTCGAAGACACAGCCATTCAAACCATCAAACCGCCTGAGGACGTCCTCGTTTTCGTGCCGGCCCCAACTCCAACGGTGCCGCTCGTCACCACCACGACTGGAGCATCCGCCGAAACCACCACCACGACCGAGAGCACGACATCGACGACCGGCGCAACCGGATCCGACAGTTGGACAACCACGATCGAACCCATGTTCTCTGCCACATGCGGAGCATGCCACGTGGGTAGCTCTGGCTTCGCCGGCCTGGATCTCAGCAGCTACACGACTGCGGTGGCGGGCGGCACCTCTGGCCCGGGAATCGTGCCCGGCGACCCAGACGGCTCGGTGATCTACCAGAAGCAAGAGGCAGGCGGCCATGCGGGGCAGCTCACCGACCCCGAACTAGCCACCCTCCGTGCCTGGATAGAGGCCGGCGCACCTGAAACACCTGCCGACGCAGGCGGAGGAGACGGATCAGCCTCCGGCTCTACCTGGGACGGAACATATGCAGCGCTTCTCGCCGACGGCTGCGGATCATGTCACGGGGCGGGTGCCCTGGGTGGGCTCAACGTGACCAGCTATGCACTGGCCGTCGAGGGTGGCAAATCGGGACCCGGGATCGTTCCGGGTGATGCCAACGCCTCTGAGATATACACCATACAGGCAGCGGGGGGACACCCAGGCATGCTGTCGGACGATCAGATCGCCGAGCTGCAGACCTGGATCAACGCAGGAGCACCGGAGAAGTAGCCGAGCTGCGCCCGTGGTTCAAAGTTCGAATCTTGCGGCTTCCCGCCCAACCGAGCACGTCCGCCGGCCGACACGTTTGCGAGTGTCACAGATAGAGCGGCTCAGATGGCTGTTGCTTCGCAACCGGTGCGCCGAAAAGCCGGTGGAATCCCCTCGAGGAGGTTCTCCGTTCAAGGCTGTAGTGCACGCTCCTGGCTCCAGACCCAATCCCGCACTTCCAACTTCTCACAGCCCACCGAAGGTGCGGCTAATACCCCGACGACCGGGTGTGGCACTGCGTACACGAGACGGTTTGCCAAATTTCGCCGATCGGAGCCGGATGTTGGAACTCGAGTCCGCCGACGCTGCTCTCAATAGCAGACAGATCGTCGGTGGGGCCTTGAGCAACGATCACATGGCAGGTGTCGCATGCAACCGGCAACGATTCCCCGGCTTCGTTGACCTGACCGCTGCCGTGGCACCGGAAGCAGCCTTCGTTGACGAAATGGCTCAAGTTGTCGACCCGTGAACGGTAGTCGGTGTTCATTTCGGGGAAGAAGTTGCTGTTATAGATGTTCAGCAGCGATTCCTCCGCCTGCGCGATCTCGGCGGAGAGTTCACCTACGTCTCCCGAATAGTTGGTCCAATAGAAATCCTGCAGACCTTCGGTGATCGAAGCATTTGCCTGCGAAGTCGTCGCATAATCGGCGTTGAGCAGATCGACACCGAGTTTCCGGATGAACGGCAGATCTTGCGAGATTTTGCCGGTCGACAGGGCGAGGTTCATCGCAACCGCCGGAGGTGTGAAGTCGTGGCTGGGCCGGTTGTGGCAATCCATGCAGTCGAAAACGCGGATCTCCGTGTCTTCGGCTTCGGGATCCGGGTAGTCGGCATCGGGATCGGCATAAACGCTCACCGTGCCATCGGCCGCCGTCACCCTGAACCAGGGGATATCCTGGCGGTCCTTGTCCGTGGCGATGTACTCCACGACGTTGGTAGTCGCCATGTGCCAGTGAATGCCTTCCAGGGCGCCGGTGCGCGGGTTGCCGCCTCCGATATTGACCAGCAAGCTGACGGTCCACGGCGTGTTTCCCTCATACGTGCGGTAATAGTTGTGCGTGACGAGTTTCTGCCCGAAAAACTGCTGAGGCCAGTGGCACTCCTCACAGGTTTGCTGGGCCGGACGCAGACTCTCAACCGGAGTAGGAATCGGCCGCTCAAACGAATCGGTTGCCACTGCCAGCACCTGGCGTATCCCATCGATTTTCGATTGCACCCAGAAGCCTGCACCGGGCCCAATATGACAATCCACGCAGGGAACGCGGGCATGGGGGGAATTGTGGTAGGTGACGTTCTCCGGCCCCATCACTTCATGACAGGACTCTCCGCAAAACTGTGCGGAGTCGGTGGTTTCGTAGCCCT
>Ga0316190_10004601_pt1 | contig 10062 bp, 8 predicted proteins | sample Eddworburrow2_MG_FD_204929 | JGI IMG/M metagenome (GOLD analysis project Ga0316190, IMG submission 204929) | Coastal sediment microbial communities from Maine, United States - Eddy worm burrow 2 | ecosystem: Environmental > Aquatic > Marine > Coastal > Sediment | place: USA: Maine | collected... | reverse complement strand
TCTCATCGCCTCGTCCAGACCCCAAAGCTGTGCCGCCGGTGAAAAAGAAAGGTACATCGGCGCCAAGGCTGCGCCCGAGCTGGACCAACTGACCGTCGCTCGCCTGCTTTGCATCGAGAAGGTCTCGCAGGCCGTGCAGCACAGATGCCGCATTGCTACTGCCGCCTCCGAGCCCGCCACCCATCGGGATGTGCTTCTCGAGAGTGATACGAACTCCGTCCGCCAAGGGCCACGTCTCCAAAAAGAGCGCCGCGGCTCTGTAGGCGAGGTTCCGTCCATCGGATGGTAGCCCCTGGTCGACGACCTCCAGCTGGACCCCGCGGCCAGCAATCTCCAGACTCACCAGATCGCAGAGATCCACTGATTGGAACACCGTGCGCAACTCGTGGTACCCGTCAGGACGCAATCCCAGCACTTCGAGGTGCAGATTGACCTTGGCAAAGCTACGGTAGGTCGTTCGCATTGCACTCAGAGACTTGGTAGCCCGACGGAATCTGAAGCTCGGCGACAGGATCCAGTAGGGGTTCGCTGACGATCTCTCTCCACTTGATCTGGATGCCTTGCCTATGGGACACCATGCCGCCCTCTCCTTGTCGACTCCACCACAATACCGGTCGGTCTTCCTCCCATAGCACCCAGGAAGACGGCTGGCCGGTCGCGAGCCTGGATGTCCAACGCCTGCCGTCCTCGCCGCGAAAGTCGATCTCGTCGGTTGTGCGTCGCTCGATTCTCGCCGGTTTGGTCGGTAGGTAGCCCAGTAGAACTCGTGGTAGCGACTGCCACGGCATGGCCGCGAGCACCGGATCCGGAAGGCGAACTTCCGAGGCCCGACAGAACACTCTGGCGCGGTGATCGATCAGCAGTGTCTCCATCTCACTGGTCTGGAGGCTCCATAGCGGCCGCCCCAGCGCATCGCTGGTCAAGACCTCGAATGTCGATTCGGAAGAGAGTCGCAAGACCAGCTTCATTCCGCCTCGCCCATCTTGCCCCTCATACCTGACGCGAAAGAGCCGTTGCGTGCCCAGGGCCTCCGCCGGCACCGTCCAGGCGCTGTCCGACTCCCCCGGCTCCGCCTCGGTTTTGGGCCCTGGAACCGTCGTCGCACAGTGCAGCCCGAATACGGCAGCCAGGGCCGTCAAGCCCAGTGCCCGGATCGAGGTAGTGTCGAGATAGCTCATCAGGGTCGAACCGGACATCGGAGGTGAGCCTGGCCGGCGGTGCGTCGAAAGCGGCTCGAGTTCGGTCGCTCGGGCCCTCCAGTTCGGTCTGGAATCGACCCGTTCAGCTCACGGGTTCGCCAGACGATTCAGCTTGTCCTTGACGGCGGCTGAGTTCTCAGCTTCGAGATCGATGGCCCGCTCGTAGACCGTCCTTGCCTTGTCGAGCTGACCAATAGCGACGTAGAGATCTCCCAGATGCTCGAAGACCACGGCGTCATCCCCCACCAGTGTGGCTGCCTTCTCGAGAAATCCTTGTGCCTCCTCGTACTGACCCAGCTGAAAATGCGCCCAACCCAAGGAGTCGATGAAGGCGCCGTTCCCCGGCTCGAGCTCCACCGCCTGCTGAATCAGTAGCAACGCCCTCTCGAGGTTCTCTCCGGCTTCGGCCCACATGTAGCCCAAGTAGTTCAAGGCAGGTGCGAACTCCGGGTCGATCGTCAGGAGCTGCTGCAGCAGGTCCTCTGCCTGGCGCCTCTGACCAGAGCGCTCGTTGGCGGCCGCCAGCCAGAACAACAAACTGGTCGAGCTAGGCTCCAGCTCGAGAGCGCGCTCCAGCACTGGGATCGACTCCTCGTAGCGCTCATGCGACTGGTAGACCTCGACTATGAGCGTCAAGTCGTCGAGGGTTCCTTCGGCGGACAGACGGGAGAGAACCTCCTCAGCGTCGCGGTCTCGATTCAACTGCAACAGAATATCCGCCTGCCTCGCCCAACCCTGGCGCTGTGCCAACGAATTCGGCTCGAAGCGTGACAACACCTCCAGAGCCTCGCCGTGTCGATCAGCTCTAACGAGGGCTTCCACCAGGATCATCGCCATGTCTACATCGCCCAACGGAATCTCCTGACCGATGAGCGGTTCGAACAGCCCCACGACCTTGTCCCACTGGGCCTGCCGCATGAGCAACAGTCCGCGCTGAATTCGGGCTTGATTCGCATCCTCGATCTGCCCAGCCGAGCGCAGACGCCTTTCGATCGCTTTGAGCGTCTCCTCTGCGTCTTCCGGCTCCTGGCGGCTTTCCAGGAGCCGAGCCAAGAGAATCCCGAGATCCAGATTCATCGGGTGACTCTTGATTAGGTCGCGCGTGACGACAATCGCCTCCTCTTCTCTGCCCAGGGCGGCCAGGCTGAGGGCCCTCAGATAGCGATTTGGGTAGTAGCCCGGATCCTCCTCCAGCATCTCCTCGATGAGTTGGAGGGCACGGGAGTACTGACCCGATTGATGAAGCTCAAATGCGAGGCGCCGTCGCACCTCGGGGTCGGCCAGAACCTCCTTCGGTCCCCCTTCCAGCGTCCTGACCGCACCGGCATGGTCGCCGCGCTCGCTCTGTGCTTGAGCCAAGCTCAAGCGAGCCCTCGTGAATCCGGTGTCGACATCCAAGGCGTCTTGCATCGCCTGCTCCGCCTGCTCCGGTTTCCCGGCGCGCACCAGGGAATCGATCAGGAGCGAGAACACCATCCGGTTCCCGGCTCGTCGGCTGAGGAGGTCCTTGAACACCGCCGCTGCTTCATCTGGCCTCGACTCACCGAGGTAGATCTGTCCAAGCGTTACCATCGCCTCGATGTTGCCTGGCTGGCGGGCGCGAATCTCTTCTAGAGCCTGCCTCGCCTTCTCCAGCGCGGATGGATCCTCCTGGGCCAATCTCATTTGCGCTTCTGCATAGAACAGCAAGACGTCATCGAGCTCAGGCGCCACCTCCCTGGCTACTGTGGCCTGAGCGACTGCTTCCTGGGATCTGCCGAGGCGCAGCAGCAATCGACCGTACTCGAGCCGTGCATAGACGTCGCTCGGAGCCAAGGCGATGGCTGCCTCGAAGCTGTCGAGCGCGCCGCGGTAGTCGCCCTCCTCTGTTAGTAGTTGTGCTACCAGAAGATGGTAGGAGCCGGTCTCGTCTACATCCTCCCCAGCAGCCCAGGACGGCAACAGGAGTGCGGCCAACAGGTACAACCATCGCGCTTTCACGGCCGGAAGGATAGCAACCGCTGCGCTGCCTTTACAAGCAACCGTGCCCCACCTATAATCCGCTTGAATCGTCTAAGTAGCCACATACCAACAACTTAGACGCTAGCCTCCGGGCTGGAGACCGAATCCTTGGGTATGCAATCACTCGGAACCCTGCTACTCCAAAACGGCTGGATCACCAAACAGCAGCTTGGACTGGCGATCTCCAAGCAGCGGGAGATCGGCGGCAGGCTGGGCTCGTGCCTCCTCGAAATGGGTGCCATCTCGGAGGGTCTTCTCGACCGTATCCTGGCCGAACAGCAAGGCGTGTCCGTCGCCACGGCCGAGGACCTGCGCGACATCCCTGACGAGCTCCTACAGCTACTTCCCGCCAGGATCGCCATCCGTTACGAGGCCATCCCTTTCCGATTTGCGGGTCCTCGCGTCGAAATCGCGATGCTAGAGGTCGACAACCTCTGGCTCCAGGACGAACTGTCCTTCATTATCGGGCGGCGGCTCAAGGTCCACATCGCGAGCCAGGTCCGGCTCGTGGCCGCCTTGGCTCAGTACTACAACGCGCCGCTGTCCGAGCGTTTCGCCAAGCTGGAGAATCTGCTCGACCAGCAGCGCCAGCGGCCTCCAGAGGTTTCCTCTGGAGTGCACCCCGAGTCCAGACTCGTCCACTTAGACGATCTGAATGGCCCAACTTCCCAAGTCGTTCCGATCCGACAAGTGCAGCCCGACCTCGACGGGACTGAGATCGAAACCGAGGCGGCGGAATCTCAGAAGACTACCAAGGAATCCAGTCCCCACAGCATTCCGCTGTCCGACCAGGAACTCGCCAATCTCGGTACCGAGGCGGCCCTCGAAGAGCCCGGGAGCAATATCTCACCGTTCCTCTACACTCGCGATCAGAGCTCCGAAGGAGTGATCGAGTTCGGCGACGTAGAGGCTCGACTCGCGGCGACCCGACATCCAGAGGAGGTCGGACAGATTCTCATCGACTACCTGGCGCAGTTCTTCGTCCGTGTGCTCGTCTTTCAGGTTCGCCAGGGTGCGGTTTGCGGCTGGCTCGGGCATGGACCTGGACTCGACCGGGAGAGACTCGGCAGATTCAGGGTCCCCTTCAATGAACCGTCGATCTTCCTCAATCTGCGCGAAGGTGGCAGCTTCTTCATTGGCAAGCTCCCCGAGATGTCGCCTCATCTGGAGTTGGCGGCTTGCTGGAGTAAGGATCTGGCTGACGAATGTGCCGTCTTCCCCCTGCGCATCCAGGACCACCTGGTCAGCATGATTTATGGTGATCGTGGTCCCCTCGGTCTCCAGGCGCTGGATCTGGAGTTGATTCGCCACCTCACCACGGTGGCGAGTCAGGCCTTCGAACGGTGCATTCTGGAGCAAAAACAAGCCCGACTTCGCCAGGCATCGGAGCGAAAATGAGCGATTCGAGAACCCTGTGCCCAGTGTCGTTGACACCTTTTTTGGCCATTGCTACACTCTGACGCCCCAAACGACCGACATGATCAAAGCCGATCTCGTAAACCGCGTCGCCGAAAACTCGGATGTCCCGAGAGTCAAAGCTGCTCTCGCAGTCGAGACGATCTTCGAGGCCATGAAACACGCCCTCAGCGAGGGAAAACGAATCGAGTTTCGCGGCTTCGGAGTGTTTCAGGTGCGAGACCGGAAGCGGGGCGTCGGACGCAACCCCAAGACCGGAGTTGAAGTCGCCATCTCACCTGGCAAGACCGTTCGCTTCAAACCTGGCAAAGAGTTGAAGAACCTCTGAACGTGAGGCCGGGGCGCTCTTCCTACCCACCGCCCGATCCATCGTCAGACGGCCCTCCCGAGGCAAATCGGAGCCAAGGGTCGGGCTCGGCGAATGGAGACGATCAGGCCAAGGCCACCAGCACCGGCCAGATCGATAGCCCTTCACAGCTGCTTCTTGCAGGGGGGCTCTTCCTGGCAACCCTGGCTACGACAACCACCTTTGGGGCAGGCTTCTGCCTCTCCACGAGAACGGATGTCGTCACTGACCTGGTGCCTGCCGTCGAGTGGATCTTCCTGGGGCAATTTCAACAGTTTCTCGCCCTTACCGGCTACATCTTTCGCACCGTCTGGTCCGACGGCCCGTTGTTGCGACTCGGATTGGCGTTCTCGCTACCGACTCTGGCGATTCTCCTCTCCCACGAATTGGGTCACTACATCGCGTGCCGGAGACACCACCTTTCGAGCACCTACCCCTACTTCATTCCCGCTCCCTTGCTGATCGGAACTTTCGGCGCCTTTATTCGCATTCGAGCACCGATCCGAACCCGGAGGGAGCTCTTCGATGTCGGCGCTGCAGGACCGATCGCAGGCTTTCTGGTCCTACTACCCTTCTTGCTTTATGGCATAGCGAACTCTCAACCGGTGTCGATTGTCGAGGTCGATTGGGATCTTCCCGGTAGCCTGCTGCTGTTGAAGCCGGGAACTTCAATTCTGATGGCGGCGACGACCTATCTCTTCCACGGCCCCTTGCCCGCCAACTCCGTCCTCAACCTGCACCCCTTCGCGCTCGCAGCTTGGGTCGGGACCTTCGTCACCTCCCTGAACTTGATTCCCGTCGGTCAACTGGACGGAGGTCACATCTTCTACGCGGCCTTCGGGCGACGACTTCGCTCGCTTTCGTGGTGGCTACTGGGTCTGCTGGCCCTGATGGGCTTTCTCTGGCCTGGTTGGTGGCTCTGGAGCATCGTCCTTCTCATCATGCGTCCTCGTCACCCACCTGTCCTCGACGGTAGGCTCGGCCTCGATCGCCGGCGGCGAACCCTGGCTACAATCAGCCTGGTCATCTTCTTGCTGACCTTCATGCCGGTGCCACTCGAGCTCCTACCGATACTTCCCTGAGCTCCCCACCCGCCACGGGAGCTTTCACATCCGATCAACCGGCCTTCGCTGGCTCGAACTCCAGGAGAAAGGTCACTGGCCCCGTATTGACCAGGGCGACTTCCATCTCGGCGCGAAATCGGCCCGTCTGCACGGCAACACCGAGCAGGCGGAGATGGTCGACGAGCTCCTGAATCAGAGGCTCGGCCTCCTCCGGCGCCGCCGCTGAGCCAAAGGAGGGACGTCTACCCTTGGCCAGGCTCCCTGCGAGGGTGAACTGAGAGACGACCAGAAGCGAACCCCCGCTCTCCTTTATGTCTCGATTCATCCGCCCGTCAGCATCCTCGAAGATTCTCAAGTGACGCACCTTTGCGGCGGCTTTGGCGACCTGAGACGGGCCGTCCCCCCTCTCAATTCCCACCAGAATTACCATCCCAGCCCCGATGCGGGAGACGGTCTCGCCTTCGACCGCTACAGAGGCCGAGCTCACACGTTGCAAGATCAGGCGCATCGATCACGTCTCATGGGAATGGGTCGTAGCTTCGAGTACTGTCGGAGTGAATCTCACTTCGATCGGAAATCGCAGTGACGAAAGCGCTATGATAGCGGACCTCAACCGAGACAAGGAGAGACAAGCGAATGGTCAACAAAGTCATCCTGGTAGGAAACCTTGGCCGCGATCCGGAGGTTCGGTCCACGCCTTCGGGCCAGCCCGTGGCCACCTTCAGCCTCGCCACCAATCGCAAATGGAAGGACCAAAGTGGCAATCGGCAGGAAGAGACCGAGTGGCACAACGTCGTTTGTTGGGGTCGGCAGGCCGAAATCGCTGGCCAGTACCTCACAAAGGGAAAGCAGATCTATGTCGAAGGGCGCCTTCAGACCCGCTCATGGGACGACAAGCAGAGCGGCGAGAAGAAGTACCGTACCGAGGTCATCTGTCAGAACTTCCAGATGCTTGGAGCCCGTGGTGGGTCCGATGGAGGCTCTCAAGGTGCCTCTTCGAGCTCGGGTCCACCAGCTGACTTCCAGGCCCAGCCGGAAGACGACGACATCCCGTTCTGAAGACTCATTCATCCACTCTGTCTTTCAAAGAGTGCAGTAGATTGAGCGCCGCAAGAGGCGAGAGCCGCTCGAGGTCGACCTCCCTCAGGACCGAGGCCACGACCTCTTCGGCGGGCGCGAACAGCATCATCTGGTCCGCTTGCCCCTCCCCGGCGTCGACTCCCTTGGCCAGACGTGGCTTGCCGCTCAGGTCGTACTCGTGAGCCTCCAGATTCTGAAGAACCTGAGAAGCGCGCTCGATAACGGAACTGGGGATTCCCGCCAGCCTGGCCACGTGAAGGCCATACGACTTGTCCGAGCTGCCGGGCTTGACCCGTCGAAGGAAGACGATCTTGTCCTGCCACTCCCTCACGGCCATGGTGCGATTGACAACCCTGGAGAGGATCGTGGCGAGCTCCGTAAGCTCGTGGTAGTGCGTTGCGAATATCGTTTTCGGTCGACTGTGCTCGTGTAGATGCTCGACTATCGCCCACGCCAGGGAGAGCCCATCGAAGGTTGCGGTTCCCCTCCCGACCTCATCGAGGATCACCAAACTGCTGGCCGTGGCCTGATGAAGAATCCTCGCAGTCTCGATCATCTCCACCATGAAGGTGGATTCGCCGCGGGTCAGATCGTCCGAAGCTCCCACCCGGGTGAAGATCCGGTCGACGGTACTGATCGAGGCCGACTCGGCGGGCACGAAGCTGCCGGCCTGCGCCATCAGCACAATCAGAGCGGTCTGACGTAGGTAAGTGGATTTGCCGCCCATGTTGGGCCCGGTGAGAATCACGACCTGCTCCGTCTCACTGTCGAGCTCGGTATCGTTCGGGACGAACACCTCGTCCCCGAGCTTTTCGACCACTGGATGCCTTCCTTCGATGATCCGAATGGCACCACCGGATTCGCTCACCCCGGGCCGCGTGTATCGGTTCCTGGCCGCACATTCCGCGAATGTCGCCAGCACATCGAGCCTGGCTACCGCCTCCGCTGCGGTCAGAAGGCGGACTGACTGCGCGGCTACCATGCTCCGCGCCTGTCTGAAGTGCTCGTCCTCTAAGCGGAGCTGCTCCTCTTCGGCGGCCAGGATCTTCTCCTCGAGGTCCTTCAGCTCTGCAGTCACGTAACGCTCGGCATTGACCAGGGTCTGCTTCCGGATGTAGTCCTCGGGAACCAGGTGTTGATTGGCCTTCGTCACCTCGAGGTAGTAGCCGAAGACCTTGTTGTAGCGGATCTTCAGCGAGGCGATCCCTGTCCTCGATCGCTCAGCCTCTTGCAAGGCCAGGATGTGCTGTCGACTGTCCTGAGCCAGCGATCGATGACGGTCCAAGTCCTCATCCACACCAGTCTTGATCACCCCTCCTTCCTTCAGGGAGGCGGGGGGATTCTCCTCGATCAAGCGACCCAGCTCAGCAGCCAGGTCTGCGACGACATCGGTCCCATGGACCTCTAGCAGGGCAGGAGATTGCACAGCCGAAAGAAGCTCGACGATCGCAGGCAAGCGCTCGAGGCCCGATCGCAGGGTCGCAGCCTCGCGTGGTGTCAGGGTTTCGAGTACTGCTCTCGATGCAAGGCGTTCGATATCCCCGACCTGGGCCAGAAGATCTCTCACCTCGGAACGAAGCTCGAATTCATGCAGCAGCTCGGCGACCGCCTCCAACCTTTCGTCGATGCTCGCCGGATCTCTCAGAGGGCGTTTCAGCCACTCACGCAGCAAGCGTCCACCCACCGGAGTCACGGTCCGATCTAGGACACCGAGCAGAGAGCCGTGACGGCGGCCGTCCCTCAGGTTGCGAAAGATCTCCAGATTGTTCACCGTCGTCGCATCCAGAACCAGGTTGTCAGCCACCTCGCTGACCCGCAGCTCGCTCACATGCGAAAGATCGTTCTGCTGGGTCTCTCTCGCGTAGCGCAGAGCAGCTGCAGCAGCCTGGACGGCAGGCTCGTCATCGTCCAACCCATATCCCTGCAGGGTGGACGTCCCTACCTGTCTGCAAACCAACTCCGCAGCCTGTGCGGGACGCGGCCAGTCCTCCTCCGACTCAGGCGTCCGACAGATGCCCTCCGCATCCATCCAATCAATCAGCCCCTGCGGTAGACCCGAGTTTCGATGCAGGATCTCCTGCGGCCGAAGTAGGGCCAGATCATCAAGGGAGTCCTCCAGTCTCCTCCACCGACGCACCAGAAAGCTGCCTGTCGAGATATCCAGAAACGCTCCGCCGCCGCGATCTTCGTTCCACGCCACGCTCGCCAGGTAGTTAGCCTCCTCGCCGTCGAGCAACTCTGGATCGCTGACCGTCCCGGGAGTGATCACCCGTGTTACCTGGCGCTTGACGAGTCCCTTGGCCTGGGCTGGGTCCTCCACCTGATCACAGATAGCCACTTTCAAACCGGCTCTCAGCAACTTCCCTAGATACAGCTGAACTGCATGATGGGGCACGCCGCACATCGGGGCCTCGTTCTTCTTACCCCGATTGCGAGCCGTAAGCGTGACTTCCAGAATAGGCGCCGCCTTCTCGGCATCCTCGAAGAACATCTCGTAGAAGTCGCCCATGCGATAAAGCACGATGGCGTCTTCGTGCTCTGCCTTGACTTCGAGGTATTGGCGAAGCATGGGCGTGAGCTGGACGGAGCTCGACATGATGGGTCAGTATAGCGAGTCGTGATGCTGAACAGGACCGAGGTCGACACCCGACTCATACTGGCGGTGGACTCTGGATCACCCATCGTCAGCGCTGCCTTAGCCAGAGATGGAAAGATCCTCGCCGAGAGCCAGAGCCCGGGGCGAAAGTCCTCACAAGATCTGATTCAGATGATCGACGCTTTGCTAGCCGAAGCCGCCTCCAGGGTCTCCGACTTGGAAGGGATCCTGGCCCTGAGAGGCCCAGGCAGCTTCACCGGACTGCGGGTTGGGCTCGCGACTTGCCTCGGTCTTCATCAAGCTTTGGGCGTTCCAGCCACGACTTTGACCACCTTCGAGACTCTCGCTTCCCTCTCCCAG
>Ga0316190_10004596_pt1 | contig 10064 bp, 10 predicted proteins | sample Eddworburrow2_MG_FD_204929 | JGI IMG/M metagenome (GOLD analysis project Ga0316190, IMG submission 204929) | Coastal sediment microbial communities from Maine, United States - Eddy worm burrow 2 | ecosystem: Environmental > Aquatic > Marine > Coastal > Sediment | place: USA: Maine | collected... | reverse complement strand
TCCCGACGACATGACGATCGCCATGCACATGTGCCGCGGCAATTTCCGCTCGACGTGGGTTGCCTCGGGTGGTTATGACCCTGCGGTCGACGCCATCTTCAACCGAACCAGCGTCGATGTCTACCTCATGGAATACGACACCGACCGGGCCGGTGGTCTTGAACCGTTGGCCTTGTTGCCCAAGGGCCCCAAGCGGGTGATGCCGGGCTTCATTTCGACCAAGACCAGACCGTTGGAGTCCTCCGACGAACTGCGGCGGCGTTTCGATCAGGCCTCACGCTTTGTCGACATGGACCAGCTGGGAATCGCTCCCCAGTGCGGTTTTGCCTCAACCGAGGAGGGTAACGAGATCACCGCCGCCGATCAGCGGGCCAAGCTCGAACTGGTGGTGGCCACGGCCACCGACCTTTGGGGCGGGGTGTAACCAGCCCGTAGGGCTGCTGCAGTCGGTCGTCAAGGGCTGTTACCGATGATGGACGACGGTCGTCTGACCGATGGTCAGGGTCGCACCGTACAGCTGGTCAAGGGATGCCGCAGCCCTCAACCTGAAGTGTTGGCCGAACCTGGCGCAGGCTGCGCTTGGCCGCCGGATGTGGCCGATGGCCGGGGCAATCACGCCGATGCGGCGGCCTGCCGGCCCTGCGCCCAGTCCGTAGAGGAGCCCGGCGCCGACGATGATGACGAAGGTCAGCGAGACTAGTGCGTCAGCGCCGGGCACCCCATGGGCATCGAGTTCGAGGGCGAATACCGAGGGCGTGGCGGCGGCAACGGTCCCCCGTGGTGCGAGCGCAATCATGAATAGCGTGCTGGGGCGGTCGAGACCGGAACCCATGGTGGAGAACAGCACACCCAGCGATCGGGCGACGAGGACCAGTACGGCCAGAATGATCAAGCCGGGGATGATCTGGCCGTACAATTCCGACGGGGTGATCCGGGCTCCGAGAACCACAAACAGGGAGCCGAGGGCGATTACGCCGACCCCTTCTTCGAAGTTGGCAATGTCATCGGTTGACGTCAGGCGCTGGTTGGCTAACAGCAGGCCGACGGTGGCGGCGGCGAAGGATGGGGATGACGACCGTTGGCCCCGATACCACCAGAACTGCTCCCAACAGCCACGCCGTGCGCCCTGTCAGGTCGGTGACGAGCGTGATCGTAATCGAACCGATGATCCAGGTGGTCAGGACCCCGACGGTGACGAGTCGGGTGATGACACCCTGCCACGCCCTTACTCGACGGATCTTGAGCTGGAGACCACCGTCGAAGAGCGGCAGACCCACCGCTAGCGAAACGCTGAGGAAGAGCAGCTCGCCGAACAGCTCATCGGGCTTCAAAATGTCCGTTGCCGGCCCGGCCACGAAACCAGCAGCGAGTAGCATCAGCACACTGGGCAGGCGAAGCTATGTTGCCAGCACCTGGGCTCCAAACCCCACAAACCACAATCGTGCCCAACCCCAGGACAATTTCTGTTTCGGTCAGTGGATCTTCCTGCGTCGAATGAGCTGGGCGAGCGTACCAAAGACATCCACTCGAATGCTTGACGAAACGGGTGAGTCATGGCGACCGGACAATCTCACCCCGTCAAGGTGAGGTCAGGTCACCCCGTGCTCTGACAGCCTTCTATCCCATTGGGGAAGGCTGATTGCCGTCTGGCAGTCGGCATTGCGAAAGGCGCCAAGAAATGCCATTGATCAACGGTGTGATGCTACCGAACCTGAAAGATCACGACCCTCTGACGCCATCGAAGCAGCGCAGGCTGGGACCTCTCCTGGGCCTGATCGGCATGACCCTCGTCGTTATTGCTTCGATTGCCAACTGGGTCAGTATTGGTGATGTTGGATCAGACGGCGCGGCGGTGGCCGAAACCACGATGTGGGCAGGCGGGCTTGGGGTGTTCGGTCTGGGAACCATCAAGATCGGTATCGCCACCGTGCTGATCGGTATCATCCTTCGACTTTGGATCCGGGTTGACAGCATCGAGGCGACACTGACCCTTCTGCGGGTCAAGCCGGGTGCGGCCTCAGATGTCACGCCCACGGCCCCGTCGACCCTGACCGAGAGCGACGTCGTCCCCGAACCGCTGAAGATGCACGTCATGGCCAGCAAGATGTGGAAGCCGATGTTGCTCATGGGCGCGATGTTGGTCACAACTGGCCTCATCATCCGCTTTTTTGCCTCCAGCGCCGAGGGAGGCACCGAGAGCTTCCGTCAAGTGGCGGCCTGGGGTCCCGGTACGCAGTTCCTGGGTGAGGCCATGCTGCTCACCGGTGTCACGTTCCTTCTCGGGACGATCCTGGCCAGCCTCCGACAGGGGGCAGCGAAGTCCAGGCGGCCAACGGCCATCCGGTCCATGTGCTCAAGATGCCGGTAACGGCCAAGGCCTTCATCGCCCTGGCCATGACCGGTCTCGGCCTCGGCGTCTTCCAGGCGATCGCATCGATCATCCTGGCCGGAAGGGCCGACGATCCGGCCGGTTTCGGATCCCTCGTTGCCTGGGTCGGACCTTTGCGTGAATTCGCACTGGGGATCATCCTGGCCGGTATTGCGCTGGCCCTTGTCACCATCGGCGACGTTCTGCGATTCCAGTTTGGGCGTGTTCGCCAACTGGCACGGACCAGTGGCTGAGACCCGAGATCGAACAGGAAGAGGAGAACTATCATGACGGCCCAACAGGCACCGGCGACGCCGGCTGATATCAGTATTGATGTGTCCACCGGATCGGTGGAGGCGACGACCCCTCAGAAGATGGGGGAGCGGATGTGGAGGCAGACCTCCTCACCTCGGAGAAGTGGTTCCTGCTCCTTGAGGGTGCCAGGCGGATCGGGTCGGGGATGTACCTGCTGGGTATTGCCCTTGGTCTGGCCACGATCATCCAGGTTGTGCGCTTTCAATCCATACGGATCCGCCAGCTGGCGTCATCGTCGATCCCCCAATCCGCCTGCCGGTAAGGTCTCCCGGTTCGTCCGACCTCGATTGTTGGTTTGGACCGGGAGATTCGCCGCGCCGCAACGAGCGTCGGCTTTGCGTCGTCGGCATGAGACACGGCAAGATTCTCCTGTCCTCCCTGTGAGGGCCAACACGAGGAGCAGTCACCGTCATGTCGATCAGGATCGATCCCGATACCGGGCTCAAGGTATTCGCCACCCGCGCCGCCAAGGCCACCGACAAGATAGTGGGCAAGGGCTACTCGGTCATCGAGGACGAGGCGCTGACCAGCCTGCCTGACGCTCCTCCCGGTGCGGTGTTCGACGCTGAGGAGCAGGCCAAGTACCGGGAGTACAAGGAGCATCGGCGGGGGGCGGCAGACTACATGGCCATGGAGGGTGAGTTCTCCAAGTACCTGGAGGACGTCTACTCCGCCGACCCCGTGCCCCGCGAGGCGCTCACCGACGAGACCGAGATCTTTGTGGTCGGTGGTGGCTTCGCCGGGCTGTTGTTGTGGCACAAGCTCAGCCAAGCCGGCTTCATCGACGTGCGCTTCGCCGAGAAGGGAGGCGACGTCGGTGGCACCTGGTATTGGAACCGCTACCCCGGCATCGCCTGCGATGTCGAGTCCTACAGCTATCTGCCGTTGTTGGAAGAAATGGGGTACGTCCCGACGATGAAGTTCGTCTCGGGGTTCGAGATCTTCGAGTACTGCCAGAAGATGGCCGAGAAGTTCGGCTTCTACGACCACTGTCTGTTCCACACCACCGTTGAGAAGACCGAGTGGGACGAGGCCACCGGGCGCTGGACCGTCTATACCAATCGGGGCGACACCATCCGGGCCCGCTACGTGATCCTGGCCAACGGCATCCTGACCACACCGAAACTGGCCCGAATAGAAGGTATGTCGACGTTCGAGGGCGACTCGTTCCACACCTCCCGCTGGAACTACAACGTTGACCTCGACAACAAGCGGGTCGGCGTCATCGGTACCGGCGCCACCGCGGTGCAGGTCATCCCGGAGCTGGCCAAGACCGTTGGCGAACTCTTCGTCTTCCAGCGCACCCCTTCGACCATCGATGTGCGCGATCAGCGGCAAACCTCGCCCGAGGAGATCGAGACCTGGGCTGAGGAGCCGGGATGGGCCCGGGCCCGTCGAGCCCGCTTCGCCCGGATCTCCGAGGGACGAACCGCCATCAAGGCCAACGACGACTACCTGGCGGGCAAGGTCGCCGATTTCAAGGAACGCAAACAGCACGCTGGCCGCTTGGCGCCGGAGGAGTACGTCGAGAAGCAGCTTGGTGCCAATTTCCGGATCATGGAACAGATCCGGGCCCGGGTCGACGCCATCGTTGAAGACCCGGCAACGGCCGAGGCCCTCAAGCCCTACTACCCCTACGGGTGTAAGCGGCCGACGTTCCACGATGAGTACCTGCCAGCGTTCAACCGCCCCAATGTGAACCTGGTTGATACTGCACCCATGGGGGTGAACAAGATCAATGAGCGGGGTGTTGTGCACAACGGCACCGAGTACCCGCTCGATGTGTTGATCTACGCCACCGGGTTCCAGTGGATGGCGACCTCGACGTTCAATATGGTCACCGGTCGCGACGGCCAGACATTGAGCAGGAAATGGGCAGATGAGGGGACCAAGACCTTCCTCGGCATTCACAGTCGGGGATTCCCCAACCTGTTCATCGTCACCGGCCCCCAGGGTGGGGGAGGAAGCTTCAACTTCACCGACGCCATCGACTCCCACGCCGACTACATCGTGTGGATGCTTTCCACCATGCGTGACCAGGGGGCCAACATCGTCGACATCGAGGCTGAGCCCGAGGAGGCCTACGCACAACATTGCCGGGAGGCCGATACCGCTACCGCCCCGCTGCGTGATTGCCTCTCGTACTACAACGGTCATGGCGACGCCGAGCCCGGCAGTCTGGCCTATTACGGTGGCGGCCGTTGGCACAAGTTCCGCATCCAGGCCCAGGAGACCCTCGATCCCTATGTCTTCGGGCACGCTCGCTGAGCAAGTTGAATTGGCGGCGGCCGCCGAGCAAGGAAAGGTTTCGGGGGCGGCTCTTCGTGCGCCGCGGCCCGGCGAGCTAGGTTCACGCCATGATCGTCGAGTCCTATGAGATCGTGGTGGTTGACGTGCCGTTGGAGCGCCGCTGGATGGGCTTCACCGACATGCGCCATGTCGTGTTGCGCTTGCGTGGCGACGGCGGAGCCGAAGGACTGGGCTGGGCCTTCGCCTTCGATCCCAAGCTGATCCCGGCTCTGGTCTCGGCTCTCGACGCCATCGTCGGCGATGTCGTTGGTGCCGACGCCCGCCATATCAACCGCATCAACGCCCGGGTGCAGCGCCTGGTCGGCTATTGGGGGCCAGGTCTCACTCGCTATGTCCAGGCCGTGATCGACGTCGCCCTGCACGACCTGGCGGCTCGGGCTGCTGGGGTGTCGGTGGCCGCTTTCCTGGGCGGTGGCGGGGTGGGCGCAGTGCCGGTCTACGCCAGCCAACATCTCTGGCGTGACTGGGATCTCGACGCGCTGGCCTCCGGGGCGGCCGCTCTGGTCGACGAGGGCTGGGTGGCCATGAAATTCCGCATCGGAGCCAACCGTCTGGCCGCTGACGAGGCGGAGCGGGCCCGGGTCATGCGCCAGAGCGTTGGTGACGACATCGCCGTCATGGTCGATGTCAACCAGGGGTGGGATATCGCCCGAACCAAGGAGGTGGCTCCCTTGCTTGAGCCCTACCGCCTGGCCTGGTTGGAGGACCCCATCGACTACCGTGACCTCGCCGGTTACCGCCGCCTGGTGTCAGAGATCGCCATCCCCATCACCCATGGTGAATATCACTTCGACACCGAGCCCTTCGCTCGCATCGCCGCCGATCGGGCCGCCGATGTGGTCATGATCGATGCCCACCATGTCGGGGGTATGCAGGCCTGGCTCGAAGCGGCCTCGGTCTGCAACCTGGCCCATATCCCCGTGGCCACCCACCTGAGTCCCGAGATCGGAGTTCACCTGGCGGCCGCCACCGCCAATTGTCAGATCCTGGAATACATGGACTGGTCGGTGAACCTGTTCAACGAACGACTGGAACTCGACGATTCGGGCCGGGCCCGAGTGCCGCAGGGACCGGGCCTGGGGGTTACGTTGAACGAGGATCTGCTCGCTCGGAGAGTCGTCGGCTGACCGGTCAGAGTGTCATTGGCGTTGCTTGGGTTTCAGTGTCACATGTGCTGAGTAGGTTCGGGCTCATGACCAATCTCAGCGGAGGTGTAATGTTATGTCCTCGCCGCAGTCGCCGCAGTCGCCGCAGAGGCTCAGCGGGCAGAGGCCCAGACCCAGCGGGCCGAGGCACAGACTCAGCGGGCAGCAGCGGAGGCGCAGCGAGCCGAGACGGAGGCTCAGCGGGCGAATGCGGCCACTGAACGAGCAGCCGTTCTGGCCGAGCGGCTTCGGGCTTTGGGAGTCGAGCCGGAGGCGCTACTCCCGGGGCTCGTCGACGACGTCGGCCAGGTCGGCCACGATCTGGGGGAAGTCGGGGCCCGCCGCCCTGGTGGCCAGGTGACGGGCCAGCTTGAGCAGCGAGTGGGGCCAGGTCACGAACAGATGGGTGCAACCGCCATCTCGGTAGGTGTCGATCGTCTGGCGGTCGCTTTCCAGATCGCCGCTGAGATCGACCCGCTCGATGGCATCCGCCGGCCACACCGGCACTCGGGTCTGGGCCGGGGGAGGAGCGAGGGCTACACCGTCGACGATGTTTCCGGCCAGCAGTCGGTCGACATGGGTAACCACCTCGGCTGAACCGTCGACGATGGCCAGCGCCCGCCGTTGACTCAGGTGATCGAGCACGGCAACTTCCTCGGCCACGGTGAGGGGGTGATCGGGGCCGACGTCGAAGTGCACGGCCAAGTGGATGTGGTCGGTGCTGATGGCGATCGCCGTCGCCTCGGTGACCTCGGTTCCGGCCGTGCCGCCCACAAGTACCGCCCACAGGCCCAGACGGTCGGCCTTCACCGCCAGATCCAGGCGCGTCGAGTGGTCGGCCACGGCTCGAAGATCCAGACCAAGCCTCATGATGTCAACCTTCCCGAGCTGGACAGACGGGGCACCAGCTCGGTTCCGATCCGCTCGATCACCTGGCGCAGGGCCGACCGCGGGGGCTGGTCGTAGCCGATTCGGGCCACCACCAGATCGACGTCGTACTCGGCCAGTCCTTCGGCCACCTGATCGGCCGAACCAACAACGGCCGACGCCTCGACCTCATCCATGGAGGCTTCGATCTGGGCGGCAAAGTCGACGCCGGTATCGTCGGCGCCCCAGCCCAGCCCGGCGTAGACCAGGTAGCTGGACCGGACCCAGTCGAGGGCCTGCCGCCGCTCCGCTGCGGAGTCGGCCAGCCACAGATTGCGCAACAACCCCACCGGCGGCGGGGGTGCGGTCTTCATGAGCGGGGCCGCGGCGGTGGGCTGCCCGGCGGTGGGAGCGGCATCACCATCGATGGCGTCAGGGGCAGCCCGTTCTGGACCGGCCGGTTCACCGGCGTCGTGCCAGGCTTGACGGTGGGCGGCGACCAGGGTCTCCACCACGGTGGGCGAGAAGGCACCCGAGATGAACAATCCAAGCCCCCGTCGGCCTGCTCGGCGGGCCGCCACTTCGCTGGTCACACCTACCCACAAGGGGGCAGGGGGCTCGGCCGTCATTTTGTCGAGCCCGCGGTTCATGAGCCGGACCCGGTCGGTCATGTCGAGCCCCTTGGCCCTGAATTCGCCGGGTCGGTAGCCCATGCCCATACCGAGATGAAACCGTCGCCCGTAGCGGCGGTTGAGGTCGGCGGTCGCCGTTCGCACCCGTTCAGGCCGTTGCAGTGGCAACAGCAACACCCCGGTGCCAACCTCCAGTCGTTCGGTCACCGAGAGGGCACCGGCGGCAGCCGGAAGCAGGGCTGGGCAGTAGCCGTCGTGATAGCCGTGGTGCTCGGACAGCCACAGACTGTGTACGCCGACCTGCTCGGCCAGGCGGGCGTCATCGAGCAGGTCCTGGTAGGCGGCGGTGAACGAACGCGGCGCGGTGGCCGTCGATTGCAGGCACCACAGGCCGATCCCGATCTTCATGATGACGCCGCCTCTGCGGAGCGGGGGTTGGCGTTGGCGGGTGCCGCGAACGAGGGCAGGACCTCAGCCGCGAACCGTTCGAGCTGTTCGGCGATGGTGTGGGGTTGGGCGCCTACCGGTTGGGCAACCATCACCTCCTCCAGGCCGGGGTAGGCGTCCTGGACCTGGCTGATCTCCCCGATCAGGTGCTCGGCCGGGCCCACCAGCCACGAACCGGCGGCCACCGCGTCGTCGATGGTTGGCAGCCCCGCCGTGGTTGCGGTTGCCGGGTCGGCCAGGCGCTTCAGTTGATCGTCGCTCACGTCGCCCGCAAATCCGAGGGGAGCGAACATCTTCTGGTACTCCTCCAGGATTGGGCGCCCTGCCACCTTGGCCTCGGCCTCGGAATCGGCCAGGTAGAACGAGAACCCGAAGATGAGATCGGTACCCAGTTCGGTGTCGCGGCCGTGCTCGGCCAACTTGGCCTGCCAACGGCGAGCGACCTCCTCCGAGGCTCCCCCCGAGGCGGCCCCGCCTCCTACGAAACCCTTGATCCCGTGTTTGATCATGAAGTCGAGGCCCCGGTCGGAAGCGGAGACGATGGGTTGCCAGCACTCAGTTGAATACTGCGGTTTGGGCACCAGGGTCAGGTCGGCCAACTCATAACCCCGGTACTCGATCCCCTCCGGTGGGAGCTGGTAGAAGCGGCCCTGATGGTTGAACGCCCGCTGGTGCAGGGCCGCCATCAGCACTTCGATCTGCTCCTCGAACAGTTCCCGGGCATCGTCGGGGGCGGCGCTGGGGAGTCGCAGGGCCTCCAGCTCACGGGAGTGATAACCCCGGCCGACGCCCAAACGCACCCGCCCCTTGCTCAGAATGTCCGCCATGGCGTAATCCTCGGCCAGCCGCAGCGGATGCCACATGGGGACGACGTTGAAGCCGCAACCGAAGCGGAGTCGTTCGGTCCTGGCTGCCAGGTGGGTGGCCAACAGCAGGATGTTGGGGATGCACTCGTAGCCCTCCCGCTGGAAGTGGTGTTCGGCCAACCACAGGGTGTCGAACCCCAGACCGTCCATCTGCACCGCCAGGTCCTCGGCGATGGTCAGCGGGGTGGCCAGGTGGGCGTCGTCGTACCATCGGTCGTTCACCGGTGGGGCGTCGAATCCCAGCTTGTCGTGGTGGACCTGGCCGACGTAGAGCGTCCCGAAGCGCGTGATCATGGCCTCAGTTCAGCACCGATGGCGTCCGGCGTCACGATTACGGGGCGTATCAGTACCGCGGCGGCCAGCCCCGCCAGCGCGGTGAGGGCGGCAGCGATCAGCATCGCCGGACGATAGCCGGCGGTCAGCTCTTCGGGGATGAGCAGCGCGTCGCCAGACAACCCGACGACCAGGGGAACCGCGGCCACGGCAAACAGCAGTCCGGTACGGGCCACGGCGTTGTTGGCTGCTGACGCCGCCCCGGCCCGAGTCGCGGGGACACTGTCGAGAGCGGCAGAGGTGACGGGTGCCACCACCGCCACGAGGCCCAGGCCTGCCACCGACACCGGGCCCAGAACATCGGACAGGTACATGCTGTCGCCGTCGATGGAGCTCAGCATTGCCAGTCCCACCGCCATCAACAGCGAACCGAACGTCAGCAACCAGCGAGGCTCGTAGCGGGCGGCCAGGCTTCCCGCCGTCGGCGAGAGTACGAGCAGGATGACCATGACCGGAACCAGGGCCAACCCCGCGGTGAAGGCTGACCACCCCGCAGAGACCTGCAGTTGCAGGGACACAAGGAAGAACATCAGGCCCAGACCGGCGTAAAGAAGAAGCGTGACCACGTTGGCGGCGACGAACCGACGATCAGCAAAGAGGTCGAGGGGGACCATGGCATGGGGCCGATTTGGCTCGATGTGCCACAGGACAACAGCAGCAGCAGCAGCAGCAGCAGCAACCACCACCGCCGCGAGCACTGCGTATTCCCGCACCCCAAAGGCGAGGTCGGAGGCGTTGATCAGCAGATACGAGCTGCAGCCAAGCAACACGACGGTGGCCG
>Ga0316190_10004595_pt1 | contig 10065 bp, 7 predicted proteins | sample Eddworburrow2_MG_FD_204929 | JGI IMG/M metagenome (GOLD analysis project Ga0316190, IMG submission 204929) | Coastal sediment microbial communities from Maine, United States - Eddy worm burrow 2 | ecosystem: Environmental > Aquatic > Marine > Coastal > Sediment | place: USA: Maine | collected... | reverse complement strand
CTGATATCGGATATTTCAGCTGCCTCCACTAGCGGTTGGCAATCCTCAAGGCTTCCCGTGTTGGCAGGATTTAGCACCAGATCAGAGGTGTCGATATTTGCGGGTGGTGGGGGTTTTCTCTCATCCAGCACGACTTCCGAATGAGCTGGATTGAGTGTTAGGTCGCTAGTATCAATATTTGCAGGTGGTGGTGGCTCTGTTTCATCCAGTGGCCCCATATTGCTGCCCAGAGTGATGCCGTCAATATCGGGGATGGCAGCTGCTGTGACCTTAGGTGCACAATCAATAAGGCTGCCTGTTTTGGGGGGCAGTAGCTCAATTTCATCCTTTGTGGGTGAGGGTGAAATGGGTGGTGATTGAGCGGTTTTGGTCTGTGGTTGTGTCGGGGTAGCAGTGCCGGCAGGTGAGGAGGGTTTAATATCAATCAAAGCTCCTGCGTCACGGAAGGCTACCCGGTATTTGGCCGCTTTATCAAGATCAACCCCTGATTTTATCCTTACCGGTTGGCCTGAAAAGAGTTGCGCCACCTGCTTGGGGTTGGCATTGAAGATCTCTCCTACTTTGGTGCGTACTGTGGCTTCATCCTGACCCTCTATGATTTGACCAGAGAAAAAGATGTCGAATCTTTCGGTTGACATATAGCTGTGCCCATCATTCTGTTATTACCGTTTATGAGTATGGCAGTAACTGCTTGTTTTCACCAACTGCCGTGGCTTTACACATTAAAACTTAGTGAATTTTAATCGTGTTTAAATATAGTATAAAAAACAATGCGATATGTTGGTATTTAGGCTGAGATACTGATTTTGTGGAAAAGCAGGCTGGCAATACTTGACTAATCTACTAAACTAATAAGTCAAATGCCATGGAGTTTATGTTATATGAGTTCTTGTCAGCCCCAATATCCCAGACCCCATATTGATTATGCACACTGTGCAGAAGAGCTCCTTTTTCATACTTCGCGATATTTCAGTTACACCGAACAGTACCTTATGGAGCTGGCACAGCAGCCAGAAGTGAGTTTGGCCGGGTATGACTGCCGCAACCTGTCCATGAATCAAAAAAAGGTGCTCGCTGGGTTAATGACTGAGACTCCAGGCCGGAAAACGGCCTCATATATCATTCAGGTTATCGTTGATGTGATTTCAGGATACCGGGGTGTAGATGCTGAGTTGCTGGAGAAGTATGAGCAGCGATATTTTCGTACCTACCCCCACTATTTTACCCCGCAAGTTGATGGTGGTGGCATTCACCTGGATATAAGAACTGCACCCTTGGATCCGATTCAGAATATGGCTCATAGGTTAAATATGCCTGTTGAGGTGAAAGGGCGTGATGTTTTGATTCCAATGTGTCTTTTAAGAAGGTATCGCGACTCCGCAAATGCGGTTATCAAGCAGAATATTCAGGATAGTATCTCGCTATTGCGTGATGGTGGATACAGGCTTAGGGATATGCCTTATCCGCCTGGTGGTCAGAATGATTGGCATAAGCTGCATAATGAAAGCTTTTCACGGCCTTCCCTGTGGCAAACAGTGTGTCAGTGGTTGCATCTGGCTGATAAGCACTATTCGCACTAGGCGTGTGCTTGGCCTGCATCTTGTCCCCCCGGCGAGATTGCGGGCTAGGCACCCCCTCCTACCTATTCTCCCTGCGGGATCATGGCCTCCACCACATTACACCAGGCCTGCGCCAGATTATCCCGGTTATAGCCCCCACCACCGACAGCCAGCATTTTGCCTTCACAGCAGGTATCTGCAATACGTGCCAGTGATTCTGAAGCATGGGCATGCGCCTTGGCACTGTATCTAAGATGTGTGAGTGGGTCGCCTGCAACGCTGTCGGCACCGCACTGGAGAATGATGAACTCAGGCTCCGCCTGCATAATGAAGGCTTCAACTTTGGGCCAGGCTGACAAAAATCTCTGGTCATCGGCATTGGGTGGCATAGGGATATTGAGTTTGCTGCCTTTGGCGGCCCCTTTGCCTGTCTCACTGCTGGCGCCCGTGCCGGGGTAGAGGTAGTTGCCGTCCTCATGCAGATCAGCAAAGATCAGATCGGGGTCCTCTTCAAAGGCATAGAAGACGCCATCACCATGATGGGCATCGATGTCGATGTAGGCCACCCGTTGAATGCCATACCTTGAGCGCAGGGCCTCAATGGCTATACCGCAATCGTTGAAGATGCAGAATCCGGCGGCTGAGTCACGGCGGGCATGATGAAGCCCGGCAATGGGCACAAAGGCACGTTGAGTGGTGCCTTGGATTATATGTTCGACGGCATCCAGCACACTGCCAACCACATAGGCGGTGGTTTGGTAGGCATCCGGAAAACAGGGGGTGTCACCCCCGTCCAGGTAACCTGTGCCGGTTTGGGACATGGTCTTTACTTTGGTGACGTAGTTGGCCGTGTGAAATAGCTCGATGGCTGCCTGATCCGCCAGCTTTGGTGTGGTTACCAGAGTCCGGTGCTGCAGCCCTCGTTTGGTGAATTCGCGCCAAAAGGCGCTGAATCGATCTGGGCCAAAGGGGTGACTGTCACCAAAGCCATAGCGTGCGATCTCTTCACCGGCATAGATGCGAACTGAAGATTGATTGCTCATGAATGAGTTGCTCCTGTTGGCCTGCATTGCTCACCAGGCGACCTGATTAATTTTGATGTTGTCAAATTCAATATACGTAGACTCATAGATAGCCGGGGATGAATTTATATCTTGCCGTCCTATTTGGTTCACAGAACAATCTGCTTCGCCAGCTTGCCTAAAAACTCCAGATCCTGGTGAGAAATGCGAGCTAAATGAGGTTATTTACTCTACTATTTTAGGAGGGTTCCACTCAAGCAAATACAGAGTGGATGAGTTATAGTCCAAAGGGTATTTACTATTGATTACGCAATTTATGATCCGCAGACGGAATCAATCCATTTATAGAGACATTGGCCTTACATCCATAGCGATGTTGCTGTGGCTCCCCTTTTTTTTGATGACGATTAATCTGGCTGTTGCAGAGGAGGCTGTTTTGCATCAGGCAGCGAATCACAAAAAGCAACAGGAGTTGAGCTGGGTTCCTGGCTGGCGTGAAGGACCTCCCATGCAAATACCGCGCTCAGGTGCGGCTACAGTAGAAGTGAATGGTGTTATTCATGTGATTGGTGGTGTGGATGGCAAAAACTTTTTACGCTCCAGTGAATATATAAGCGTTGGTAAGCAGGGCGATCTGTCTAAATGGGAGCTAGGCCCAGAGCTGAATACAGAGCGCGGTTTTTTCTCTGCGGTACGCCATAAGAATTTTGTCTATGTGGTTGGTGGTGGTCAGGGTAAGCATGGAAAGATCCTGCTGGATAGCATTGAACGTGCCGAGGTCCAGCCAGATGGCACCTTGGGCAGATGGACAACAGAGCCTTTCAAATTAAATACCAAGCGGCGCTGTACCAAGGTTGCAGTAATAGGCAATCACCTCTATGTTTTTGGAGGATTCGGCGGGATATTGCTGGATAGCGTGGAGCGTGCCGAGATCCTGCCTGATGGCAGCCTTGATGAGTGGGCCGTGTTGACAGATACCATGAATGTGGCGCGTTACATCCATGGGGTAAAAAAGGTAGGTAATCGTGTCTATATGGTTGGCGGCCATGATAAAGAGAACGGTGTAGGCATCACTGCTGTGGAATGGAGCCAGGAGGATGAAGAGGGCTGGTTGGAGCCTTGGCAGTTTTCAGATTCGCTGCAGACCGGGCGTTATGGATTGGCTGCAATACAGCATGGCGATTATCTCTATGCACTGGGTGGACTGGATGGGGCGGCCTACCTGGACAGCATAGAAAAGGCCAAAATCAATGAGGATGGCAGCCTTGGCGCGTGGACATATACAACGCCTTTACAATCGCAACGGGAGGGTATCAGTGCGCTATCTGTAAATGATGCTGTTTATGTTATTGGTGGAACCAATCTGACTGGATATAAGCGTAGCATTGAATATGCATGGTTTAATGAACAAGGTGATATTGGTTACTGGGCAACAGCTATAGAGGCGGCTGCTAAAAAGGCCGAGTGGCAGAAAAAACAGGTGCAAAAAAGAATTCTACCTAACGAGGCGGTTGTCATGCAGCACTTAAAGGCTGCTCGCTATAGCTATTTGGAAGTACAGCGAGATGATGGGTTTTCGGCCTGGTTGGCAGGGCCAATTGCTGAGCTGCCTATCGGGACACGTATTCAATTCCCAAATGGTGTTGTTATGCGTAATTTCTTTAGTAAAGAACTAAAACGTAACTTTCAAGTGATAATGTTTGTTGGTGAATTACAGGTAGTGGCAGTACCCAACTAAAAGATTAATAGTTAATTATCTAACTGATTGAAGATATAAAATGGCTGAAGTAATAAAAGAGATAGAAAAAGCTATTACAGGTCAGTATCCAATCATATACCTCAATAGTACAGAAGAGCGCCGTATAACCACGTTGTTGCAGCAACTGGCTAAAGACCAGCCGGGTAACATGCCTGTTATATCCTGGGCATGCACGAGTGGGTTGGATATTGATGGTGCAAATGAAGAGACAAAAAACCCTGTAAAGGCATTGCAGTTAATTATAGAAGAGGCTAAGCCAGGCTTTTATATACTGAAAGATTTGCTGGATTATGTTGGACAGCCAGAATTTAATAGATTGCTACGAGATGGATATGAAAAATTCCGTGAGCGAAATGATCTGTTTATATTTATAGTATCGCCAGACAAAACAATTCCCCACGCATTAAGTAATGAAATATTTCAGATAGATGTTGGGCTGCCAAGCCTGGAAGAGATGCTGACGCATATTCGTGAGTTTCAAAAGAAAGAGGGCACTCGAAAATTGCGTGACGCAGCATTAACGGATATTGCGCTCTCTCTCTGTGGGCTCACCCTGAATGATGCAACACACGTAATGCATCAAATCAACCACTGTGAAAAGATAACTACCACTGCCGTTTCCGGTTTGATTAATGAATGTAAAAAACGGTTAGTGACAAGTGGTGGGGCGACCTGTCTAGAGTATGCCCCTGTTGATTTTGATATAGATCAGGTCGGCGGATTAGGGCGATTGAAAGAGTGGATCAGCATACGAAAAAAACTTTTCACCCATAAGGCACAGTTAGATGGCATGCCGATACCCAGAGGCATACTGATTATGGGTATCAGCGGCTGTGGTAAGAGCATGTGTGCCAAGGTTGTTGCAAAAACCTGGAATGTACCGCTTTTCAGATTGGATATGAATCTTATATTCTCACAAATGCATGGCAGCCCGGAGGCCGCCTTCCATAAAGTAACACAGACGGTAGAGAGTGCGGCGCCAGCTGTATTGTGGATTGATGAGATAGAGAATGGACTTGGCTTGCTTGAAGGCGGCAATATTAATCAGTCACATGTCTTCTCGGCCTTTCTAACCTGGATGCAGGAAAAGCCGCCATTAGTCTTTGTTGCAGCCACTGCCAATCAGATTGAATCACTACCCGCAGAACTTATTCGGAAAGGGCGATTTGACCAGGTATTCTTTTGTGATCTGCCAGATGATGAAGAGCGGGAAGAGATATTGAAGATACATCTTAAGAGCAACAAACAAAACCCAGATAACTTCAATATTGCGCATCTTACAAAAATCACACAAGGGTGGAATGCGGCTGAGATAGAGCAGGCAGTGAATGGCGGGCGAATTGATGCCAATAGTCAGGAGCATGAATTCACAACAATAGATATAACCCAGCATATGGATACGATAGTGCCGTTATCAGAAACGATGAAAGAGCAGATTAAAAAGATCAAAGATTGGGCCTGGGACAGGGCAACCCCAGCGTCTAAAGGAAAAGGCAGAGAGCTTTCATTTAATGAAGAGGGATAGGGCGAGGCATTCTACGGAGTGAGGTTAAATGGCAATTTTAAATAGCGCGATGAGACACATACTGGGATGGATCAAGCAGCAACTAAACTGCTCTGATGAAGCCAATGCGGTATGGGAGCCATATCTAAAAGAAGATACACATTCACTCTCGCTATTTCAAAACTGCTGCAATAAAGAGTTACAAAATGCGCTGTTTCATCTGGATGGAATAAGAAAAAATCAAAGAATAGAAGGCGAGGATGAAAAATATATCATCGGTGTAATACCAAAAACAAAGATCGAATATCGAATCTATCGTGATGCTGCACAAATAGGGCCCTATTATTATTTAGATAGACAAGCATTTAAAACCCCTGAACTACTGATTCACGCATTTGTGAAGATGGCCAAAGAATCAACGCAATTAGAGAGTAATTATTGAGTTGACTATATAAGACCCTGGAAAAATCAGTTGAGCATATGCCTAGGGCATAACCCCTTGATTTTCCAGGCAACGGCTCCTGCGTCGCCTAAAACGCCTACTGTTACTGTTCTACCTCAGGCTTTCATACAGCTGAAGCTATCAAACGCTATTATCAATAGGGTGACTGCTCCTGGCTTCCGCTCTTCGCATGGTATATGCCTATCCCGCGCAAAACTATGAGGTTTTTGTTATATCAATTGAATCAATGCGTTACGACAGGCATCGGTGCGCAGATGTTGCAAGAGGTACGCTTCCAGGGAGGAGGCGGTAGAGGCGAGTCTGGAACAGAGAGCGAGGAAGCTGAGTGTTGTCACTCTGCATGCATGCCCAATTGATCTTCAAGCTCAGTTGTAAAGTGATGTGTTGGGTAATTCCAATGTCAATTAGTCGTTGTCCATTATCCATAGAGACCGTCTGCGGTCTGTTGAGTAGAATTTTAAAAAAAAATTACTCACTAGTGGCTGAGATATCGCCAATATGTCTCTGTTGTAACAGCTATTTCTTGTGAAATCGGGCCTATTTTGGGTGGCTTGACAGCTGCATTGGATAGGCTTAATCTTCTTCTCGCAAACACAACATATAGTGTTTGATGGTCTGGATAGGCGACTATAAGTACTACATATAGGGTGAGCAGTTTTTAAGTTATTGATTTTTGACCCTTTCAAGTCTACTCCTAAGTTATTAGCAGCAAACTTTTGGCTGCGTGCGTTTTTTGAATGCAAATATATTTCCTGGCAGCTGCCATAGACTCACCAATAAGGGGGGATATGTCGCTCCATTATATGCAAACTATAATTAACTAGGGTTCTCTAAAAAAATGAAGACCGCTCATCTTAAAGCTGTGCCATCAGCTATGGCGACTAATATTCCGCTACAGGCTGCCTCCCAGGATATCTGGAATACCAAGTATCGCCTCAAGACCAAAGACGGGGATGCGGTGGATGCAGATGTTGATGCCACCTACACCCGTGTTGCCAAGGCGTTGGCTGAGATTGAAGAGGGAGCAGAGAATCAGCGTGAATGGGAAGATCGCTTTCTCTGGGCGTTACGCAATGGTGCTATTCCGGCTGGCCGCATCACCTCCAATGCCGGGGCGCAGGCCTACAAGCCAGCGACCTCCACCATCAACTGTACCGTCTCCGGTATGGTGACCGATTCAATGAATGACATCCTCGGCAAGGTGCATGAGGCAGGTCTAACGCTGAAGGCAGGTTGTGGTATTGGCTATGAATTTTCAACCCTGCGTCCTAAGGGTGCCTATGTCAGCGGGGCAGGCGCCTACACCTCCGGTCCGCTCTCCTTCATGGATATCTACGATAAGATGTGTTTTACCGTCTCATCGGCAGGTGGTCGCCGTGGTGCACAGATGGCAACCTTTGATATCGGACACCCCGATGTAATGGATTTCATCCGTGCCAAGCGCGAGGATGGCCGTCTGCGCCAGTTCAACCTCTCGCTACTGATTACCGAAGAGTTCATGCAAGCGGTCAAGAACAACACCAATTGGGGGCTGGCCTTCCCTGTCACCGAGAAAGAGGTGGCAGATGATAAGCTGGATCTAGGCAATGCTGAGCAGATTGTGTGGCGGGAGTGGCCCGATAAGAATGGCTATATCACGGGTGAAACCGGCCTGGTTGCCTGCAAGGTATATAAGATCATTCGCGCCCGCCGTCTGTGGGATATGATCATGGCCTCTACCTATGATTATGCAGAACCAGGCTTCATCCTGATCGACAAGGTCAACGAGATGAACAACAACTGGTTCTGTGAGAATGTGCGGGCCACCAACCCTTGTGGTGAGCAACCGCTGCCACCCTATGGCGCCTGCCTGCTCGGTTCTATCAACCTGACCAAATTTGTCCGCAAGCCTTTTACCGCAGATGCCTACTTCGATTGGGAGAGCTTTGGTGAGGTGATCTCCGTCTTTACCCGCATGTTGGATAATGTGGTAGAGATCAATGGCCTGCCACTGCAAGAGCAGCGTGATGAGATTATGCGTAAGCGCCGCCATGGCATGGGTTACCTGGGGCTCGGCTCAACCATGACCATGATGTGCATGAAGTATGGTTCTGATGAGTCGCTCGAATTTACCGAGCAGGTCACCAAAACCCTGGCTCTGGAGGGCTGGAAAGCGGGTCTGGAACTGGCCAAAGAGAAGGGTGCGGCACCGATTATGGATGAGGAATTCGCTGTGACTCCAGAGATGCTGGCGCAACGCCCGGAGATGGCCGTGGATGGCTGGGAGATTGGTGATATCCTTAAAGGCAGAGTTCTTTTCTCTAAGTACAGCCGCTATATGCAGCAGCTGGCGAAAGAGGATCCAGAGCTGGTTGAAGCGTTATCAGAGATCGGCTGCCGCTTCAGTCACCACAGCTCCATTGCACCAACCGGCACCATCTCACTGTCACTGGCCAATAATGCCAGCAATGGCATTGAACCCAGCTTTGCCCACCACTACGCACGTAATATCATCCGTGAGGGTAAAAAGAGCAAAGAGAAGGTCGATGTCTTCAGCTATGAACTGCTGGCCTATCGTGAATTGGTGAACGCTGACGCCATGCCATACTCTGAAAACGTGAACGAGCAGCTGCCGGATTACTTCATCTCCGCAGATGATGTTAATCCTAAACAGCATGTAGATGTGCAGGCGGCCGCACAGAAGTGGATTGACTCATCCATCTCAAAGACAGCCAATGTGCCGACGGATTATCCCTATGAAGAGTTTAAGGATATCTACCTCTACGCCTATGAACAGGGGTTGAAGGGTTGCACCACTTTCCGCTTTAACCCAGAGGCATTCCAAGGGGTATTGGTGAAAGAGAAGGATCTGGAAAATACAACCTATTGCTTTACGCTGGCCGATGGTTCAGTTGTAGAGGTCAAAGGTAATGAAGAGATTGAATATGATGGCGAAATGCATACTGCCGCTAATCTCTTCGATGCCTTGAAAGAAGGGTACTACGGTAAATTCTAAAGCAGCATTGGTTGCGTGCTAAAAAGTAAGGTTATGACAATGGCTATCAAAATCGATCAGAAAATCGCGGGTTACACCGTCGTCACGGAAGAGGAAGCAAGGGTAAATGCTGAACAGGCACAAGCCCGAGAGCAGGAAAGCAATATTGTACAGATGCATGAGAAGGTCGCCCGGCCAGAGATGCTGTTTGGATCTACCTATAAGATCACAACGCCACTCTCGGATCATGCGCTCTATGTCACGATCAACGACATCATCCTGAACCAGGGTACGCAGCATGAGGTGCGGCGACCGTTCGAGGTGTTCATCAACTCCAAGAACATGGACCACTTCCAGTGGATCGTGGCGTTGACCCGAATCATCTCTGCCGTATTCCGCAAAGGTGGCGATGTCACCTTCCTGGTGGAAGAGCTGCGCTCAGTATTCGACCCCAGTGGCGGCTACTTTAAAAAAGGTGGAAAGTTCATGCCATCACTGGTGGCAGAGATTGGCGATGTCATTTATTGCCATCTGGTCATGATTGGCATGCTCAAGGAAGAAGCGCCCAGTGAGCATCAACAGCAGATTTTGAATGAGAAGCGTCAGCAGTTTGAATCTTCAATCCAGATGAAGGATGAAGAGCATAACAGTGAATTCCCTGATGGTGCACAGCTCTGTAAAAAGTGTAATACCAAGGCAATGATCCAGATGGATGGGTGTTTGACTTGTTTGAATTGTGGTGATTCTAAATGTTCGTGATGTTGTAGGGTGCGGGTTTTAGGGT
>Ga0316190_10004592_pt1 | contig 10069 bp, 6 predicted proteins | sample Eddworburrow2_MG_FD_204929 | JGI IMG/M metagenome (GOLD analysis project Ga0316190, IMG submission 204929) | Coastal sediment microbial communities from Maine, United States - Eddy worm burrow 2 | ecosystem: Environmental > Aquatic > Marine > Coastal > Sediment | place: USA: Maine | collected... | reverse complement strand
GGGTAATCGTGTTTGCCGCCAAAAAACTTTCCCAAGATACCCATAGTTCCTCCTTTATAGTTACGGCGAGCCACGGAAATCGGGGACAATGAACAGAAGCAGTCGCGGTTGTTCAGGGGACGGCATGGCTTCGCCTAGTTTTACCCCTTGGGCCGGACTGTTATATTGATCCGTACCATCTATACGAACCCCTGTCAACCTTGGTTCACTTTACGTAATGCCGTTTGATTGCTTCCAATTATCCATAACCCAAATAGCTACGTGTTCGATGTTCATTGAATTCTCTTCAACCTTTGTTTTAAATTTTACCTGGATTTTCAGGCAACAGTTGCACGTTTATTACCAATGACGGCGACCGAGTATAACGGCAGAAACATGATCTTCTGCTCAGAGCGCATTTTGTAAGTGCCATCATATAGAACCAGTCCGCAAGGACAGTTGGGATATTTTTCTAGCATTAGGTGAAGACTTCGTAAACTGCCTCCCGCGCCTGATTTGACCTCAACCGGATATATTTTGCTTTCATGAACGGCGAGGTAATCCACTTCGGCATTGCTGCCACGGGCCTCCCGCGCCCAATAGTATAATTCCGAACTATGCCATACCAGAAGTTCTTGAGCGACAAACTGTTCGGCCAGTTTTCCGCGATACATTGCCAGCATGTTATCTTGCTGCAGTTCCAATTGGACCGGTACCTGGCAGATGCGCTGCAAAAGCCCGATGTCCATCAAGGACGCTTTGAATCTCTTTTGATTTGCCGTTGCGCCTAAGGGCAGGCCGGACGGGTCGCAGGACGGGATTTTTTGAACGATCCGTGCCTTACTCAACAGATCAAACGCTTTGCGATTCATCTGGCCGGAATGACCGGAATTAAGGCGGGTATATTTTAATTGTTCGCCGAGGCTTTTGGCGGTGTTCAAAAAAACTGCATCGAGACAAGCGGTGTCAATACGGGGTTTGTACTTGGAAAAATCATCACGATATGATTCCAGAATCTCGGATTGAACCTGGAAGGTTTCTACCATCGACCCCGAGTCGCGCCAGGTTTTGACAGACTCGGGCATCCCGCCTACAAAGAAATAGCTACGAAGTTCACTCAGGATCATTTGTAGAAAGTCAATGGTATTCGCTGTATCCAGCTTAATTATCGCCACTGTCGTTAAGACAACATGTTTGATATCGAGGAATTTCGAATCGAGGAACTGGCCGTCGATGGTATTTGCGGGGTCTACTATCAATCGAAAATATCCTTTATGACCCTATGCGACCCCAATTAGGTTAATATTAATAATAACAATATATTAAATAGATATACGAATCTGAAATGGGGTGTTTTCTCCCATTGGATGTCGGAGACTTTCCCTAGAGGATTTAAGATTGAAAATTTTGGCATGAACACGCTTTTCTCAGAATCCCATGCCTTCTATCGTCTTTAACTGTTTCTTTTTTTCGATGACCCAGATTGCCGTTGGCGGCATAAATATTGCTGATAATTGCTGATAAACGGATGTTAGAGCCATTTAATAATCAATACTTAATAGTCAAGTCCACGATGATACATGTTTGACAATCTGTTTACACCACTCAATTTGGGTAACACCACTTTATCCAACCGCATTTGTTTGCTGGCCCACCGGACCAACTTCTCCCAAAGCGGTCGCCTGAACGAACGTCATATTGCCTACTACCGGCGACGCGCCCAGGGTGGATGCGGATTGATCATTCTGGGGGAACTGGCTGTGCACCCCGATGACCGCCCATGGGAGACCTTGATCGAGGTCCATCGCCCGGAGGTGGCGGCAGACTTTCAAAAACTCACGGATGCCGTCCATCAATTCGATACCCGGATCATGGCCCAATTGAACCATTGGGGGTTTCAGAGCAGCGGCTATGTGACCCGTAAGGCGATTTTGGGGCCTTCCGCCGTTGCCGATATCGTATTCGGTGAAACCTGCAAACCCATGGAACCCGAAGATTTCACCGAAATCGTGGATGCTTACAGCCAGGCCGCCCTGCGGGTCCAGCAAGGCGGGTTCGACGGTCTTGAAATCGACATGGGACCGGAATCTTTGTTACGCCAGTTTTTATCGCCAATCAGCAACCATCGCGGCGATGAATACGGCGGTAGCCTTGAGAACCGCATGCGGTTTCCGCTTAAAATTGTAGAGAGCGTTCGAGCGGCCGTGGGGAGTGATTTCTCCATCGGCGTCTGTTTGTGCGCGGATGAAAAATTTTGGGGCGGCATTACACCCGAGGAATCCGTTTCAATGGCCCAGACGTTGGAGGCCACCGGTGCCGTAGATTTCATCAACGTTGCTGTGGGTACCTATTACAACCTTCACCTGATAATGCCGTCCATGCACGTCCCCTTCGGTTTTTCCATCGATGTGGCAGAACAAATCAAAAACGGGGTCGGTATTCCCGTGATGGCCGGCCATCAAATCGGTTTTCCAGGCAAGGCCGATCAGCTCATTGCGAATGGCAAGGCGGATATGGTGGGATATGTGCGGGCCCTGATCAGCGACCCCGACATGGTCAAAAAGACCCGGGAAGGCCGGGTGGCCGATATCCGCTACTGCGTCAAGGATAACAAAGGATGCATCGGCCGGGTTAGTCAATCCAAGGCATTGGGGTGTATCCAAAATCCCCGGATCGGTTACGAGCCCCTGACCGGGGACCTGTCCCGGCCCCCCATTCAACGGAAGAAAAAGGTCATCGTTGTGGGTGCCGGACCGTCCGGGATGGAGGCCGCGCGGGTGGCTCACGAGCGAGGTCACGACGTGACAGTCTATGAGAAAGCAGACACTGTTGGCGGTCAGGTTAAGCTCATCGGCAAGCGGCCCGGACGCGGCGCGATGCAGGGAGTGACCCGGTATCTCAAACATATGCTCACCGAACAAGGCGTATCGATACAGACAGGTTTAAAAGCCACACCGGAACTGATTCTTGAGCAAGCCCCCGACGCGGTGGTAGTGGCGACGGGCTCCGTACCGGTTTCAAATCCTTTTCCCGGCGACTATGGGCCGCCGGCCGTCTTGAACGGCTGGGATGTCATTCAAGATATACATCCGGTGGGTCAAAAAGTGCTGTTCGTCGATGAGGACGGCGGGCACCATGCCATGGCGACTGCGGAATTGTTGGCCGAGCAAGGCAAACAAGTGGATATGGTGACCGGCGATCTTTTCATCGGTATCGAACTGGCCCCCCGCGGGGAGCTTTACCTGGGTCGTCAGCGCTTGCTGCAAAAGGGCGTCACTTTCAGAACCGATCTGGATATCCTGGAAATCGATACGAGCGATAACGCGTTGCGCGTGAAGGCACGGGACATTTACACAAACGAATCGATCCTCTTTGAGGATTACGATACGGTAGTCCTGGACGTCGGTAATACGGCCGATGACGACCTCTACCACCTGCTGAAAGGTCAGGTCAAGGAAGTCTACAGAACCGGTGATTGCGTCGCACCCAGGGGAATTGACATGGCCATTATCGAAGGCAGACGGGTGGGAGAACAGTTGTGAGCGAATTCAAATATCTTTTTTCACCCCTCAAAATCGGCGCCACCCAGGTGCCCAACCGGATCCATTTCGCCGCTCATATGACCAACTATGCGGTCGACAATCTGATCAGCGACCGGCATATCTATTATTATCAGGAGCGGGCCAAAGGCGGCGTCGGTTTGATCACCACCGAGGAGATGGGGATCCATCCGACGGACCACCCCTATGATAAGCTGGTGGATGTTTATGAACCGGAAGTGATTCCGGGCTTCAAACGGCTGACCGCCGCCATTCACGAATACGACACCAAAATTTTCGCCCAACTCAACCACAACGGCATGCAGGGCGACGGCAAGATTTCGCGCTTGCCGGTGTGGGGACCGTCAACCGGCAAAGATCCCATTTTTCGGGAAGCCTGCAAGGCCATGGAACTCGAAGATATCCAGGAATGCATCGAATATTTCGCCATCTGCGCGAAAAATGCGGTGGAAGGCGAGTTTGACGGCATCGAGCTGCAACTGGGGCACAGCTCCCTGATTCGTCAGTTTTTATCGCCCCTGACCAATCGCCGGCAGGACGCATACGGCGGAAGCATGGAGAACCGTTGTCGCTTCGCCCTTGAAGTGATCGATGCGGTCCGTAAAGCCGTGGGAGCCGATTTTACCCTCGGGATTCGGCTGAATGCCGATGAGATGCATCCCCGCGGCGGGCTTACCCATGAAGACGCCAAACAGGTGGCCGTGCGGCTTGAGGCATCCGGTCAGCTCGACTTTCTGGACCTCAGCCTGGGAACCTTCTACAATCTTTTCCTGGTGGAAGGCTCGATGCACACCCCGCTGGCGTATACCGTGCCCTTGTCCGCCGGTATGCGATCCGTGGTCAACTTGCCGGTATTCTGCACCAACCGAATCAACGATCCCCATTTGGCGGAAAAGATCCTGGAAGACGGTCAGGCCGATATGATCGGCATGGTGCGGGCCCTGATCTGTGATCCGGAACTGCCCAACAAATCCATGGAAGACCGGACGGATGACATCCGCAATTGCATCGCCTGCAACCAGGGGTGTATCGCCCGCATGGGGCTTGGCTACCGTCTGGGGTGCCTTCACAACCCGGCCGCCGGCGAAGAGGAAACCCTCGGAATCGGCACGCTCGAACTATCCGAAACCCCTAAAAAGGTCGTGGTAGTGGGAGCGGGACCGGCCGGCCTTGAAGTGGCCCGGGTAGCCGCCCTGCGGAAACATCGCGTCACCCTATTGGAAAAGGGTGAAGAGGTCGGCGGTCAGAACCTGCTTGCTGGAAAAGCGGCCGGCCGCCAGGAGATTACCGGTGTCACCCGCTGGCTGGTGAGTCAGTTAAACAAGCTCGAGCTGGATATCCGCCTGGGTGTCGAGGCCACGGTCGAGACGGTGCTCGGAGAACATCCGGATGTGGTTGTCATCGCTACCGGTTCGATCCCAAAGACCACGCCGTTTCCCGGCGAATACGGACCGCCTCAGGTTGTGACCACGGTGCAGGTTCTCACCGACGAGGTGGAAACCGGTGACAAAGTGCTGCTCATCGATCAGGACGGTCACCATCAAGCGACCGGGACCGCCGAGATTTTGGCGGATCGCGGCAAACAAGTTCACATGATCACGGCGGCGCTGTTCGTTGGATCGGCCTTGGGTCCACTGCAGGATCTCTACCTGACCCGCAATCGGCTGGCCAAAAAAGGGGTCACCTTTACCCCCGACATCGCCGTGCTGGAGATTCAAGGCACCCTGGTCAAGGGGCTGAATGTCTATTCCAACGAAATGATCGATTTCGACGGCTACGATACCGTGGTGCTGGCCGCGGGCAATATTGCCGACGACAATATTTATTTTGAATTGAAGGGCAAAGTGGACGAAATATACCGGGTTGGCGATTGTGTGGCTCCGCGCAAAACGGACATGGCCATCATCGAAGGCCACCGGGTGGGCCGGATGATATGAGAAGGGATGGGCATGGTGCAGAGAGCATAGCGCATAGCGGAATGGAGCGAGGAGGAGAGATCAAGAGAAGGTGAGAGGTTCAGAAGGTGAGAAGGCAAAAAAACAGAAGATAGGAAGTTGAGAAGGCAAAAAAATAGAAGATAAGAAGTTGAGAAGGTAGGAAGGTAAGAAGGCCAAAAATCGAAGATAAGAAGTTGAGAAAAGAGCACTGTGTGTGACGGGCTAAGGAATCACTGGACAACCGGCAAACGGGTCACCGGCAAACGGACAACATTTAAGGCATTGAAAAACGGAACTCCGAGATGAAGGATATCTGGATATTCGTTCAACATAGGGAGAACGAGATCGAAGAGGTTACCTACGGTCTGATAACTGAAGCCAAGCGGCTTCTGGAACAACTGGGCCAGGCGGATCAGGTGACGGCTGTCGCCCTGGGAGGTATCTCCGAACCGGAACTGGAAACGCTGGGCCACTATGGCGTAACCCGCGTGCTGCATGTCACCAATGACGGGATGAAACGATATCAGGGTGAAATCTTCAGCAGCGCCCTGTTGGATGTCATTCAAAAAGAAAATCCGGCCTGCCTGCTCATGGCCCAGTCATCGGAAACCGAAGACCTGGCTCAACGGGTGGCGGCCGGCCTGCAAACGGCGCTGATTACCCGGGCCGTGGATTTTCACCTGGCAGACGACGGCACCGCCACTGCGGTCCGGCCGGTGGCAAACGGATATCTCTTTGAAGATCTGGCGCTCAATACCGAGCCGGCTCCCATTGTCCTGTTTCTGCCGGCGGTACTATTCGATACGGAACCCGACCGCGAAACGGCGGCCATGGTGACGAAAATCCCATTCAAGGGCCCGGCCGATGACCTGAAAACCCGTACCGTCGATGTCATTGAAGCCGCGCCGGAGGACCTGGACCTGGAAGAGGCCGATATCATTGTGGCGGGGGGCCGCGGAATCGGTAAAGGAGAGGCTTTCAATATCATCCATGAATTGGCCCGGGCCATCGGAGGCTCGGTGGGCGGAACCCGGCCCATAATCGACTGGGGTGCCCTGCCCTATGAACGGCAGATCGGCCAAACCGGTAAGTATGTCTCCCCCCGTTTGATTTTCAATTGCGGTATTTCGGGCGCCAATGAGTACACGGCGGGCATGGAAAAATCGCAACAGATCATTGCCATCGACATCAACCCGCGGGCGCGGATGTTTCGGTTTGCCGATCTGGGTGTTGTCGGCGATGCCCATGAGATCCTGCCCTCCTTAATCGAACGGGTTAAGGAGTTAAAGGATTCTGATTAGGCACTTGTGAAGATAAATTCCAAATAAATCTCGAATTTCAATCTTGATATGGCCGCAAAAAGGCGCAAAAAACGCAAAAATAAAATTGTAAGGCTCTTAATTTTAACGGGCTACTTGGAATATTAAATATTTGTCGTTTGTGAATTGTAATTTTATCTATCCGGGTTCAAATGTCGAGTATCAAGGATCGAGCATCCAGTATCCAGCAACCAGTATTGTGATGATTATGAGACAAATTGTGCGATTCGGTTTATTTGTTTTGATATTCACGGCAGCTCAGGCAGCAGCCTATGCCTATACAACCCAAGAATGCATCGATTGCCATCAGACAGGTAGTACCGATAGTAAACTTCATATCTCCATCGATGAATTTAATACGTCCGTCCACGCCGAGGAGGCCGATTGCCAGGAATGTCACACCCTGGTGGAAGACGAAGCCCACCAAACGACTCTGGGGTCGGGTGCGGTGGATTGCAGCGGCTGTCACGAGCAAGAAAATCGACATGGGAAGGGATCGACCAGCGGCACCCGTCCGCAATGTTATTCCTGCCATACCCGGCATGGGATGCTGACCAAGGATGACCCGCGCTCTAGCGTTCACCCAAAACAGTTGAAAGAGACGTGTCGCAGCTGCCATCCCCGGGAAAGCGGTCAAACGGACTATTTTTCATGGTTGCCGTCGCTGCAGATCGCCTCCCACAGCAAACAGGACTTCAGCCAGGTCTACGCCAGAACCAATTGTCTGGGCTGTCATCAAGGCATGGGCGCACATGGTGAGCACGAAACCCTCAACGATCAAACCTGCTTTACCTGTCATGTAACCCTGGACGGTCAAAATATCCTGCTGGGATACATTCACAGTAAGGCGGATGCCGGCCGTCAGCCGGGAGTCATGGCGGCGGCTTCCATTTACCAGGTATTCCTGGGTGTCCTAATATTCGGGGGGTTCGCATTTTTCATCCGCAAATTATCCACCAAAACTTAATGTAGCAATTCAGCCACCAAGACACCAAGTCACAAAGATAAAATACATATTAAAGCGATATAAGGGATGAAAAAAATCAGAGTAAAAAATGTTTCAGTTAAAGCTTTTTCTTGTATGTAAGTAATAATCTAACCATCTTAGTGTCTTTGTGCCTTTGTGGCAAAACGATTAAAGCTAAACCAAGGAGCTAAAAGAAGTGCTGACAGCTTTTGATATGCTGCTCATTGCCATTGCGATCGTCATCATGGCGGCCGGTTTCAGGAAACGCTGGGCGGTTGTGAAATCGGGACGGCCGCAAAAACTTTCACGTGACCTGCCGGGCCTCATCCGATATCTCTTCGGCCACCATAAAATTTTGCAAAACCGCAAGGCCGGTTGGGCCCATCTTTTCGTATTTTTCGGCTTTTTCATTCCGCTCACGATCATCATTCTGTCCCAATTTGACTTCGCCTTGCCGGTTCCCATCGCACGCCTGTTGTCCCTGTTAACCGAATTATTGGGCCTGGCCATGCTGGGCGGCTTAATATATTTTCTAATAAGGCGACTCGGAGCCGCCGAACCGCTCGGGCCCAAAAGAACCTCTTTTCCGGTAATCGTGCTGCTTTTTATCATCGTCACGGGATTTATGGCCGAAGGGACACGCCTGGCGATTCTCCCGTCCGGGTCTTCCTGGTCGACTCCGATGGGATGGCTGATTTCGCTGACGTTGCCGGGCTCTCCGCTGTTAATGCAGGTGCTTATCCGGTTACATTTTTTTGCCATTCTCGTCTTCGTGGCCGCACTGCCATACACGTTCATGCGTCATTTGGTCGCAAGTTCCCAAAATATTTATTATAAACGACAAGGGATGCAGGGTGCCCTCATGCCGATCTCTCCCGCAGCGGATTCGATCGGTGCCGGCACCATCCATGACTTTACCTGGAAGCAGTTGCTGGAAGCCGAAGCTTGTGTTTCTTGTGGTCGTTGTGAGGATAATTGTCCAGCTTCCCAATCAGAGAAGCCCCTGTCACCCCGCAAGGTGATGCAGGATATTCTTGGCCAGATGGAGCAGAATGGCAATAAGCCCACCGGTTCGCCGACCAATGGCCTGCCGGTGCTGGCGGACGCCATCACAGCTGATGAACTCTGGGCCTGCACGTCCTGCATGGCCTGTGTGACTCACTGTCCGGTTCTCATCGAGCCTTTGAACAAAATCATCGACATGCGGCGATACCAGGTGATGGGAAAAGCCCGGCTGCCGGCCGAGGCCCGGCCGATGATACGAGACCTGGAAATCTACGGCGATGTTCAGGGAAAAGGCGTGGCCCATCGGGCTGACTGGGCCATGAACCGCGAGGTGCCTCAGCTCGTCCAGACCTCGACCCAATCTGAATCTGAGGTGGAGATGCTATTATGGGTCGGATGCTCCGGTGCTTTTCATCCCAGAAACCTGGAGACCAGCCGGGCCATGGTGAAGATTCTCAACGCTGCCGGTATCCGGTTTGCCATATTGGGGAAAGAAGAAGTGTGCTGCGGCGATCCTGCCCGACGATTGGGTGACGAGATCCTCTTCCAAAAGCTGGCCCGGGCAAACATCGACCGGTTTAATCGCTACCAGGTGAAAAAAATCGTCACCATGTGCCCCCATTGTCTGAATACCCTGAAAAATGAATATCCGGAGCTGGGATGCAAGCTGGAGGTAGTCCATGCCACGGAACTTGTCACGAATCTGATCCGTGACAACCGAATTACCCTTAAGTATCCCGTAGCGGATAAAATGGCGATCCACGATGCCTGTTATCTGGGAAGATATAACCAGGTGTATCAACCACCCCGTGATATCTGCCGTTCTGTCCCGGACACCCAACTCAAAGAAACGGAGCGCAACCGGGACAATGGGTTTTGCTGCGGCGGCGGCGGTGGACGGATGTGGCTGCACGAAAATCTCGGTCAAAACATCAACGTGGTTCGGGCTGGGGAGATGGCCAAGACCGGAGTCGATTTGATCGGTACGGCCTGCCCCTATTGCCTGGTCATGCTGGATGACGGCGTGAAATCCCTGGAGCTGGAAAAACCGCCGAAAGTGGCTGATATCATCGACATTGTGGCCGATTCGCTGGGCTGAAAACTGGAGTACTGGAGTTGTGGAGTAATGGAGCCAAATTGATTTCGGATTTTAGATTTCATATTTTGGATTGGATATGATATGAACATTATCGTCTTTGCCAAGCAAATTCGACATACGTATGCCAGAACGGGTGATACCCCCGAATCACATTTTATTTGTCCTGAAGACGGCGTCTACCGGGTCAACCCCCACGATGAAGC
>Ga0316190_10004590_pt1 | contig 10071 bp, 8 predicted proteins | sample Eddworburrow2_MG_FD_204929 | JGI IMG/M metagenome (GOLD analysis project Ga0316190, IMG submission 204929) | Coastal sediment microbial communities from Maine, United States - Eddy worm burrow 2 | ecosystem: Environmental > Aquatic > Marine > Coastal > Sediment | place: USA: Maine | collected... | reverse complement strand
GAAATGTTAAACAGAGCAAGAGTAAAATGTGTCGGATTCCACGTGAATTTTATACAAACTGACATTAATCAACCATTATCTTTTCCAAATAATTTTTTTGATAAAATTATTAGTGTTAACAATCTTTATGCACTCAATAATCCTAAAGAAACTCTAAGAGAATTCTTTAGGGTCCTTAAACCAGGTGGGCAATTAATATTAGTCACCCCGAAAAAAGGATATCAAAATGGCCTAATCCTTAAAAAACATTGTGAAAGTAAAAAACCAGATGAATACTGGTTGGACGCACACAGGTCCCCTTCAAGGGAAAAGGAGCTTATAGCTGAAGCTATAATGGATAAAAAAATAGCATCCCAAATGATGCTAGTAGCAGAATATAATAGGAAAATTGTTACTACTGGTACATTCCATTTTTTTGAAAGTGTTGAATTAAAAGAATTGATTAAAATTTGTGGTTTAAAAGTTATTAAAACAACTTCAACCTACGCCGATCAAGGTATTTTAATTACGGCAACAAAGGAGGTATGAGATGACACTGTCAAAAAAGGTCACACTTAAGATAGCAAAACAAAAAGAAGAGAAGGCAGAATTTGGTAGATTAGTATTCAACCAATATTGCCTATCTCTTAACTGGTATGATAAAAAACAATTTCCCGCTGGAATATTTACTGATGAGTACGATACTAAAGGTGATATCGTCGCTATATACTCTGAAAAGGAAATGATAGCTGGAATGCGTCTTGTAAGAGATTCTGAGTTGGGATTTCCACATGAAAAAGAAATACTACTCAAATCACTTAATTTAAATAACGAGATGATAAATCCCGCTATGAAAAAATTATTAGAAACCCCAAGGAAAAATATCTCTGAAATAACTCGGTTTGTTGGTAAGGATAAAAGAAAACGAATCCTCACATTAGATATGCTCAAGGGTATATATTGGTACGCCGTACTTAATTCTGTAGATGTTTACTTTATGTTGGTCGATATGCAACTTTTTTTACTATGCCAAAGATTAAACATTCCGATAGATCCTATTGGAATACCGATCTACTGTGAAGGAAGTTGGACTATACCAACCATAATTTCAATGGATAAACTACAGGAAAAGAATCACCCTGTAGATGAAAAAATATGGTCATATATTACAGATAGATCAAATATTATTGGGGAATGGGAAATATCTTAATCTCCGTAAGGGGCATACATGCTAAATGTATGCCCCTTATAATTTGTCCAGATAGAGCATATAATTAAACTATTATGACATTGAGTATTTTGATATTAACAACAACAACCGTTATCAATTTAGGTTTAGCGGTACTAATTTTAATAAAAGGTAATAAGGGGATAAAAAACCCAATTAATACCACATTTGTTCTAAGTGTTTTTTCTCTCGTTATCTGGTCTTTGTTTAATTATTTAGCTGATAATAGCTTAGAAATTGACCAGGCCCTTTTTTGGACCAAAGCTACTTTTCCAGCAGCACTCTTTGTTACTTGGTTTATATTATGGTTTTCGTGTATTTTTCCTGTAAAGACCAAAAACTACACAAAGATAATTAGCTCTTACTTTATTTTTGTTTTAATCTTCTCTGTCTTGTCTATGGGGAAATATATTATAGAAAATGTTTCTATAGAAAAAGGGGTGGGGATTTCTGAAATTTCTTTAGGAGTATTGTATCCAGGAATAGTTATTCTATTTCTCTCAATTATTATCCATTCCTTGATAAATTTTTATAAAAAATATAAAAGACTAGAAGGCAAAGGACGGCTTCAAATTAAATATGTATTATTAGGTTGGGGGATTTTTCTTTCGGGGGCGGTTACAACAAATTTAATTTTACCCTACATAACAAACAATGCTATTTGGTCAAAATTTGGACCACTTTTCAGTGCTATTATGGTATTTTCCGCCTCTTATGCTATCGTACGTCACCAATTATTAGATATTAAACTTGTTATCCAGCGTGGTGTTATCTATACAGCCCTTTTCGCTATAATAGTTGGTTTTTACCTTTCATCCGTTTCTGTTATTGGTTTTATTCTTCAAAAAACAACAGACACAACAATTCTTTTAAGTGCAGGATTAACTATTCTTTTAGGAATTTTTGGTGTCCCAATTATTGAAAAATATTTCCGCAAAATAACCAATAAAGTTTTCTTTAAAGACAAATATAATTACTCAGAAACCCTTCGTGAATTAAGTATCATATTGAACAAAAATATAAATACGGAACATATTATTAATAAAACTTCTATTACACTACAGAAAGTTTTAAAAGTTAAAGATGTTCATTTTGTCTTAATTAATAAAAAAAATACACCAGATCAAGAATTAAATAATATAGAAAATATTTATATACCAATTGTTCTTGAAAAAGAAACTGTTGGTAACCTTGTTCTTGGTAAAAAACTATCTGGCGATCCATACAACGATAAAGATTTAAATTTACTAAAAACTTTTGCCTACCAAGCAGCAGTAGCTCTTAAAAAAGCTGAGATGTATAGAGAATTAAAAAATTATTCCTATACCTTAGAAGAAAAGGTTAACGAAAGAACTAAAGAAATACAAAAACTACAAGAAGAGCAAAAAAAGAGCATGGTGGATATATCCCACAATCTTCAAACCCCATTAACTGTTCTAAAAGGAGAACTAGATCTATTGCAAAAAGAAAACCCCAAAAACACAAACTTATTAATGTTCGAAAAATCAATCGATAAAGTTTCTGAATTTATATACAAACTATTAAGGCTATCCAAACTAGAAACTGAAAACGGGGATTCCTTCAAAAAAGAAGACGTTAATTTAACTGAGCTATTAAATGAATTAGTAGAATACTACGAAGTTCTAAGCAAAGAAAACGATATTGTTATTATAAATAAAATCTCACCTGGTATAAAAATGAAAGGAAATCGGAATGAAATTGAAGAATTGGTAAACAATTTGGTTAGTAATGCTATTAAATATATATCCAACGATAAAAAAATAACTATTGGGTTAGACGAAACAAACGAACAAATAAAATTGATCATCGAAGACACTGGTATTGGTATAAAAAAAGAAAATCTCCAAGATATATTTAAAAGATTTTATAGAATCAAAGACAATACCAAGCAAGAAACTGCAGGTACTGGTTTAGGATTAGCTATTTGTAAAAAAATAGCCGAAAAACACAATGGCACAATTAAAGTAGAAAGCTCTCTAGGGAAAGGGAGTAAGTTTATTGTTTCTTTTAATTAATTTACTATATAAATAAACGAGCTAATCTCAGCTCTTCATAAGAGTACTCACCTTTTAACAATTTGTGAACTGGAGCCAATTTAGTATCACCAGAAAGCATGAAAGCTTTTTTAAATTTTCTTAAATCTTCTGCCTTGGGTTTGAATCTAATTAAACCAACCTCAATTCCTGAATCTTTTATTTTTTCAAAGTGAGTAATAATTGTTCCAATTGTCATTCCCCTCTCTTTAGCAATCTCTTTTAAGGATAAATCTTTTTCTATTAAATCTTTTGTTAATTCATAGCTAGGAACTCGTTCTTTAATTCCTTGTTTCTCTTTGGCTTTATTTTTTTGTATTTCTTTTTTATCTAAAGTTCCACCAGAATTTTTTACAAAATCATCATGCATCATCTTTATTTTCGCCTCATCAAATTTTAGAACCACATCATTCCATTTTTCAGAGTCTCTAAGGAAAATTTTATCTAATTGCTTAACACTTGGATGAATATTCAAAGCCATCTCATTAATACCATTTAAAATAAGACCTTTCATGGATCTAAGTCGTGATAAAGCCACATACCCCTGCCCAGGTACAAAAGACTGTGAAAGATCTATTTCAGCAGCATCCATGCTCATTCCCTGACTTTTGTGAATAGTAATAGCCCAAGCTAAACGTAGGGGTAATTGTTCTACTTGAGCTAAAACCTTACCATCTTCTTCAATGGTCCACTCAGCATGAGAAACATTTATTTGATCCCCAGCAAAAGTTCTAACAACAGGATAACCATTATCAAAATCTTCAATAATTCCTAAAGTTCCATTAACATAACCGCCTTCAAAGTTATTTTTAATAAACATCACGACTGCTGCTTTTTTTAGCTTTAATGATTCGCTAGCCAAAAGGCTTCTTTTCAAAGACTCAATGAGATTCCGTTTTCCTTTTGATTTCATTTCAAAAACTTTTGAATTCCCAGGAAGTTTACTTAATTCTTTGTCATTCAAAACATCAACATCTTTATTGTGAGTATAAAGACGGGTAGGTACAAAATCATCTTCTAGTTTATTTTCACTACAATCTTCCAAAAGACATCGGGATTCTTCTGAAACAGATCCGCTACGAATTTCATTTAATATTCTTTCAAGAGTATTATCTTTTTGCCTAAATTGTTCATCTAAATAACAAACACGAATATCCATATTATTCCAAACTTGAGAAGATGTTATAAATTGAATAGAATTTCCTCCTCTGACAATTGGTGGCAATTGAAAAAAATCACCAGATAAAATAATCTGTAATCCACCAAAAGGATCTTCATTTTGTTTCATGGACCGACAAATTCGATCTATATTATCAAACATCTGAGGATTAAGCATGGAGACCTCATCGATTATTAAAACTTTAGTTTTATCAAACCTCTTCCAGAGATATTCTTTTTGAGTAAGGGCCTCAATGTCCCATTCAGAAAGGTCTTCTTTTATACCAATTCCTGACCAAGAATGAATAGTTACCCCTCCAATATGTGTAGCAGCGATGCCCGTAGAGGCTGTGACACCCACTCCAATACCTCTTTCTCTAAGATACTGTATATATTCGTTAATAACATGGGTTTTACCACTACCAGCGGCTCCTGTTAAATACACATTTCGCCCTGTTTTTAAAATATCTAAAGCAGTAGATTGATTCATAGACTATTAGTTTATCAAAAATTATTGTTTATACGAAATACAAAAAAATAGCCATTCTTGGCTATTTTTTTTGTATACAATTTATTTTAATTATTCTGTTTCGTTTTTAGTAACATTCGCAGAAAAAGTCACTTTAATTTCTGGTGCCACAGTAGAATTTGTTTGAAGAAATAACTCTCTTTTTATTTTTCCAACACCTTCTGGTCCATGCGCCAATGGATCAAATGTAGCTTTAAGTATTTGTTCTCCTCCTGCAGGAATAATTACTATATCTCCTGAACTTCCGTGCATACCGAACAATAAGTCTCCTATTTCCCCTTCGGTGCACATACAACTAGTAATAGCATCTAAAATACTAACATCCTCAACTCCCTCATTTTTTAATAAATAAGTAGTACTTACTTTTCCACTAAATATATCAATGTCACCAAAATCATAATTACTCTCTGTGATAGTTATCACAGATGAAACCTCTGGTGTTGTATTTTCTTCTGGTTCAGAATTTGAATTTAAAATTCCCAATACTAAAAGACCTGCGACGACTAAAACAATAACTCCAATTACATATTTGTTCATATTTTTTAAAAAATTAAATTAATTATTTACCTTCGTTTATATCAACTTGTACAACAACTTCTGCCTCGGGGTTTGTTGGATCATTTGTAGGAATAAAAACGGTTCTTTTGAAAACACCAACTGGTTCACCGTGAAAATCAGGATCAAAAATAACGGTTAAAGTAGCTTGCCCTCCAACCTCAATTTCTTTATTAGAAATTTTAGCAGAAGTACAACTACAGCTAGTGGTAAGGTCTCCAATAGCAAGCGTTTTCGTCCCTTTATTTTCAACAATAAAGGTTTTCTCAACTACTCCTCCGTATTGTGGAATTAACCCAAAATCATGGAAAGTTTGATCAAGTGTTATACGAGGACCATTTTCTAGAACTTTAGTACCACCTTCTTTTATTGTTGTAGGTGTTTTAGTATACGCCCCTGTTTCAGTAAATGGATAGTTATCTTCTTCCCAATGAACCATCCCTCCAGCTGAGCTTTTAATATTTGTATATCCAAGTGAGGTCATAATATCGTAAGCTGTTTTACTCCTAGCTCCACTGTGACAATAAAGAATTATTTCTTTGTTTTTGGAATCCTCCCCTAATCCAATACTGGATAGTGATTGTTGAGACATTTCTTGAACAGGAAGAAGGAGAGCTCCTTTAATATGAATTTCTTCATATTCTTCAGGAGTTCTTACGTCTAATAAAATAATATTTTCATTATTTTTTATTTTTTCAGCCACATCTCCTGGATAAATTTCATGGCTTTTCACCCTATCATCCTCGTGATGTTCCCCACCCATAAAAGACCATTCATTCATCATATTATTATTAGCTGTTAATAAGTAACCAAATCCTATAATAAATACAAAAGCAATTATAATTGTAATATCATTTTTTTTCATTTTTTTGTAATTTATATTATTTTAAATTATATACTCTGCTGCCGGACTAGGACTCGCCTCTCGCAAGAGACTTGCTGCGAAACGCACTATTTTTACGGTCGTTTTACTCCTTAAAAATAGGCGCCTACGGTTCGAGTCCTAGCCCGGCATCCCTCACTTTGTTCGTGCTGCCGGACTAGGACTCGAACCTAGATACCTGGTACCAGAAACCAGTGTCCTACCATTAGACGATCCGGCAATACATTAATCATTATACTAACAAAACCGTTAAATAAGGGAAGGGGATTCCTTTATTTCTTTTTGCTAGATGCTTTAACAAAAGCTGTAAAAATAGGGTGCGGATTTAATGGATGAGCTTGGAATTCAGGGTGAAATTGCGTTCCCAAGAAAAATGGATGATCTTTTTGAGGTAGTTCGGCAATTTCCATCAACTTACCATTGGGTGAAACTCCTGAAAAAACTAAACCACCATCAGATAGTTGGTTCACATACTCTGGATTAACTTCAAAACGATGTCTATGTCTTTCAGAAACCTCTTCTTTTTTATATGCTTTATGAGCGATAGTTCCTTTTTTAATTTTAGCAATATAGGATCCTAAACGCATACTACCACCGTAGTCTTTAGCTAAAAGTTTTTTCTTTTGATCTGGCATAATATCAACAATCAAATCTTCATGATCTGGGTGAATTTCAGCTGTACTAGCATCTTTAATTCCTAATACATTACGAGCAAATTCTATAACTAATAACTGCATACCATAACAAATACCAAAATATGGTATTTTCTTTTCTCTAGCATACTTAATAACATTTAATTTACCCTCTATCCCCCTTTCTCCAAACCCTCCCGGAACTAAAACTCCATCATATTTTTTAAGTTTAGAAAGATTTTTTTTGTCTTCAAAATCACCAGCATTCAACCAGTGTAAGACTGGTTTTTTATTCAAATGATAGGCTGAGTATTTTAAAGCTTCAATAATAGAAATATAAGCATCACTCAATACAAAATCTCCTGTATCAAAATATTTACCAATGACAGCAATGTCAACTTCGTCAGTAGCAGAATGAACCTTATTAACCAGTTTTTTCCACTCTCTCAAGTCAGCTTTTTGATTCTTTGGTTTCAATTTCAAAGCTTTAAGGACAAGATTATCTACGTTATTCTTTTCAAAATTTAGAGGAATATCGTAAAGATTATCAACATCTGGAGCTGAAATAACATTTTCTGGAGAAACACTACAGAAGACAGATATTTTTTCTCTTCTTTTTTTATCAATAGGAACTTCACTTCTGGCAATAATTATATTTGCCTGAAGTCCAGCAGAGTTTAGTGACCTAACGGCGTGCTGTGTTGGTTTAGTTTTCATCTCTCCAACCTTATTAGGTGTTGGTAAGTAACTAACCATGACAAAAATAATATCATCTGGATTTTTAATTTTCATCATTCTAGCGGCCTCTAAGAAAAGAATATTCTCATACTCACCCACTGTTCCTCCAACCTCAACCACAGTAACGTCAGCATTAGCCTTTTCACTTGCTTTCTCTAGCCGATTTATAATCTCCAAAGGAATATGAGGAACAACTTGAACACACTTACCTTTATATTCTAAATTACGTTCTTTTTGAATAACAGACTGATAAACCAATCCTGTAGTCATGTAATTAGTTCGACTGAGAGTAACATCCAGAAATCTTTCGTAATTTCCCATGTCTTGATCTGTTTCATTGCCATCCTCTAAAACAAAAACCTCACCGTGCTCGGTGGGGTTCATGGTTCCAGCGTCAACATTAACATAGGGGTCGATTTTAACGGAAGTGACAGTAAGACCTCTAGCTTGCAATAATTTGCCTATGGACGAAGAGGTAATCCCTTTTCCAACTCCAGAGATTACACCACCTACTACAAAAATATACTTCGTCTTTTTTTTAGCCATATTATTATTTTATTAACTTAATTAAATGTAAATGATAATGCCCTTGAATTGATCTGACTGATGGTAAATTTTCAATAATACTATCATAATCAGTTCCTAAGTTTTTCTTAATACTTAAAAGCTCAATATATTCATCACTCTCTAAATCTCCCTCTTCGTCAACATGTCTTTTGGGTACTAATAAATGGTGGACTTCAGCAATATTATCATAAGGAAAGTCATTATTGATAATATTCCAATATTTAAAAGATTTTAGAACAGGGGCTTTATGTAAAATACTATTGTACTCCTCTTTAGAAGTATTAGACTGATGGGCCTCAAGCTTTTTAATTGTCTCTTCTGTTCTAAGTTTATGCATTATTTATTTAAATATCTTTTGACTGCCAAGAAACTAGAAATTCCACCAACTACCACCCCGGAAAAAATTAAAATAATAAAAATCTGGAAGAAATTATCTAAATAATAATCAAATATATTAATTCCTCCAAAGAAATTAGTGATGGTATCCCCCATCCACAAAGTAATTGGATAAAATAGAATCATAGCCAAAATAGCAGAAACTAAACCATATAAAATACCCTCAAAAACAAACGGCCCTCTAACATATTTATTATCAGCTCCAACTAACTTCATAATAGAAATTTCTTCTCTTGAGATATATATAGCTAAACGAATTGTATTAAAAGTAATAACAATAGAGAGAAGAATTAAGGCTAAAGTAGTCACAAAACCAACTTTTTCTATTCCCTTAACAATGGACGATAATTTATCTATAACTACTTTATTTTGATAGTAATTTATTTTATCTATAATTTTATTATCACCTTCTACTAAAGCATTCTGCCTTTCTAGGTATTTAGCAATACTAGCGTATTGAGAAGGTTCTTTGGCTTTAATGTTAAAAGCAGCTGGTAGAGGATTGTCACTTAATTCATCTAAAGCCTGAATAGTTAAATAATCATCTGCATGTCTTTCACGAAAATTAGTTAGAGCTTCTTCTCTAGAAACATAAGTTATATAAGACACCTCTGGTAAAGATTCCAAAGAGGTTTTTAAAGATAAAATATCTTCTTCTTCAGTATCTAAATTGAAATAAATATTAATATCAACCCTATCTTTAATATGGGCTAAAGAAGAATCAAGGATAGCATTCAAAAAAATAAGAGAACCAAGAACTAACAGAGTTATTGTTACCACTAGGACAGAAGCGAAGGAGACAACATTATTTCTCCAGAAATTAATGAAACCATATTTTATTATTCTTTTAGTTGTTGTTAGAAACATTTTTATTTTAATTTAATTTTTTAAAGAGAATATTGCCCTTTTTCATCATCACGAGCGACCTTACCTCCGTCCATAGTAATAACTCTTTTGCCCAATGAATCAATAACCCCCCGATTATGTGTTGTTAAAATAACAGTTGTTCCTAGATCATTTATTTTCTTTAAAATTTGAACAACTTCTTGTGTATTAATGGGGTCTAAATTACCAGTTGGCTCATCAGCGATAATAACATCAGGTTGATTAATAATAGCCCGAGCAATAGCTAATCTTTGTTTTTCCCCCCCAGAAAGTTGGTGCGGGAAATTAAAAGCTTTGTCAGTAAGATCAACCAATTCCAAAACATGAGGAACGTCAGCTTTAATCTCTTCGTCTTCTTTTCCAGCTGCTTCCATAGCGAAAGCTACATTTTCATAAGCAGTTTTATTAGGCAAAAGACGAAAATCTTGAAAAACTACTCCAATTCTTCTTCTAAATGCAGGGAGATC
>Ga0316190_10004588_pt1 | contig 10073 bp, 7 predicted proteins | sample Eddworburrow2_MG_FD_204929 | JGI IMG/M metagenome (GOLD analysis project Ga0316190, IMG submission 204929) | Coastal sediment microbial communities from Maine, United States - Eddy worm burrow 2 | ecosystem: Environmental > Aquatic > Marine > Coastal > Sediment | place: USA: Maine | collected... | reverse complement strand
CCTAATTTACTTTGCAGATTATGCTGATCGTTATTGCAGCGGCCTCCAAAGATACATCATGTCTTTTACCTTACTTGCCCTTGGTGATTCATCCACACTTCGAATCGCCGCACTCCAGGCAGGTGTTGCAGTTGTCGAGGCGGATGACAGCCATCGCACCGCATTTGTCGCACAGATTGCCTTTGGCGATGGCATCCTCACCAAGCTTCTCTTTGGCTTCCTGACGTTTGGCTTCCAGCTCAGGGGTGGCTAACTGGCCATCCATCATGCCGATCTTGATCAGATGCTGTTGAATCACTTCGCCGATTTCGGCGACGATGGACGGCATATATTTGCCGCCTCTCTTATAATAACCACCACGCGGATCGAACACGGCTTTCATTTCTTCGACCAGGAAGGTGACGTCGCCACCCTTGCGGAAGATGGCGGAAAGCACGCGGGTGAGCGCCACAATCCACATGAAATGCTCCATGTTCTTGGAGTTGATAAACACCTCAAACGGCCGACGGTGCTCATCCGGGGTGTCGGCGTTGATCACCACATCGTTGATGGTGATGTACATGGCGTGCTCGCTGTTCGGCGTCTTGATCTTGTAGGTGGTGCCTTCAAGGACATCGTCGCGCTCAAGAAGCGGCGCAATATGTGTGACGTTGGCATCTTCTTTTTCTTGTTCCTGGTTCACCACTTCATAGGCGGTAATCTGTTTCTCAATCTTTGTGGTCATGGGTGTCTCCCTGAGCGGTATGCATGTTTGTTGTCGCTTCCTCATTGTGTATGGCGTTTAGTCCGCCCTGAAAATGCCCGGCGTGGACGTTCTCGGTATAGAAATCGCGGAACAGCGAATTCATACGCTGGCGCATGGTGTCCAGCTCCTCTTTTTCCGCTTGCTCCATGATGCGGGCGTCGAGGTCTGATTGCTTAAAGTCTCCAACGGGCTGTTGCTTAGAGTTTGCCATAATAACCTTCTTTCAGGGCATCGAAGAGGTTTGCGGCACTGTGCATCTCACCGTCGTATTCAATCTCTTCATTGCCCTTCACTTCGAGGACGGAACCATCCTCGAGTGTGAAGCGATAGAGGGTGTTCTCCAGATCCGTCTCCTTGACCAGCACACCCTGAAATGCCTCGGGATTGAAGCGGAAGGTGGTGCAGCCCTTCAAGCCTTTGTCGTAGGCATAGAGGTAGATGTCCTTGAAGTCTTCATAATCAAAGTCGGTTGGCACATTGGCGGTTTTGGAGATGGATGAATCCACCCATTTCTGCGCTGCAGCCTGAATATCGACATGCTGTTTGGGTGTTACATCATCGGCGCTGATGAAGTAGTCCGGCAGCTTTTCGCCCTCAGCCTGAGAGAGGGGCATGGCCTGCGGATTGATCAGCTCACGGTAGGCGAGCAATTCAAAGGAAAACACATCTACCTTTTCTTTGCTCTTCTTGCCTTCGCGAATGACGTTGCGTGCATAATGATGTGCAAACGACGGCTCAATGCCGTTGGATGCATTATTGGCCAGGCTTAAGGAGATGGTGCCGGTCGGCGCGATCGAGCTGTGATGTGTGAAACGGCAGCCGGTCTCCTCCAATTCCTTGAGCATGGCGGCATCTTCCGCATGGTCGGTGCCTGCGAACTGTCGCAGGTATTGCGAGTAGCGCGCCCACAGGATGCGTCCCTTGATCTTGTCACCCACACGAATGCCGTCATCGGACATTTCCGGGCGCTTGAGCATCATGGCGGAGGTCACTTCGATATCCTCGTCCATTATCGGTGCCGCACCCTTTTCGCGAGCCAGCTCGATACCGGTTTGATAACCAGCCTTGGCCAGTTCGTAGGCGACCTTTTCGGTAAAGGCGAGCGATTCCGGTGAGCCATAGACTTTGCGCTGCATGGTCAGGGCGCTGCCGAGTCCAAGGAAGCCCATGCCGTGGCGGCGTTTGGCAAGGAGCTCTTCGCGCTGCTTGCCCAGCGGCAGGCCATTGATCTCCACCACATTGTCCAGCATGCGTGTGAATATGGCGACGACCTCGCGGAACTGAGGCCAGTCGAAATCAGCTTCGGCGGTGAACGGCTTGCTGACGAATTTGGTCAGATTGATGCTGCCCAGCAGGCAAGCGCCATAGGGCGGTAATGGCTGTTCGCCACAGTTGTGTGCATGTAGGCCGTTGGCATCAAAGGTGTTGATTCCGGGCACCTGAGCGTCGAACACATCCTCGTTGCCGTCCGGTGTGATGCATTCCACTTCAGCCAAGAAACGTTCGCAGTTCAGGGCTCTCTTGTAGCCACTCAGCAAGGCATCAAGGCGGGCCTGTTTGTCGGTATCGGAAAAACCGATACGTTCGTTGAAGGTCGCGAGATTGTTGCCGGAAACAACTAGTTCATGCTGTGCTTTTGTCGCATATGTCTTATTTCCACCTTTGCCGTCGGGCAGTAGACTTTGCCCCGCTTTGCGTCGATTCTGATAGATGCTGGAGACAATACCCAAGCGCAGCAGCATGCGCTGCACTGCCTGTAGGCGAGGGAGGTCGCTCTGACTCAGGCGGACGCTGACGCCTTTTTGCTGTGTGCCCTGTACGGAGCCATCGGCGTCAAAAAAGCCACGAAGAAATCCTTCGTAGAAATCGGAAGAGGCTTGCTCCATGGCTGGGGTAATACATTTATTGCCGGGCTGCATACCAAGTTCAAAGGCAAGATCGCGCAGGCTGGTGAGTTGCATACGGTGTTCGTTGCGTTCCTGAATCTCATGGAATCCAGCAAAGTCACTGCGGTGTGGAAATGATTCGGCGGCTCTTTCTGCTTCTCGGAGCAGGCCTGTTATGCCGCAGGAGCCCATTCCTTCGGCTCCATTGCCAACCATTTTATCTTTCCAAACGGAAATGACGGCCATGTCCTTTTTCAGTGTGCCATCGCCGACCAGCAGGCCGAGGAGGTAGCCTTGCTCTGCCGTCAGTGAACCTTGCCATGAAAGGTCTGTGTGATTGTTCAACAGCACATGGTCGCCTGGTAGCAAATCTTCGCTTGATGTCCACTCGGTATTGCAGGTCCAACGGGTCAGTTGGGTGACTTTGCGTATCTTGTGATCATGGGTCAGCCGTAGATGATAACCTTCCTTAGTTTGTAGCCTAACAACTGGTTTTGTGGCGGTTTTGAAAAAGCCTTGCCGACCACTTGTATGCGCCCTCCCGTCTACAACAGCATCGAAAGAGTATCCCTTAAGGTCTTCTACTTGACGTGGTCCTTGTGAGGTTTGAACCCAGGTATCAGATGTCACACATGGATTGGTGGCGCGAACATTTTCGCAGAACCAGTTATTGTTCATGGTGTTGACTTCATCGATCAGAATGAAGCCCGGCTCGGCATAGTCGTAGGTCGAGGCCATGATGACATCCCACAGGCGGCGGGCGCGAATGGTTTTATACACACGGCAGGCCGTACGGCCCTCATCATCTTGCAGGTAGCTATCGTTACTGGCAGGCCAATGACGCCAGACAATACGAATATCCTCATCTTCCATTTCAGTGGCATTGGCAGGGAAAATCAGATCCCAATCTGCATCGGTCTTGACCGCTTCCATGAAGTCGGCAGTAATCAGGCAGGATAGATTGAATTGGCGCAGACGGCCGTCTTCGCGTTTGGCGCGAATGAAATCCATGACATCGGGATGCGAAATATCGAAGGTGCCCATCTGGGCGCCGCGACGACCACCGGCGGAGGAGACGGTGAAGCACATCTTGTCGAAGATATCCATGAAGGACAGCGGGCCTGAGGTATAAGCGCCGGCTCCCGACACATAAGCGCCCTTGGGACGTAGCGTGGAGAATTCATAACCGATGCCGCAGCCTGCCTTAAGTGTCAGACCTGCCTCATGCACCATAGAGAGGATGCCGTTCATCGAATCCGGAACCTGCCCGGAGACTGTGCAGTTGATGGTTGATGTGGCCGGCTTGTGTGCCTGCGCGCCAGCATTGGAGGTGATGCGGCCAGCAGGTATCGCGCCGTGCAGCAGAGCCCAGGTGAAACGCTCGTGCCAGTATTCGCGCTTGTCTTCATCCTCGACATCGGCCAGCGCTCTGGCGACCCGCGAATAGGTTTCGGCAATACTGTGATCAACGGCATCACCGTTCTTATCTTTCAGCCGATATTTTTTATCCCAGATATCCTCGCTGGCAGCCTGCATGGGGATCACGGCTGCGGCGTGTTCGTGCATGGATATTGGCACAGTATTGTCTTCTTTGATTTCAGCCAGATTCATAAATGGCTCCCTCCCGAGTTTTGTTGCCTTACGCTTTGCGCTTGCTGTCGATCTCATACGCCTTCCCTTCGCACATCTTCGACAAGCTGTTCTGTGGCGACGCAGCGGCCAACCTTATGGCACCATATATTGGGTGTCAACGATTTCATTTCCACGAGAGATAGGGGTTTAACTCAACATTGTATACACCGCTTATCCACAGCTTTTCCCCATTGTGATGCCCGCTCCGGGCAAGGCTCAGCTTGTTGTTGCAGGGGGGTGCGGCTGTTACGATTGCGCCATGCAAGGAAGAGCCAAACAGAGCAAGCAGGTGGAGGACGCGTCAGCAGCGCGGACGCATTTCGGTTTCGAGTCGGTTAGCGGCTCAGAGAAGCGTAATCGGGTGATGGGTGTGTTCTCATCGGTGGCCGGCAAATACGATTTAATGAATGACCTGATGAGTGGCGGTATGCATCGCCTGTGGAAGCAGCGCATGTTTGATGTTGCTGCGGTTCGTGCGGGCGGTCGTGTGCTTGATGTGGCCGCAGGCTCCGGAGATATCTCTATCGGCCTGCTGCGCAAGATGGGTAGCGCCGATGATGCACCCCTTGGGCGTGCTGTATTGACCGATCTGAACGGCCCGATGTTGGCTGAGGGCGCACGTCGCGTGGTGGATCATGGCTTTTTGCCCGGGCGCGCTGATTGTATCCAGTCGGATGGCACAAGGCTGGCCTTTGCCGATAACAGCTTCGACGTGGTTTCCATCGCTTTCGGCATTCGCAACTTTGTTGATATCGAAGCGGGCCTGGCTGAGTTTTATCGTGTGCTTAAGCCCGGTGGCCAGTTCATCTGTCTGGAATTCTCCCATCCGGTGCTGCCTTTGCTCGACGTGGTCTACGATGCCTATTCATTTAATATGATTCCGCTGCTGGGTGAGTTGGTAACAGGTGATCGCGCATCCTATCAATATCTGGTCGAATCGATTCGTCGCTTCCCGGATCAGGGCAGGTTTGCCAAGCTGATTGAGTGGGCTGGCTTTGATCTGGTGCGCCATGAAAATATGAGCGGCGGTCTGGTGGCGCTGCACAGAGGATATAAGATCGCATGAGTCTGATGTTTCTCCCCTTGAGATTGATTCCCGGTGCAGTGCAGGCCGTGGTGCTGGGTACGGTGCTCGATATGTTTTTCTCGCGCAGCGATGGTTCTCCGGATGATAAGTTAGCCAAGCATCTCGACGCGCTCGACGGGCGCGTCTATTTAATACATGTACGCGATACCGGCACGGATTTTTATATGGGTTTTCGTGCCGGGCGCCCCTGGGTGCATACCTCCTGCCAGCAAGAACCGGATGTGCGTATTGATGCGACGACGGGTGGTTTTGCACGCCTGTGTTTTGCCCATGAAGAGCCGGATGATCTGGTGTTTCAACAGGTTCTGAAGCTGTCCGGTGATTCCGAGGCTATGTTGCTTTTCAAGAAGCTGTTGGCCGAGGCGGATATCGATTGGGAGCGTGAGCTGCGTGATAATTTCGGGGAATTCTTCGGCAGTCGTGTGGCGCAGGCGGCCAAGGCGCTAATCGCGCTGGAGAACAAAGCCTCAGCGGCAGTGCATGAGGCTGTGAGCGGAGGTCTTAAAGATATGGGTGTGCCCGATGAGGCGCGCCTCATCGAATGGCAGGCAGGCGTTGAGGATGCCACGCGACGCTTGAGTCGCTTGAAAGGGAAAATCACCCGGCTTGAGCACAAGCTGGGTGCTTCGGCCTCTTCATCCGGAGGTGATGCCTGAGCCAGATGCGCTATAGCGGTGGTCCCCTGCGTCGAGGTTGGCGTCTGCTGGTGATTACTCACCTTCTGGCCTCGCATGGCATGGGCACGTTGGCCGTACGTCTGCACCTGTTCCGTCCTTATGCATGGCTGATGCGTATTTTTATGCGCAGCGAGATGTCTCCGGATTTCGGCGTGCAGCTGAGATATGTGCTTGAGCGGCTGGGGCCGACCTTTATCAAATTCGGTCAGATGTTGTCGGCGCGAGTCGATCTGTTGCCTATGGATGTGGCTCTGGAGCTTAAAAAACTTCAGGACGATGTGCCGCCTGAATCATTTGCCACGGTAAAAAGGTTGTTGGAGATCGAGTTTAAAAAACCGTTGACCGGTGAGGGTGGCGCCTTCGCCAGCTTTAACGAGGAGCCGGTGGCTGCAGCCTCCATCGCGCAAGTGCATTTTGCCGAATTGCCCGATGGGCGTCGCGTAGCCGTCAAGGTGAGACGCCCCCATATTGATCGTACGATTGATGCCGATCTTTCCCTGCTTAAGTTGTTGGCCAATCTGTTTGACCGCTATATGCCCGAGTACCGTCGGCTGAAAGCTCCACAGGTGGTGGATGAATTCGCAGCCACCATCAAGGGGGAGTTGAATCTGCGTGCCGAAGCGGCACACGCCTCTCGTTTTGCCGAGAATATGGCGGATGTCGAAGGTATATATATACCACACGTGATCTGGGACTACACACATAGTGGCGTGCTGACCACCGAGCGCATCGCTGGCATATCCATTGATGAGAGAGCGGCGCTGGAAGCGGCGGGCCATGATTGTCTGTCGCTGTGCGAGCGGGCGGCCACATTGTTTTTCCATATGGCCTTTGTAGATGGTTATTTTCATGCCGACATGCATCCCGGCAATCTGTTTGTCTCCGAGTCGGGTGACATTATTCTGGTTGATTTCGGCATTGTCGGTCGCCTGGATATGAAGAGCCGGATTTATCTGGCGGAGATGCTTCTTGCTTTTTTGAAGGGTAATTACCTGCGTGCTGCGGAGGTGCATCTGGAGGCCGGTTATGTGCCTGAGGATACCGATATGTCGGCATTTGCCGATGCGTTGCGCGAAATCGCCGAACCGATTTTCAACCGGCCTCTGGCTGATATCTCGCTGGGCGAGTTGTTGTTCTCCATGTTTGCGGTGACCGAGCGTTTCCAGATGGAAACCCAGCCACAATTGCTCCTGCTTCAGAAGACCATGGTGGTGATTGAAGGTGTGGCGCGAGAGCTGGCTGATAAGGCCAACATCTGGGAGCTGGCACGACCGCTGGTCAGTGACTGGGTGAGCATTCACCTCGGCCCAACCGGGCAGTTGCAGCGCGGTGTTGCCGAGGCGCGGCAAGGCATTGAAGGCTGGCTTCGCCTGCCAGCACGAATCGAACAGGTGCTTGGTGACCGCGAGGGAAGTGTGTTTATGCCGCAGTTTCATGGCGCGCCACTCTGGCAGCGTCTGTGTGGGATGGTTTTGTTCACCGGCGGAATAGTGGCTCTGCAGCAGCAGGCGCTAGGGCCGTGGATGCTTCCAGCCGGGGTGGTTGGAATCGTGCTGGGCGCAGCCATGTTGCTCAGGCGTTGAGCCGAAGCGAAATCTTTCTTCCCGCCGTGTCACTTTGCATTCTGCGCCACTGCCATTAGATTGCGCCGCCTTTGCAGATTTTTAACGTTGATTTAGTTAGTTGATTTAAACCGATTTCCCAAGCTTGTCCAAAGAGGTCGTTCGCTAAATGCGTACACCCATCGGACCCATTAAGGAGTAGAATAATATGAGCCGTAATTTTGTATTTACCAGTGAATCCGTTTCCGAAGGTCATCCCGATAAGGTTGCCGACCGCATTTCCGATGGGGTGCTGGATGCGATTCTGGAGCAGGATAAATATGGTCGCGTAGCTTGTGAGACCATGGTCACCACAGGCATGGCCATCATTGCCGGTGAGATTACCACTTCGGCTATCGTTAACTATCAGGATGTTGTGCGCACGGCTATCAAGGAGATTGGCTACAATTCTTCGGCCATGGGCTTCGACTGGGAATCCTGTGCCGTTCTGGTCAGTCTCGATAAGCAGTCGGTGGATATCGCCCAGGGTGTAAACGAGGGCGAAGGTATCGATCTGGATCAAGGCGCTGGCGATCAGGGTCTGATGTTCGGATATGCCTCCAACGAAACCGATGTGCTGATGCCGACCCCGATTCATCTCTCACATTTATTGGTGGAGAAGCAGGCTGCCGTGCGTAAGGCCGGCGTGCTTGATTTTCTGCGTCCGGATGCCAAATCGCAGGTCAGTGTGCGTTATGAGAACAGTAAGCCTGTGGCTATTGATGCCGTGGTGTTGTCCACCCAGCACGATCCTGATGTAACACACAAGGATTTGTCTGAGGCGATCATGGATGAGGTCATCAAGCCGATTCTCGACCCGACCGGATTGCTACATGCCGGCACCGAGTTCCACATCAATCCGACCGGTCGTTTTGTGATTGGTGGGCCTGTGGGTGACTGCGGCGTGACCGGTCGTAAGATCGTTGTTGATACCTATGGTGGTTTCGGCCATCACGGTGGCGGCGCCTTCTCGGGCAAGGATCCGACAAAGGTTGATCGTTCTGCTTGTTATATGATGCGTTATGTCGCCAAGAATATCGTGGCGGCCGGCTTGGCCGAACGTTGTGAAGTTCAGGTGGCCTATGCGATTGGTATCGCGCATCCGCTTTCAGTCATGATCAACACCTTCGGCACCGGTAAGGTGGATGAAGAAAAGCTGGCCAGTGCCGTACGCGAGGTGTTCGATCTGCGTCCGAAGGGCATTGTGCAGAATCTTGATCTGTTGCGTCCGATTTATGCCAAGACCTCCGCTTACGGTCATTTCGGCCGCGAACTTCCGGAGTTCACTTGGGAGAGGACGGACAAGGTTGCCGAGCTGAAGGCTGCTCTCGGAGTTTAATCTTTAAGGCCGGGGAAGCCCTTGCGGGTTTTTTGGCCAGGACTAGAGCCAGGCGCATGTCGCCTGGCTTTGTTTCCAGACTGAGGGGCACTGCAGTGCCGCGAAGGCGGTACCAGGCTCAGTCGCAAAACGTTTAACGGTGCTCATATTTTTATGCCTGGATGAATGAACTCATCCTGAGCGAATATAGGAGTATGAGAATGTCTGATTTTACCGATTATAAAGTGGCGGATATGTCCCCGGAATCAATTGCATGGGGCCGTAAAGAGCTAACCATCGCAGAAACCGAGATGCCGGGCCTGATGGTCACCCGCGAAAAATATGCGGCCTCTCAGCCATTGAAGGGTGCGCGTATTGCAGGCTCCCTGCATATGACCATCCAGACTGGTGTGCTGATTGAAACACTGATTGCCCTCGGTGCAGAGGTGCGCTGGGCATCATGCAATATCTATTCCACACAGGATCATGCTGCTGCTGCAATTGCTGCTGAAGGCATCCCGGTTTTTGCTCATAAGGGTGAAACGCTGGAAGAGTATTGGGAGTTTTGTCATTCTATTATGGAGTGGCATGACGGCGGCACACCGAACATGATTCTTGATGATGGTGGCGATGCTACAACCCTGCTGGTGCTTGGTGCCAAGGCTGAGAAGGATGCATCCGTACTGGATAATCCGGGCTCCGAAGAAGAGACATTCCTCTTCGCATCAATCAAGAAACGTCTGGCCAGCCAGCCTGGTTACTACACCAGCCGTCGCGATGCGATTCGCGGTGTAACTGAAGAGACCACGACAGGCGTACACCGTCTGTATCAGATGTTTGAGCGCGGCGAATTGCCATTCCCTGCTATCAATGTGAACGACTCAGTCACCAAATCCAAGTTTGATAACCTCTACGGCTGTCGCGAGTCACTGCTCGACGGCATCAAGCGCGCCACCGATGTGATGATCGCAGGCAAGATCTGCGTTGTGCTGGGTTACGGCGATGTGGGTAAAGGCTGTGCGCAGGCATTCCGCGGCATGGGTGCGACCACCTGGGTTACCGAAATCGATCCGATCTGTGCTCTGCAGGCAGCGATGGAAGGCTATCGTGTCGTTAATATGGATGAG
>Ga0316190_10004587_pt1 | contig 10073 bp, 8 predicted proteins | sample Eddworburrow2_MG_FD_204929 | JGI IMG/M metagenome (GOLD analysis project Ga0316190, IMG submission 204929) | Coastal sediment microbial communities from Maine, United States - Eddy worm burrow 2 | ecosystem: Environmental > Aquatic > Marine > Coastal > Sediment | place: USA: Maine | collected... | reverse complement strand
CACGGCCCTTCCTGGCTGACGTTTATCGGCCATCTGAAAGACAGCCTCTGGAGCATTGATCTTTTTCGTTGCGAGTCCATTTTGCTCAACACCCACTGGGTGCTCGTTGTCATGGACCAATTTACCCGGCGCATCATTGGCTTTGGCGTGCACGCCGGTGATGTCGATGGTGTGGCGTTGTGTCGAATGTTCAACACAGCCATTTCAAGCAAGGGTGTTCCGAAATTTCTCAGCTCTGACAACGATCCGCTATTCCTGTATCACCAATGGCAAGCGAATCTTCGCATCCTGGATGTTGATGAACTCAAAAGCATTCCCTATACACCCCGCTCGCATCCTTTCATTGAGCGACTCATCGGGACCATTCGCCGTGAGTTTCTTGACCATACATTATTCTGGAATGCCGGCGACCTGGAGAAAAAGCTCAGGGACTTCCAAGTGTATTACAACAAACATCGCACCCATAGCTCACTCGGCGGTGACACGCCGGCTGAAGTAACGGGATGCGCTGGCAAATTGCAGACCACGTTGAAAAAGTACCGTTGGCAGACTCACTGCCGACTCTATCAGCTTCCCGTAGCGGCTTGACTACCAATTCGCCATGCACAGGGTGGTTTGCGTGGGTAAATCCATTCTGATGCTTTGTAACTGATTGTTAACAATGACTAATACCAGGATAACCCCTTGAGTCACCGTCCAAGGAAAAGGTTCGGCCAGGACCGCTCCCCGGCTATGATTCCACACGTTACTCAGTAAGTTATATATCTGAGTAACATGGTTGCTGCCACTTTTGGGCACAGTTGTTAGATACCAGCGGTAATTCTTTCCTTCTGATTAACCACTATTTTTCTCTTCACTATCTGTTCTTCAAATCAAAGAATCCTGATGTAAGCTTCATCTTTTAAGAGATGCAGAGTGAGCGGACAAACGGCAAGAGTCGACGCAAAAGCAGACATCCCAGAGAACAGGAATCCCGCAATAGCGGGATTCCTGATAGGTGACTATCGGACCACAGAACTTGCCGTTCATCAGATTTCTGTGAACTTCTTAGTTGCCGCAACTTCGGACGTTTAGCACACATTAAAAACGGCGGCCCGAAAGCCGCCGCTTGTATTGATAGTACTTCAACAATTACGAAACTGCTTACTTCTTCAACTGAAACTTGTAATCCGTCCCGTGCTCCTTGTTGAAGTCCGAGTAGATCTTATCCGCTATTGGATTAAGTTCTTCCGGCCATCCCGCCAACACTGAGTCAGGCGTCTGGTATCGGTCACCGCCTGCCTCGACTTTCTTCTCCTTAAGTGGTGGCGTCGGATAGCCCTCCGGATTAACCACAGCCATCCGTGTGCGAACGCCCTCCTTCGTGACGTTCCACACCATGAAGTCCTCCGCATAGTCCACCGGGCCGTCGTAGATCTGCTCGACGGCCTTCCTGATGATCGGCTGCGTATCGAAGTCATTCTGGAAGTGGTAAGCCACAGCATGCTTGGGTTTCGTCATGGCCATTACCTTTGCGAAATAAGAGGGGTTTGCATGAATTGTCGTCACTGCGTTCAATGCCTCCTGAGAGCTGAAACTCCACTTTGACATTGCCATGTCGGGCGTAAAGAAACACTCATGGATTGAGAGGTCAACGCCCTGGGTATGCTCTATCCACCACTTGTTCGGGAGCGAGTCGCCCGAGAACGCCAGTCTGAGACCGTTCCATTCCAGGATGAAGCTGGCTGTCCCTTCGAAATGAATCGCGGGGAGGCTCCTGATGACCACACCGTTGTCCTCGTATATGACATTGTTGACCTTCGACCAGTCGTACTCGTTCACCTCGAGTTTCATTGCTGTGGTATCGATGGTACCGGCCAGCGTGCCACTCATCCATGCCCACATCTTCTCCATGTGGTCCATCGCAGTCTTGAAACTCCATTCCGAGCGCATGCCTCCTCCTCCCGGACCCCAGACCCGCAGAGGCACCGAACGGTTGTTTTGAGGACCGGTCATGTAGAACGTTGCCAGATCAGCCATGTGGTCCATATGCGGGTGCGTAATGAAGACCTTGTCCAGATAGTCCAGTGGAATACCGAGCGCATGGATCCGCTCGAAAGATCCGTTACCCATGTCGAAGATAAACTTGTCACCGTTGCCTAACTCGATCACGAAGCAGGCGGCCGCCTGCTTGAGCCGAGGCATTGGCATGCCTGTGCCGCAGGCGATGACACGCATCTCGTCTGCTGCTAGTTCCTCGGTGCCCGGGTAGTACACGTCACGGTTGGGACTCGGCTTGTCGGGCGACTGTTCGTCCGTCGCGGGCGTGGTTACTGCCCGGGCATCCTTCACGCGGATATCCACGTCGAGCGTTAGCATGGCGACCCCAAATAGCCCGGCTGCGGTCAATGTTGCGAAAATAGCTTTCTTGGGAATAATATTAGTAAACATAACGTTAACTCCGTATAGCGTACGAATGCCTTTGTTCTGTTCATCCACTCCTGCGAACGGTCACTCAGGGATTGGAAGATACTGACCAGCTTGTCTGGTAAGGCATAGTATTATGGGCACAAATGAAGCCACCCCTATATCAAAAACGCGCATGAATACGCCTGCTCATAATGATGTTTTCGACTGGAATCTGGTTGCAGAGCGGCGCTTTGAGGATATCGAAGAGCTCAATGATGTGGTCCAAGGCTGGGACTTTGAATTCCACCAACTGAAAGCCGGAAGATCACCGGCTGCACTGCTGCAATTAGGGCGCCCCGAGTTCATGCTTACCCGTTTTTACTTCGAGCAACCCTATCACCAGCGTGGCTGTACGGCACAGGATGCCCTGACGATCGGACTCACTGAAGAGGGAATCGAGGAAGTGACAACGCCGGATGGTGCAGTTCAGCAGGATGACATCCTCTGTTTTCCATCAGGCCGCGAACTAAGTGCAGTATCCAAACCCCACTTCAATGGCTACTCGCTTTCCATTTCGGAAGCCCTGCTCGATGAAGTTTCAGAGTCTTGTGGTATACAGGTTGAAGCAAGTATCGGAACAGTGCAGCAAGTACGTCACTGTAGTCGTTCAAATATGAATACGCTACGCCGTGAACTGCGTCGTGTAAGCCGGAGTCTGGCGCAATTCAAAACTGCAGAAAACAGCTCGGAGACACTACGCGATCTGGAGTTCAATATCATACGCCACCTGCTTCTGGCAATTACAGGTTCGCAGCCTACAGACCGGCTCAAACTGACGAACAGAAAACAGATCGTACTTCAACGTGCGCGGGATCACATGGAAGCCAATACTAACAAACCCATTACTGTTCTGGAGCTGGCACAGGCGTCTGGCAGCTGTGTGCGTACCCTAGAATATGTTTTCCGTGACTACTTCAACGTTACACCGAAAGCTTACCTGAAGTCCCGGAGGCTGGTTGCTGTACGCCATGAACTGCTTCGTTCATTGCATTCGAAGTCATCAATCAACGAAATCGCAAACCGTTGGGGCTTCTGGCACATGAGCCAATTTGCGACTGATTACCGTCGTTTCTTCGGTGAATTACCCTCTGAAACACTGCGGGCAATGTAAAAAGCGTACAATCCTCAATATCAGCTACTGGCAGATACTAGGCGTTAGAGTTAATGCCTGCTTAGTGCGTACGCAATGCCGATAGCCACCTGAATAAATGTCCGACTACAGTACCTTCCTGGCCTACAAGCATAAATTCTGAATGTCCGGCAAGTGGGCGACACCAGTCATCCGAGTAAATTACTCAGGTATCCACCTGAGAAGGTCTGAAAAGGAGCAGTAACTTGCCGTTCCCTAGCGGCTATCGAAGGACGGCAATGCCGCAACTCCGGACGTTCCCGTCCTGCTATCGTATTTCGCCTCACGGCCAGAAAGCATTCAGCACCATCAAAAACGGCGACCAACGAATGAACGAAGGCCGCCGCTTTTGGTACTAAGTTAACTAATCCTTGAAAAGGTGCTCTACCTGCTTGACACCTGAGCACCGCCGAGATCTGCCAGCAGGCGCTGATAAACTGAATTGTTGCGCAACAACTCATGACCGGCCTCGATCAGTCTGTCTACCTGTTCTTCACTCAAGTTGAAGCTGGTCGGGATGGCGTTGAAGAAACTCCGATCCTCGGGCTGTTCGATGTCGATAAAGCCGAGTTTGACGAAATATGGCGTAGACGGTCGGTCCGGTGTTGACATCTCCTGCGTCCATTTATTCAGGCTCCGCCGCATGATTTCCAGGGTCGCGTCGTTGTAGCGGTGAAGCTGTACACTGCTCATCGAACCGATGGTTTCCCCTAACGATGGTTTCTTGTTCGTTTGGTTCATCTCCGGTTCCGGGTCCGTGGAGGCGTTGACAGAGATGACAATCGCGTAGCGCGGGTACTGTATCCCATTTTTCCTATAAAACGTCTGTGGGCCGCCCGCGAGTCCTATCACCTCATAGACTGCACGCAGGCCCAGGTTATCGGTGATGCCTCCGTCCACAAAGTGAGCGTATTTGCGATTATCCTGGTCGTAGTAGGTTTCCAGGCCCCGTATGATCTGCTCCATCGCCGGGTTGCTGGATGTGAGTTCTGCGGACTTTTCCAGCCAATCAGGTTTCCCCACTAGCGGGCAGTCATAGTAGTCCTTGAGCACGACAGGCGGAAACAGGATAGGTACCGCGGATGAGGCAGTGACGGCCCGCGCCACCGGGAACGTGGTGATGTCCGAGCAGAGCAGGTCGAAATACTCCTGAACGAAGGAAAAACGCACCCCGTAGGCCAAATCCGATGCATTAATGAGGATCAGTGGGCCGCCCGCGCGCTGCATGTCGGCAAAGGTTGCACCGTGGAATACCTGCTTGTCGTAGAGTTCCACCGCCATTTCGGTGCGCCCCTCTGAGCCGAACCATCGCAGCGGATTAAACAGTCCCAGGACCAGCTCGTGCTCTATATCCTGCGTCAGGAAATCCGCTTTGAAGTCATCAAAGGTGCGTTCCCCGTACAGCCCATAGTAGGCAGATGTGAAGCTGCCGCCGGAGACGGAACTGATGGTGTCTACCTCGTCGAGTAGCCTGCGTGGCTGCCCATCGATCATCACTGTAGTGTCGCGCAGCTCTTCCAGCACCCCGTAGGCCAGCGCAGCGGCCCGTGTTCCCCCACCCGAGAAGGCGAGCACCAGTCCAACATCCTCCGAACTTCCTCTGCCATGAATTTCCCCCATCGAATAGGGCTGGGCTGATGCCGAGTCGGTCGTGATTACAGTGTTGTCGATCACCCCGTAGGAGGCGCAGCCGGAAAGTAGCAGTAATCCGAAGCTGGCAGCAAACAGTTTCAACATTGAACACCTCATTGCATTTTTGCAGTCATAATGTATCCACTTTCAGGTTGCAAAGCCAGCAGCGCATAGGCGAACGACTGCGGGATCAGCATGATTGTGACGATCGCTGGTAAGCGTTTGGCGAGAGTACTCGGCACCCCAGTTCAGGATCGGGAGATAGCGGCGCAACAGCGCGCCGACGCCGGAAGTGACTGGACCGCTCATTAGGGGTCTCTCGGCCGGAAGAACAGGGCCCCTATCTTCTCGCGCCCAATCACCCGGCCAAGTTCTCTCACGGCGAAGAAGGGAATCAGGGCGATGAACACGAGCAAACTGTTGGCGAGGACGATGTTAACCCCCTTCTCGGTGAACTCGGCCAGACCACCCGCGATTCCCTCGCCAGCCACGAGGCCCCTGATCGTATATTCAATGACCTTGAAGACCGCGACGAAGATCGTGAAGACAACCGTCTTGTAGAGGGTTGGATAGATCAGCGGCTTGTCCTCGAAACCGCGCCCGAGGTGAAACATCCCACCGACCATGATTACCTTGCCGAGAATCAACGCCTCGATCAGGGCGAACCCATAGTTGGTGTAGGTGATGTCATGGGCCGCCAGCACGAGCCTTTGATGCACCGTGAAGGAAGCGAACACGACGGTCAGGTAAATGACGTTGAACACATACTCGATCAGTTCGTGACGTATCTTTGCCTTCCAGCCTTCTGTTTTCTTATCAGCTCTGCCCATAATCCACGCCCTTTCCTGAAACAATCTTGCGCCCTGATCCGTGGCGCGGTCATTCAACCCACAGTGAGGCAATCATAGGTGGACCGCCGGCCGTAGGAAGCATCTCGAACTATGCGCAGAAATCCATAGGGGGGCTCACTTTAACTCCTGAAGTATATGCATTTGAATTATTGTATTTGCTTGGATGCACCCTCTTCCAGGATGATCTTCTCGGGATCAATGGTATAAACCCAGGGCACTGAATTCTTCCAGCCGTTCCGCATCCTTTTCCCGTGAAAGACGCTGCCGGGATCGTCAACCTTATCCCCTTCAAAACCGTCCGTGATGGTGTAAGCGTTTTTTAAACCGGCTGCGGCGAGCTGGTTTACGGCCATGGCCGAGCGGTCACCTGAGCGGCACATAACCAGCAGAGTGTCCGTCGGCCCGGCTATCTTTTTCACCTCTGCGACAAAATCAGGATTCCATTTTGGGCCGTATTCGGTTTTGCCGTTCTTTCTCTGATACGTCACAAAGGCAAGGGGAATGTTCCAGGCTGTATCGGGGTGGCCGATAAAGCCATACTCTTCAGGAGTCCGTACGTCGATGATCTTGACCCGTTCGGGTTCTGCCTTCCACATCTCGTAAGCCTGCGCGGCATCCATATAAAGGCCGAGTGTGGTTTGTTTATTTTTGGGAAGCTGTTGGCCTGACGGGGAGGCAGGCTGTTCTTGATTGCTCATTTGCTCATACCCTTTTCAATCCTATTCGTTAAAGAGTGCTGGGCCGACAGTCGCCCTCCCGGGCGGGAGGGTGCCGTAGCCACTGCCTGTCCGTGATTCCAGCGCATCATGTCTTGCCCCTGGTGCGCATGCGCAGTTTACGGTTGCGTTTCTCCCGACTACCCGAGCCGTGTACCTTCCACCTCGAGCCCACCTCCTTGAGGAAGCTTGCTCCAGCTCTTTCTCTCCCATTCTTCCTTGAGTACTTCAGTCGCTGCCTGCTCCAGGAATTCCGGCGCCGCCCACTCGTCCACATCGAAGTCGTTCTTGATGTAATCGTGGCTGACCATGAAATCCTTGCCGATCTTGATGCACTCCATATTCTGCGCACTCAGGCTTGGCACCATGTCGACGTGCTTGATGCCCTCGTACGTGTCCTCGGCATCCAGGTAATAGGTCTGCCGGTTGAGAATCACTGCAGCGGCGTGCTTGTGCTCGTTTGCCCAGCGCCCGACCTTGATCATGGCCTTCATGTAGGCGACGACCAGTTCGGGATGCTCCTTGGCCATCACGTCGGTGCAGGTGATGACGGCGGGGGTGTTGGCTACCTGCACTGTCCAGTCCGGATACCGGGTCAGGTCCTCGATCATCTTGATTTTGCCTGTCGCCTCCTGGATATGCTGGAAGACCTTACTCTGGGTGTAGATGGCATCGACCGTACCATCCAATAATGCCGTCTCCAGCGGGCGGAACGCCAGGTCGTGCTTGTGATCACGGCGCATCCACAGCTCCGACGGATTGTTCATGGTCACTTGCAGCATCTCGGGCTTGTCGTACCAGTCATCCGGGTACGGGAACTCCACGAGCTCGATATCATCCATGGTCATGTCGTTCAGCATCAGCATGTTCTCGATCTGCATATGCTCCTGGATACGCCACCAGTCGTTCTTGATGGTGTTCAGGCTCTTGGAGATGCCGACCTTCTTGCCCTTCAGGTCCTTCATGCGGAAGATCGGGTCGCGAGCGCGCACTGCCATGCAGCCGCCTTCAGTTACCCACGTCGCTCCCAGCAGCACGGTGCGGCGGAGGTCGGCATGCACGTGGATAGGTGGATACAGTCCACCGAAACGGATCAGGTTATCGAGGTTGTGGACGTAATGCGGGTACCAGTTGTTCTCGGGTGCGTGGCGGAAGTAGTTATATTCAACATCGATCTTCTTGAACTCTTCCCGGCACCACCCCAGTTCCTGGTCTACGTTGTTGGCAGATACCATAGGGCAGTTAGTGAACCACACCTCTTTCCAGTTCAATGGTACTTTTGTACTTACTCTTTCTTTAGTAGCCATGCTTTACTCCTTGCTTAAAATATCTCAGGGGGACAGCAGGTCGTGTCCCGCTGCATTTTTCTGCGTTACCATAAAAGCATTCTTCAATTCATTCTGTCGCGCGTCATCGGACCGACCAGAGTCATACAACAATAGTCCGGATACTTAAAGATCAGGACCCGGACTCCGATGAAGAGCGCCTGAAATTGCGGATCGCAGGGCGCCCTAATCGAACTGGCGCGTCTTGTACTCCTCTTTGAGCGCCTTGTCGTACTTCAGCACCTTGATCTCGCCGAAGTCTTTGCTGTACAACGGGTAACCCTTCTCGGCCCAGCCAGCGATGCCACCATGGACGAGGTAGACGTTCTTGTAACCATACCGGTAGAGGAAAGAAGTAAAATACGTGGCACGATGCTGACTGCGGCAGAAAACCCAGATCTCGGTATTCGGATCGGGCCAGTGCTTCGGTACAAGATACGGGTTACCGGAATCGATGTTGTTCGCATTCAGAAGGTGGCCAGCATAGAATTCAGCTCCGGTGCGAATGTCGAGAATGACAGCATCGCTTTTCTTCTCCTGAACCTCCTGCCACTTCTTGTAGAGATCATCAACTGTAGCGACATGGTCCTGCGGAATGAGCGCCGTCAGTTCTGCAAAGACCTTTTTCTCTTCGTCCGCCGGTGTCGCGAAGCTCAGCACGGGAACAAGCAGGATGCTGGCAACGGCCAGACTCGACAGCCATTTTGTGTTCATTGTTGATTCCCCTTTTCAAGTTAAGACATTAAAAGTCACGCAAGGATGCACGAGTGTCATCCCGCTTCGAATGCATTTATCAAGTGTGAATGTATCATTCTGATGTAAGTTGCAGTGGACATATCCGGACGCTGACTGGACATTTCAAGACAGGACAACTTATCCTCCTTGATCAAGATCAATAAACAGGCAAATAGGCACCATGAAACGATCTAGAGCAGAACCCATACACCTGGAATCTGTAGTGCGCATCGGCACCTTAATGGCCCTTCCGGCGGTTCTCCGGAGCTTGGGCGCAAACCCGGTTGAGGTGTTGGCCGAGGTGGGGTACGACCTCACGCTGTTCGACGACCCCGATAACCGGATTACCTACACGGCCCGGAACCACCTGTTCGCGCATTGCGTGACAAGGACCAGTTGCCAACACCTGGGGCTCCTGATCGGCCGGCAAACCGGCCTGGACTCCCTGGGGATGGTGGGCTTGCTGGTGAAATACTCGCCAGACGTGGGTACGGCATTGCGCAACCTCGTGCGCTGTCTGCATCTTCACGTCCGCGGCGCGGTGACAAGCCTGGAGACAGACGGTGACACGGCGAGTCTGAGCTACGAAATCTATCAACCCGGCGTCGAGGCTACCACTCAGATCGGGGATGGTGCGGTCGCTATTATGTACAACATCATGCGCACGTTGTGCGGCCCCGATTGGAAGCCTGCCGAGGTCCGGTTTGCCCACCGCAAGCCGGACGATGTAAGGCCGTTCCGTCAGTTCTTCCGATCTCCTCTGCGATTTGATACCGAGCAGAACGCGGTGGTGTTCGCAGCCGATTGGTTGGATCTTCGCTTGCCCGAAGCCGACCCCGAGCTGCGCCGCTTGCTGCAGCAACAGATCGATGTGCTCGAGGTCACGTACGGCGACGACTTGCCGGGGCAGGTACGGAGTGTGCTGCGAACGGCGCTCCTGACAGGTCACGCCAGATCAGACCAGGTCGCCGCGCTCTTCTCAATACACAGTCGCTCGCTGAGTCGCCGCCTGAAAGGTTTCGGCACGAGCTTTCAGGAACTCCTGGATGAGGGCCGCTTCGAGATAGCACGGCAGCTGCTCGAGGACACTCGAATGGAGGTGAGCCAGATCGCTATGACACTCGACTATGCCGATGCGAGTGCATTCACGCGTGCATTCAGGCGCTGGAGCGGCACCACGCCCGCCCAATGGCGGGAGGATCGAAAGACTGCGAGCTTGTGCATGAAGTGAATTTCT
>Ga0316190_10004586_pt1 | contig 10074 bp, 8 predicted proteins | sample Eddworburrow2_MG_FD_204929 | JGI IMG/M metagenome (GOLD analysis project Ga0316190, IMG submission 204929) | Coastal sediment microbial communities from Maine, United States - Eddy worm burrow 2 | ecosystem: Environmental > Aquatic > Marine > Coastal > Sediment | place: USA: Maine | collected... | reverse complement strand
CCGCCGAGGCCGGCTTCGGCGAAGACGCGCTGCTCGGGTTGAAGCGGTTGGTCGAGGAGAACCTCGACGAGATCGACGCCGCCGAGATCAACACGTTCCCGCTGGGTCCCGATGCCGAGGGCAACCTGATCGTCGTCAAGCCGGGCAAGTACGGCCCCTACGTGAAGCGGGGGGAGGACACCGCGAGCGTGCCCGACGACCTGACGCCCGACGAGTTGACCGTCGACAAGGCGATCGAGCTGCTCGCGGCGCCGAAGTCCGACGAGCCGATCGGCGAGCTCGATGGCTATCCGGTCTACGCCAAGAACGGCCGCTACGGCCCGTACGTCCAGTGGGGCGACCACGACAATCCACCGCCCGGGCTCGAGAAGCCGAAGATGTCGAGCCTGTTCAAGACGATGGTCCTCGAACGGATCACGATGGACGAGGCCGAGGCGCTCCTGCAGCTCCCGCGCCATCTCGGCGACGACCCGACCGATGGCGTCCCGATCCATGCGAACAACGGCCGGTACGGCCCGTACGTGCAGAAGGAGAAGGACTATCGGAACATCGACTCCGAGGACCAGCTCCTGCAGATCACCCTCGATGAGGCGTTGGCGATCTTCAGCCAGCCGAAGGTGTACAAACGCGGCGGAGGCAACATGGCCGCGAAAGGCCCGCTGAAGGAGTTCGGCACCGACCCGGTGAGCGAACGCGCCGTCGTCGCCAAGGACGGCAAGTTCGGCGTGTACGTGACCGACGGTGAAACCAACGCATCGCTCGGCAAGGGCGATCGGCTCGAAGAGATGGCGCCGGAGCGCGCCTACGAGTTGCTGGCGATCCGACGCGAGGCGATCATCGCCAAGGGCGGCCCCACGAAGAAGAAGCGAGCCGCCAAGAAGAAGGCACCGGCCAAGAAGAAAGCTGCCGCCAAGAAGTCGGCTGCGAAGAAGAAGGCACCGGCGAAGAAGGCCGCCGCTCCCAGAGTGGCGCCAGTCATCACCGACCTCGCCGAGTGAGACCCGCCGAGGCGCTGTCCGGAACGGTTCCGCCAACCCAGGGCTCGAGGAACCGTTCGTCCGGTCGCGGGCTATAGCGTCGGGTCCCATGTTGGCGATGTCCGCGCTCCGGACCCGACGTGGGCCCACGAACGGTGTGTGGTTCGTCATCGCGGTCCTCGCCGCCACCACGGCCATGCTCGGCCTGGGCGCCGGCATCGCCTCCGCCCACACCGACTTCGCATCGTCGAACCCGACCGACGGCGAGACGTTGGACGAGCCCGTCGATCTCGTCGTGGTCACCTTCACGAATCCGGCGGAGCCCGCCGGTGAGGGATTCGCGGCGCTGGACGCAACCGGCGTCGTCCGCGCCCCGACATCGGTCGAAACCGTCGATGGCAGGAACTTCGAGTTGCGGTTCGATCCGCCGCTCGCCGGAGGAGACATCGGTATCCGCTGGAAGGTGCGAGCGGGTGACGCGCACCCGATCGAGGGATCCTTCTCGTTCACGGTCACTGCGCCGCTCACCACCACCGCACCCACGGTGCCCGTCGACACGACCCCGAGCCCGTCACTGGCCGAAACCGCGCCTCCGAGCACCGCGGGCACCGCCACAGCGAGCACCAGCACGCCCGACACCACCACACCCGACACCACCCCGCCCGTCGTTTCCGACACGGAGACATCGCTCGAGCAGTTCCTCGAGGTGTCGTCGACAACCCCGGGCACCGGCCTCGCGCGTGTCGGGCGCATCCTCGGGTTCCTCGGAGCGATCATCGGCATCGGCGCGCTCGCATTCGTCGGAACGACACTGCGCGGCAGACCGTCGGAGATCGCGACGTCACTGAACGTCGTCCGAGGCCTCGGCCTGCTCCTGGCAGGCGGTGCCACGATCGAGTACTTCGGGGTGATGCGGCTGACCGAAGCGTCGTTCGTCGACAACGTCAGCACAGCCGCCGGGTTCGCAACTGTGCTGCGAATCGCCGGCGGGCTCGCGCTCGCCTTCGGGACCGCCGGCAGCATCACCGCCGTCGGCGCGCGGCGACGCACGGCACCGTCCACATTGTCGGCGGCAGTCGTCGAGGACGAGGACGTCGACACCGCGGACTCGGGCGATGCAGGCCGGCAGGTCGTGAGGTGGAGTCGGGATGTCCGCTCATGGCCGGCCTATGCGGGCATCGGGGCGATCATCATCTCGTTCTGGTTCGACGGGCACACGGTCACCAAGGGGTTCCGGCCGCTCCACGCGGTCGTCAACAGCGTCCACCTCGTCGCCGGCAGCGTCTGGGCGGGAGGGATCGTCATGATGTCGATCGTGATCTGGATGCGCTTCCGGCAGGGGCGACCCTCACACGCCCACGAGCTCGGGCTGAGATTCTCACCGATTGCCACCGTGTCACTCGTCGCCGTCGCCGCGGCCGGGCTGGTGATGAGCGTGCTGGTGCTGGACTCCTTCGGCGACCTCACGAGCACCGAGTGGGGGCAGATTCTGCTCCTGAAGGTCGGCGCTGTCGCGGTCGCAGCGGCCGCCGGCGCGTACAACCACTTCCGGCTGATCCCAGCGCTCGATGCCACGCCCGACGATGTCGAGTTGGCCGTGCGGATGCGCTCGACCGTGACCGCAGAGGCGATCCTGCTCCTCTTCGTGATCGTCGTGACCGCGTGGCTCGTCGCCGCCATGTCCTGATCTGGAGATCAGATGTCCCGAGCCGTGTTTGATCCGAGATCGGGTCATCGTTAGGCTCACCTAACAAGGGCGAGCCGGCCGCATGGTCGGGAGAATCGAAACCGGGAGACACGGTGCTGCAGACATTCCTCACGGGATTGCGAGAAGGGCTCGAAGCGGCGCTCGTCGTGAGCATCTTGATGTCGTTTCTCGTCCGCAGCGGACATCGCGATCGGATTCCCGCGTTGTGGATGGGCGTTGCGGCCGCCGTGATCATCTCCTTCGGCTTCGGCGCGCTGCTGCACTACACCTCGGCGAGCATGAGCTTCGAGGCGCAGGAGGCATTCGGCGGGATCCTGTCGATCGTCGCCGTCGGGTTCGTCACGTGGATGGTGTTCTGGATGCGCCGTGCCGCTCGCACGCTCAAGGGCGACCTGCACGACAAGATGTCGACGGCCGTCGAGTTGGGAACGATCGGCGTCTTCGTCGCCGCACTGCTCGCCGTGGGTCGCGAGGGGCTCGAGACCGCGCTGTTCCTCTACCCCACGTTCCAGGCACAGGGCGCGGGAGCAGGGCCGGCGATCGGGGCGATCCTCGGCATTGCCACGGCCGTGTTCATCGGCATTCTCCTCTACCGCGGCGTCGTCCAGATGAACCTCGCTGCGTTCTTCAAGGTCACGGGCGCTGCGCTGATCGTCATCGCCGCTGGTGTCCTCGCCTACGGCATCCACGACCTCCAGGAAGCCGGCATCCTGCCCGGCATCGACAACCTCGCCTGGGACATCGACGGCTGGAGGATCACGAGCTGGTACGGGGCACTGCTCAAGGGCATCTTCAACCTCGGCCCACAGATGACGGTGCTCGAAGTCGTCACCTACATGGCGTACCTGGTTCCGACCATGGTCCTGTTCCTCCGACCGGTCGGTGCCCGCCTCGGGGCGACCGACCCTGCGCTCCGCGACACGACCAGCGCCAGGCCGGTGACGGCGGCGGCACCCGGCGACGCCCACTGAATCCCCAACCTGAAACGCCCACCTGCACCGCCACCCCCTGGAGAGCGTCAGACATGTCCCCCCACTCCGTCCTCGCACTGGTCTCCGTCGGTGTACTCGGGCTACTGTCCGCGTGCTCGACCGAGTCCGCCGACACCACCGTCGCGGTGACCGGCACCGACGATGCGTGCACGATCGAGAACGATGTGCTCGACGCCGGCAAGATCGGCTTCGACTTCACCAACGAGAGCAACGACGTCAACGAGCTCTATGTGCTGAAGGCAAACGGCGACACCCTCGGCGAGGTCGAGAACGTCACGACCGGCACCTCGCGCACCCTGACGGTCGACCTGGTCGCTGGCGACTACCTCGTTCGGTGCAAGCCAGGCCAGACCGGCGACGGCTTCGAGTCGTCGTTCACGGTGACCGGCGAGGGCGGGACGGCACAGGCCGACGCCGAACGAGACATCACCTTCACGGCGATCGACTTCGACTACGAAGGCCTCGACGCAACGGGCATCACGGCGGGAGACACGATCCGTTTCGAGATGAACAACGCCGGCGAGCAGGCCCACGAGTTCGAGGTGCTCGATCCGCGGGGCCAACCGGTCGGCGAGGTGGCTGCCACGGCACCGGACGACACCGGCGGCGCAACGATGAATTTCGAGGCGCCGGGCGTGTACACCTATCAGTGCATCCTCGTCGATCCGGCGACCGGTCAGCCGCACACCGAACTCGGGATGATCGGAACCTTCGAGGTCGGTGACGGCTGATCAGGTGAAGATGATCTGGCCGCCGGCGGCCATGTCGTAGAACTCGCCCACGGTGATGATGCCGTCGAGATCGTCGACCAGATCGTCACGCTCCATGCCGAACAGGTCGACGGAGGCGAGGCAGGCGTAGAGGCCTGCGCCGGTGTCGTGAATCATCTCGATGAACTCGGCGATGTCGGGGAAGTCTTGCTTCTCGATCTGCTTCTCCATGTACTTGGTGATCAGCGCCGAGGCACCGGGGAGCACGCCCATCAGGCTCGGCATGTGGAGCCCGGGGTTGCCGACGGCGGCCACCTTGATGTGGTCGTTGCGCTCCTTGTGCACGGCGTCCATGCCGAAGAACGTGAAGAAGAGGTTGGCTTCGATGCCCTCGTTGCGGGCGCCGTTGGCCATGATCAGTGCGGGGTAGATGCCCTCGAGCGATCCCTTCGACACGATGATCGAGACCTTCTCGATCTTGGCGTCGATGGGCGCCGGAGGAATCTCGGTGGTGGAAGCAGTTTCGGTCATGTTGGTCTCCTGTTCGGGTTGATTCCGTTACACGTGATGTCTGACACCATGCGGAACGGTCAGATGCAGCCGCGGGGCTTGGGAATACCGGCGACCATGGCGGCGAGCTTGGCCGGACCTTTGGGGAAGAGCAGGAACAGCTCCTTGGTGGTGACGTCGGACATCTTGCCGATCTTGCGAACGGTCGGTCCGGTCCCCTTCTCGAAGTACTCCTTGCGCATCAGGTCGATGACGACCCAGTGCTGATCGGTGAGCGGCGTCGGCACGCCGACGCCGGCGGCGATCTCTGGCGCCATCTCCTTGGTCCACTGGTCGGCGTCGACGAAGAACCCTTCGTCGTTGACCTCGACCGTCTGGCCGGCGAGCGTCTTGGTGGGCATGTTCGAACTCCTGTCGTCAGTACGTGGTGTGAGTGGGTGGTCAGCCGTTGACCGGCTGCTTCTTGCCGAACGACGGCATGTCGGGACCGATCCCGGGGATGTCACGCCCCGGCAGTAGTCCGTGCCAGTAGAAGGACTGGAACATCAACTTGCCGAGATGGTTGGCCCTCGACTCCTTGAGGAGCGGGAGCCCGATCGGACCCGGGTAGTGGCCCTGCACCGGCTCGTTCTCGTAGTTGAAGTCGATGAGCAACGCCTTCGAGAATCCGGTCTCGATGAAGCAGTTGGCGTGTCCGTCGTACCGGTGCTCGATCGCACCGCCGCGAAGGTAGGCCTCGAGGTTCTCGACGAGCACCTCACCTTCGAAGTGGGTGACCGACCCTGCTTTGGATGCCGGCAGGTCCGCGGCGTCGCCGACCACGAAGATGTTCGGCTTGACGAGCGACTGCAACGTGGCGTTGTCGGTCGGGATGAATCCGAGCTCGTCACCGAGACCGGGCGACTCGTCGACATAGGCGGCGCCACCATGCAGCGGGACGACGACAGCGACGTCGAACTCGATCTCACGCCCATCCCAGCTGACGAGCTTGTGTCCCTCGCCGTCGACCTCGCCAGTGTTGAACTCGGTCACGAGTTCGATGTGCTTGTCCTCGAGCAGCGACGAAAGCGTCGCTGACGCAGTCGGCTTCGTGAACGCACCGTCGAGCGGGGTGACATACGTGATCGTCACGGCGTCGCGAACGCCCTTGTCGGTGAAGTACCAGTCCGCGAGGAACGCGAACTCCAGCGGAGCGACCGGACACTTGATGGGCATGTCGACCACATTGATGACCAGGTGTCCCGACTCGAATTCGTCCAACCGCTCGGCGAGCGCCGTTGCACCATCCATGTCGTAGAAGGTGAACACCGACTCGTTCCAGCCGGGACCGGTGAGTCCCTCGGTTTCCTCTGGAAGCAGCCGTGCACCGGTCGCGACGAGCAGGACGTCGTAGTCGAGCGTCGTGCCGTTCTGCAGGGCAACGGTGTTCGACTCGACGTCAACCGACTCGATCGGGCACTGGTGGTACTCGATGCCCTTCTTGAGTTGCTTGTCGCGCTTCCGAACGATCTCGTCCGGCTCGGTCAACCCGAAGGGCACGAACAGCAGCCCCGGCTGGTACACGTGCCGGTTGTCCTGATCGACGATGTCGATACGCAGTTCGTCGGCCTTGAACTTCTTGCGGAGCCGGTTGGCGGCGAGTGTCCCGCCCGTGCCGGCGCCCAGGATCACGAGCTTTCTCTGAGCTGTCTCCATCACCATGGCTCCAATCCTGCGCCCGCAACCGTTGTGGGCGCTCTTCATTCGACGTTATCCGCACACGGAAGGAGCGACCACAGGCTTTCGTCCCAATCCCCAGGGGGTATCTCGGTTCGTCGAGAACGACCACATCGCCCAGCTCGGGGAGCCGACATCGGTACCATCGGCGGCCGTGAGCGACGGACCTGCCTACATCGCATTCGAGGGGGCGGAGGGCTGCGGGAAGTCGACCCAGGCCGCACGGCTCGCTGACGCGATCGGCGCCACGCTCACCCGTGAAACCGGAGGGACCGACATCGGCCGCCGGATCCGCGACATCCTGCACGACACCACCGTCGACAATCTCGTCGCCCGAGCCGAAGCGCTCCTGACCGCAGCCGACCGGGCACAGCACCTCGCCGAGATCGTGGCACCGGCCCTGGCAGCAGGGCGATCGGTCGTCAGCGACCGGTCGGTCTACTCCTCGCTCGCCTATCAGGGCTACGGCCGCCAGCTCGACATCGACGAGATCCGCCACCTCAACGAATGGGGTACCGAAGGACTCTGGCCGACCACGGTGGTGTTCCTCGATACGCCCGACGAGACGATCGCGGAACGGATGAGCCGGCGCGACCTCGACCGGTTCGAGGCCGCAGGCGACGAGTTCCACGCCCGAGTCCTGGGTGGCTTCCGAGCCATGGCCGCGGCCGAACCCGATCGATGGATCACGGTCCGAGCCGTCGGGTCCGTCGACCGAGTCGCCGAGGAGATCAGGGGCGCACTGGTCCAGCGGGGCGCACTGTGAACACCACGCCGGGTCCGATCTGGGACGACGTCGTCGGACAACCGTCCGCCATCTCACAACTGCGCGCCGCAGCCGACCGGGGGCCGGTGCACGCCTACATGTTCCTCGGGCCCGCAGGCTCGACGAAGCTGCAGGCGGCCCGAGCCTTCGCCACACGGTTGATGACCGGCGCGGAATCGACCGACCAGCGCGACGCCGCGCTGATCCTGCGCGGCGAGCATCCTGATGTCCGCGAGGTCCGACGAGTCGGACCTCGCATCGACAAGGACCAGGCGATCGCGATCATCCACGAAGCATCGCTCACCCCGTCGGAGGGCTCGGCCAAAGTGATGATCCTGGACGAGTTCCACTTGCTTGCTCCCGAGGGGGCGGGGCGTCTCCTGAAGACGATCGAAGAGCCGCCCGACTCGACCACGTTCATCATTCTCGCCGACTTCGTCCCCCATGATCTGATCACGATCTCGTCGCGGTGCGCTCTCATCGACTTCCGGGCGATCGGACCAGACGTGATCGCCGCGCGACTCGTCGGCGAAGGCATCGACCCGCCCGCCGCGATGACCGCTGCGCGAGCGTCACATGGCGACCTCGACCGTGCTCGCGTGCTCGCCACCGATCCGGCACTGTCCGAGCGGCGCGCCGCGTTCGTGGGGGCTCCGCACCAACTCGACGGCAGCGGTGCGGTCGCCGTGCGAACCGCCGGGCAGCTCCTGGCCCTCATCGACGCGGCCGCCGAGCCCTTGTCGCACCGCCACGATGCGGAAGTGGCTGCACTCGACGAGCAGATCGCGCAGTACGGCGAGCGCGGCAGCGGCAAGAAGCAGCTCGAGGAGCGTCACAAGCGCGAGCTCCGGCGACACCGCACCGACGAACTCCGCAGCGGTCTGGCAGCGATGGCCGGCACGTACCGTGACACCACGATCAACGGCGGCACGACCCACATCGACGGATGCGCCGACGCCGTGCACCGGATCCACGAGGCGATCGAGACGCTCGACCGCAATCCGAACGAGAAGCTGCTGCTCGAGTCGCTCCTCTGGTCACTCCCCGACGCCCAGGGCACCTGAGCTGCTGCAACGCGATTGGGGTCTGACCCCAACCGCGATATTCCCGAAGATCTTGATCTTTTTGTCACGTGGGCTGCGTCCGCCGACCCGCACGGGCGCCGGTAGGGTTGACCCACGGAATCCCACTTCGTGGAAAGGGCACTCCATGTTCGAACGCTTCACTGACCGGGCTCGGCGAGTCGTCGTGCTCGCCCAGGAGGAGGCTCGCCTCCTCAACCACAGCTACATCGGCACCGAGCACATCCTGCTCGGGCTGATCCACGAGGGCGAAGGCGTCGCCGCCAAGGCCCTCGAGAGCCTCGGCATCTCCCTCGAAGCCGTGCGCAGCCAGGTCGAAGAGATCATCGGTCAGGGCGGTTCGTCGCCGTCGGGCCACATCCCCTTCACGCCGCGCGCCAAGAAGGTGCTCGAACTCTCCCTGCGTGAAGCACTCCAGCTCGGCCACAACTACATCGGAACCGAGCACATCCTCCTCGGCCTCATCCGCGAAGGCGAAGGCGTCGCTGCCCAGGTGCTCGTCAAGCTCGGTGCCGACCTGTCCCGCGTGCGCCAGCAGGTCATCCAGTTGCTGTCGGGCTACCAGGGCCCCGCGGGGTCGACCAGTGGCGGCCGCAGCGAGCAGACGCCCGCCGGCGCCGGCGTTGGCGCCAGCAAGGGCGGCGACGACGAAAAGGGCGGCAACAGCCAGATTCTCGACCAGTTCGGCCGCAACCTCACGCAGGCTGCCCGAGAGGGCCAGCTCGACCCGGTGATCGGCCGGTCGAACGAGCTCGAGCGGGTCATGCAGATCCTCTCCCGACGCACCAAGAACAACCCCGTGTTGATCGGCGAACCCGGCGTCGGGAAGACCGCGATCGTCGAGGGGCTCGCCCAGAAAATCGTCAACAACGACGTTCCCGACACGCTCACCGACAAGCAGCTCTACACGCTCGACCTCGGTGCACTCGTCGCCGGATCGCGCTACCGCGGCGACTTCGAAGAACGCCTGAAGAAGGTGCTCAAGGAGATCAAGACCCGCGGCGACATCCTGCTCTTCATCGACGAGATCCACACCCTGGTCGGCGCCGGTGCAGCCGAAGGCGCGATCGATGCGGCATCGATCCTCAAGCCGATGCTCGCCCGCGGCGAGTTGCAGACCATCGGTGCCACCACGACCGACGAGTACCGCAAGCACGTGGAGAAGGACGCTGCCCTCGAACGCCGCTTCCAGCCGGTCAAGGTCGACGAGCCGACGCTCGCCCACACGATCGAGATCCTGAAGGGCATCCGCGACCAGTACGAGGCCCACCACCGCGTCACGATCACCGATCAGGCCCTGGTCGCTGCCGCGAACCTCGCCGATCGGTACATCGCCGACCGCTACCTGCCCGACAAGGCGATCGACCTGATCGACGAGGCCGGGTCCCGGCTGCGCATCAAGCGCATGGCGACCCCGCCCGACCTGCGCGAGATCGAGACGAAACTCAACGACGTGCAGGAAGCGAAGAAGCGCGCCGTCGAAGAGCAGCAGTTCGAAGAGGCCGGCCGCCTGCGCGACCAGGAGAAGTCGCTGCTCGAAGAGAAGGCCGCCAAGGAGTCCGAGGTCAAGGCCGAAGGGGTCGACCTGTTCGACGAGGTCGACGAGGAAGCCG
>Ga0316190_10004584_pt1 | contig 10077 bp, 9 predicted proteins | sample Eddworburrow2_MG_FD_204929 | JGI IMG/M metagenome (GOLD analysis project Ga0316190, IMG submission 204929) | Coastal sediment microbial communities from Maine, United States - Eddy worm burrow 2 | ecosystem: Environmental > Aquatic > Marine > Coastal > Sediment | place: USA: Maine | collected... | reverse complement strand
TTTTTCGGCATCCTGACGCGCTTCAAGCTGCGCGCTCGGACATCTATGCTCGCTTCGTTCAGCCTGGCCAATTACAGTGAGTTCGGCCTGATTGTCGGGTCTATCGGCGTGGCCAGCGGCTGGATGAGCAGCGACTGGCTGGTTATCATCGCGATTGCGCTCTCGATAACGTTCATTTTGGCAGCGCCGTTGAATTCTGCCGCCCACATCATCTACGCGCGTGTTTCGGGCCGCCTGAAACGTTTTGAAACCGTGGAGCGTCTGCCTGAAGATAAACCTATAAAGACCGGGGATGCTGAGGTTGTGATTATCGGTATGGGTGGTGTGGGAACGAGCGCCTATGACGAAATGAGGCGTCGATACGGCGATGTTGTGATCGGACTGGATTTTTGCGCCGAAACGGTTGAAGATCATCAAAAAGTCGGGAGAAATGTGGTTTACGGCGATGCCGAGGATAGCGATTTCTGGGAACGGGTTGAACCAGCGAAAAGTCGGGTTGATCTGGTCATGCTGGCCTTGCCGGATCCCAAAGCCAGCATATTTGCGATCCGGCAAATGGCACAGAGAGGTTACCAGGGTCAGATCACAGCGTCGGTGCGTTACGAGGATGAAATACGCATCCTGAAAGAGGAGGGGATCGATGCTGCTTACAGCCTATACGAAGAAGCCGGCGTTGGATTTGCCGACCACGTGTGTGACCACATGGATTACTGCAAACTCCAAGATGCCGGTCTTAACTCCTGAAATGTGGGCCCGGCGATGATATCTAACCAATATTAAGCAGATTGAACGTTAAATTTGGACGGGTATAAACTCGTCCTTGGGCTACTTTTAAGACCTATTATAGCATCCACCCAGGTGAAGATATCATTCACCTCAAAAACCTGCGATATGTCTGACAGACTCGAGCTTGGCCCTGGTTGTATAGTTGGTATATCGACGGGTCCGAACCATTAAAATATTCTGTTTTCTATTATGATATCTCAAAGAGGAACAGTTTTCAGATCAGGAAATGGATATCACATAATCACCTGCCTACCTGGAATTGAATATATCACAATAATTTGGTATGAATAAAAAGAATGGTTTTCTGGCAAAATGATCGAAAAATTAAGGTGCATCATTTTTGAGATATGTGATTGTCGTATCACAATATCGAGTAAACAAAGATAGTTGCAAGATATCACTAAAAATAATTGGCGTGAAAAAGCCAGCAATTAGTCCGTCTATGATTGGCAAATTCTCACAAGGCAAAAACTTATTTTATTAACACGTCTTCATATAGCCCTGCTTGTAATTTCTTCTCCAAATGTAATGCAATTCAAACGTAATGCCAAAAAGTTCACCTGATGTGAATTTTAAAGCAGAACCTTGAAACAATGCTTTTGGCATTCCGGGTAAAGCCAGCCTAATTTTTCAAAACCTATTCCTGTTTTCCCGCTAGTCAAGTGGGAGGGATAAATTTTGAAGCTTTAATATAAAAAAACATTCTTTTCAAAGATTAGTCCTAAATTAGTCCTAAATTAATTCTAAATTAATTAATGGTCTATAAATATGATGTGTATGCGCTCCATGTGTGCGTGGAGGCGACTCTGCGTGACGGTCATGACAGAGGATATGAATTCATTCTGCTTGATGATGCAACTTCTACTTTTAATTAGAACAGCGTGATTACGTTTTAAAAAACGTAGTAAACCGTTTTAGAGCACATATAACTGTATTGCTAAGCAGAACTATAGAATAATTACCTGAAAGCAAATTGTGTGTCCGGACTAAATAGTATTCTCAAAAGATGTAATGGCATGAAAAGAATAGCAATCTGTTTATTTGCGTTTGTATGGTTGTTCGCGACCACGGCCCATGGCAAGAATGACATGGAGTATTTCGATCTTGGTCTTGTAAGCTCAATGACCTACAAAAAAATCGAATATTTTACCAAGGCTCTGGAATTGAATCCAAAATTGTTTGATGCCTATGCAAAACGTGGACTGCTTTATTATTACCAGGAGAAATACGACAAGATGATCCAGGATTTTAAAACCTATATAAAGCATGTCCCTGCAACGGCAGAAGCTTACCGCATGCTGGGCGTAGGCTATCTTAAAACAGGATGCTTTGCGGAGGCTGTGTCAAGTTTCACCCGGGCAATCGAAATGGATGCTTTCCTGGTCTCCGCATACGCCCATCGCGCAGAGGCGTATCGGTTGGACGGCAAATATGAAGAAGCGATTCGCGACGCCACCCGGGCCATCAAGATGTGGGGCGACCCCCTGACGATGTCCGACGTGCTGAGAACCAGAGCTAAAGTATACTGGAAAATCGATAGAAAAACGGAAGCTTATGCGGATAATAAAAGGGCTTTACACCTGGATCCCAGGGTTAATATATTTTGGAAAACTTTTCCTCCGGTGGAAAATTTGAGAGGTATGGGCCTTCTTTATCTCATCGGCATTGCATTTGTATTGGTTTTTCGTCTGAAGCTTAAGTCTCCCCCAAAATAAGAGTAGCACGACCCTTGTGAGGTCTGTACGTGTAGCAACAAAACCGAATTTTTCGCGAAGAACACAAAATAGGAGAAAAATAATTAGAAATCCAAGCCAAGAGGGTCTCACATCATATAAAAAAACTCTGAAAGGAGGTGATAAATAAACCGGTAATTCACAATAACATTTCTAACATAAAGGAGGTGTACGAATGCCAAAATATGCCAAAGGATACAATCAGCCAGTAGACACGATTCCCGGACGGGGATGGGCCGTAATTTTAGCCGGTACAACCATCAACTTATGTCTGGGATGCCTGTACGCCTGGTCAGTTTGGCTAAAATATTTAACCGACGATGTTTACATGAAGGCTCACGGGTGGGCAGGGGCTCTCACCGCAGAGCAGGCCTCCAACCCCAAGTCTTTGTGTATTCTCATTTTTGCTCTGCTCATGATTCCGGGCGGAAAGATCCAAGATAAGTATGGTCCCTCAGTTGCCGGGACCATCGGCGCTGTTTTCATGGGTCTGGGAATGATCATCGCAGGTACGGCCCATTCCTACGCCGGAATCCTGTGGGGCTTCGGTGTCGGCGGCGGTATTGCCATGGGCATAGCCTACGCCGCTCCCGTTCCTGCAACACGGAAATGGGTCGGCCCCCACCAGGTGGGTGTCATGATCGGTATTACGGTGGCAGGTTACGGAGGCGCGGCATTCTACGTGGCTCCGCTCATCAAGTACCTGATCACAAGCTATTCCCTCTCCTTCTCATTCTTGGTGCTGGGTGTTGCTTATCTGATCATCATCGGCATTGCAGCACAGGTCTTGGCATGGCCGGAAGAAGGTTACGTGCCGCCTCAACCGCCTGAAACGGCAGCAACCAAAGCTGCTGCAGCATCTGTGGTGGACTGGAGCTCAGGAGAGATGGCAGGGACCTGGCAGTTTTATGCCTTGGTCGTCCTCTTTTGCCTCAACACCCAGGCCGGTCTTCTGATCATCGGTCACGCCGCTAAAATTGTTAAACCCTTCCTGGAGCAAGGATTTATTCTGGTGGCTGCAGGCGGCTTCATGAACGCTGCGGGTCGGGTCGGAACAGGCAAATACTCGGATATTATCGGCAGGGACAGAGCTTACATGATGAATGCTTTTGTCGCCGCCCTCTGCATGTTCGCGCTGCCGGCGATTATCGCGGCCAAGTCGCTTTTTATGGCATTTACGGCCTGTATGATCGCCTACTGGGTTTACGGCGGCGGTCTTGCCCTGATGCCTTCCTACACGGCAGACTTCTATGGTCCTAAAAACCTGGGTATGAACTATGGTCTCGTGTTTCTCGGCTGGGGTTTCGGTGCATTCATGCCCAAACTGGCCGGGCACATCAAAGACGTAACCGGTTCTTACGACCAAGCATTCTATGTTGCGGGTATTTTGCTCCTTGTTGCTGTTGGGATTGCTTTTATTACCAAAAAACCTCAAAAGGCATGAACATAGAGTACAGCAGAATATAATTTTAAACGTTAAAAAAAATGCGGGGAGGGTGACATCCCTTCCCGCATTTCATTCTTGACCATTATGATCTGTTCAAGATATAAAAAAAGAGGTGTGTTGTTTTGCCATTATCAGAGAAAAATCCATTTTGATATGACTTTTAGATCGTATATCAAAAAAGAATAATGCGATGAGAAAAATACCCATCTATATCCTTTTGTTTGCCGGATTGGTAACCGTCCATGCCTATGATATGGATGCTATGAAGTACTTCAATCTTGGAATCTCCAGCTCAATAACCTCAAAAAAAATAAAATACTTCACCGAAGCTTTGAAGCTGAATCCAGGATTAGAAGCAGCATATGAAAAACGGGGTCTTCTCTATTACTTTCAGGAAAAATACGACAAGGTCATCCAGGATTTCGAAAGATACGTCAAGCTTGCCCCTGCGAAACCGGATGGTTACCAAATGCTGGGCGCCGGTTATCTCAAAAATGAGAATTATAAATCGGCCATCTTCAATTTCACCCGCGTACTTGAGATTAATCCCCATCTGGTCAGCGCTTATTCCAATAGGGCGGAAGCGTATCGTCTCAGCGGCAACTATGAAAGAGCGATCAGCGATTCCACCATGGCTATTAACATGGGAGGGGGTCCTAGAATTATGTCCGACGCGTACCAGACGAGGGCCAAGGCGTATTTTGAAATCGGAAAAACCACAAAGGCCTATGCGGACTCGGGAAAATATGTGGATCTGGACCCCCGGATTCCGGTGCTTTGGAAAACAAATCCTCCCGCAGTTTCTGTGAGTGTAATGGGCCTTTTGATTCTCAATGCGGTTCTGTGGTTATTTGTTTTTGAACTAAAACTCAGACCGCTAAAGATGCGCAGATTTCGCAGCATTAATATATTGAGTTCAAAGCTTCTTGCCCCTCAGGCAACCGAGACCATAGTAAGGGAACGGTTGAATCCGTTGCTGGCCGAAATTCCTAAAAAAAAGCTTACAGCCGTTATTGCGGGGGCAGGCTATGGCAAGACTACGCTGATCGCTCACGCCTGCAGAGCTGCACCGCCGGGCGAGCGGCTTTCATCCTCGGTCAGCACCCCTTCCGCACGGGGCTGCTCACCATCGGGATGCCCGGATCACCCCACGGTATCGGTGACGGGATGGTGACGCTCGCCACGCTTCTCAAGCCCCACGGCTACACCAGCGGGCAATTCGGCAAGAACCACCTGGGCGACCGAGATGAGCACTTGCCGACGGTCCACGGTTTCGACGAGTTCTTCGGCAACCTCTACCACCTCAACGCCGAGGAGGAGCCGGAGGGCTATTATTACCCGAAGGATGCCGAGTTCCGTAAAAAGTTCGGTCCCCGCGGCGTGCTCCACAGCTGGGCTGACGGCAAGGGCGGCCAAAAGATCAAAGACACCGGTCCCATGACGAAAAAGCGCATGGAGACGGCGGACGACGAGTTCGTCGACGCGGCGATCGACTTCATCGACCGGGCCCACAAGGCCAAGAAACCCTTCTTCACTTGGGTGACCACGACACGCATGCACGTCTGGACCCACCTCAGCAAGGAATGGAAAGGCAAGAGCGGCATCGGCCTCTATCCTGACGGCATGCTTGAGCACGATAACGACGTCGGCCGTATTCTCGCCAAGCTCAAAGAGCTCGGTATCGCCGACAACACCATCATCTTCTACTCCACCGACAACGGCGCCGAGACCTTCACCTGGCCCGACGGCGGCACAATCCCCTTCCACGGCGAGAAGGGAACGACCTGGGAGGGCGGCTTCCGCGTGCCGGCCTTCATCAAATGGCCCGGTGTCATCAAGCCGGGGACGAAGCTCAACGGCATCGCCTCTCACGAGGACATGATCCCCACCCTGCTGGCAGCAGTAGGAGAGCCGGATATCAAGGAAAAGCTTAAAAAAGGGCACACCATAGACGGCAAGACGTACAAGGTCCATCTAGACGGTTACAACCTCCTCCCCTGGTTCAAGGGAGAGGCGAAGGATTCACCCCGGAAGGAGATCGTGTACTTCGACCAGCTGGGGAACCTTAACGCCATCCGCTACAACAACTGGAAGGCCCACTTCGCCATTCTTAAGGGGAACATCGCCTCCGCTGTTCGCGAACAGCCAGCGTGGCCAAAGCTTATCAACTTAAGGGCCGACCCCTTCGAGAGGGGCTGGCACGAATCGGAGATGTACCTCCGCTGGATGGCCGAGAACATGTGGACCTTTGTGCCTGCCCAGGTCTTTGCCAGGCAGTGGCTGGAATCCTTCAAGGAATTCCCGCCGCGGGGCGGCACCACGCTGGGCATCGACGGCGTCATCAAGCAGCTTGAGAACCCGGCATCAAGGCAGTAGTTTTGATTAGCAGAGGCAGTGTGCGGCATACGGTGATCAGAAAGGTATTTCATATCAGCAAGGAAATAATAGAAAGGAGAGAATAATGAAGGAGTCAACCAAGACACTGACCTCGGATGACGCAAAGCCGGCTGGCCGCGAGATATGGCTGCCCCTTGTGGTGGTTTGCCTGGCCTTGGGAGTCGAGGCATACGACGCCAGCAGCATACCGGTTGCCATCTCGGCAATCGTCTCTGATCTCGACACTGACCTTTCGACGATCCAGGCAGCGCTAGTATTGTTCTCAGTGATCTGCGCACCACTGATGCTGATGTCGGGGACGCTCGGAGACATCCAGGGGAAGCGGCGCGCTCTGCGGGTCGGCATCGGGCTTTTCGGTGCTGGTACGGTGATCGCGGCGGTGTCGCCACACGTCACCGTCTTCATTCTCGGATTCTCGATCATCAAGGCGCTCGGCGCGGTCCTGGTAGTGCCCACGGGAGCGGCGCTGCTGATCGCGAACTATCAAGGGCATCGTCGGGCGATCGCGTTCAGCTTTCTGGGCGCGTTCCTGGCCGGTGCAACGGCGGCTACGCCGTTGATCATGGGCACGATCACGAAGTTCCTGGGCTGGCGTTACGGGTACGGTCTCAGCGCTATCGTGGCGGTTGTTGTGCTCGTGTTGTCCCTTCGACTGATTGAGTCCGACCGTCGTCCCGGAACGATTGACTGGTTCGGCACCTTTTTATCACTGATCGGATTGGGCTGCATCATGCTCGGAGCTACCGCTGCCGGTCGGTACGGCTGGTGGGAGGCTCGACGCCCGTTCGTCCTTCTAGGAATCGATATTGCTCCCCTTGGGCTTTCGGTCACACCGTTCATGATCTGCGCCGGAGTGGTGGTGATGGTGTTGTTCTTCGACTGGGGTGAGTGGCAACAGAAAAAAGGCAAGATACCGATCGTCCGGCTTCAGTTGTTCCACAACGTCCCCTACTCAGCCGGCGTCCTGGTCGGAGCGCTCCAGATCATCGGCGTGGCCGGTCTGTTGTTCGTTATTCCCGTCTATCTGCAAACCGCTCTGGATTACGATTCTTTCAAGACAGGCCTAACTCTCCTCCCCTACACCGTGGCCTTACTTGTGGCATCGCTGGGCTCATCCTTCCTAATCCGGTGGATCGCCCCGAAGTTCCTCATTCAGATCGCCCTGGCATTAATGGCGGTGGGCCTGTTCGTCCTGTCCGTCATGGTAAATCCTCAGATGACGCCAACCACGCTCATCCTACCGCTGGCCGTTTACGGTGTAGCTGCAGGGCTCGCGGCGTCTTTAATTCCCAACCTCACCTTGTCGGCCGCGGACCCGCGGAAGACGGGTGAAGCGTCCGGCGCCCAGGAAGCCGCATCGGAGCTAGGCAGCGGCTTCGGGGCCGCGGTCATCGGCGCGGTGTTGATCGCGTCGACTTGGTCCGGCCTGGTGAGCGGCATCGCGGAAAAGGCCGAATGGAAGATGGATCGCAAGGAGCTACGACAAGCCGCCATCGCGTTGGAGGATGCAGAGAGGACCTGGACCCCCAAAGATGAGCGCGCCTTCATAGAAGGTTTGCCGACGAAGGTGCAGGAATCGATCGATCAGATCGTGGCGAAAGCGGACACGGAAGCCCTGAAAGAAGCATTGTTCGTGATCCTGGGAGTAGTCCTGGTGGCGCTGCTCGTCTCGGTCTTCATATCGCCAGGGCCCCAGACGTCGGAGGAGGAACCGATATTCGATAAAGGAGGATAAAAGAAATGAACCATACACACCTAAAAATAAAATCGGCAGTGACTCTCGTTCTGGTGATTGCCATGCCTTTCTCGTCGGTGTAGGTCTGATTCTGTTTTTTTTCTGACATTGTTCGGTTACAGATTTACCGTCCAGCGATTATTGGGGGCGTCCTATAAAAGAAGAAAGGATGTGGCGCCGTAAAATTTTGATCAAAACCCTAAGATGTTTTCCATTGGCTTGGTACGATGCATCTTCATAAACCCAAATCTTTTGAGAAAAGGAGATATTAAGATGAACCGTATGAAATGCAAAATTCTTTTATCATTATTTTTTGTGGTATTGCTTTCGGCCGGTGTTGCTTTGAGTCAGGAAACAGAGAAAGCGTCCTCGGGTCAGGGGAAGGGCGGCGGCGACCTGCGGGCTAAGGCACAGAACCCGGTCGCTTCCATGTACAGCGTGCCAATGAGGTTGACCGTGGATTTCGGTGCCCCGGACAGCGAGGCCGTATTCTTTAATGTCAACTCGGTCATACCGGTGACGGTCGGTGACTGGAACCTGATCAGCCGGATCATCATCCCGGCTATTGTCAGTGTGGATGGCCTGATTGAAGGAACGCCGGATATTCCCTCCGGTGCGCCAAGCGTGGAACGCAAGACTGGCATCGGCGATATCAATTATTCTCTCTTTTTCTCGCCGGCAGACTCAAAACCCATCTGGGGCATCGGCCCCTCACTCAGTATGCCGACCGCTTCTGAAGACCAGTTGGGGTCAGACAAGTGGAGCGGCGGCGCAGGCACTGCGCGCAGTCACGATTGATGCCGCCTACGCCATCCGCATGGAAGACAAGATCGGCAGCATCGCACCGGGGAAGACTGCCGACTTCACCGTGCTCGGGCAGGACCCCTACGAGGTGCCGGCCACTCAGCTCAAGGATATCCCGATCTGGGGGACAGTATTTGAGGGGAAACCTTTTCCTGTTAAGAAATAGCCGATAGAAAAAACGCTTTTGAGCAGGGGAGCAATAAGCGCACACACAACAACATTAGGCACTTTTACTGTTAGGAGGAATTTAATGAAACAAAGTTCTGTTAAATGGTTTGGCTATTTTTTTTCTTTTATTTTTATGATTATTTCTTGCGCTGGGACTGAACTCACACACAAACAAGTAAATGAGACCTATAAAGGAAAGCCCGTATCTGATATTCTTGTAATTGCAATAACGGGCAATGAAGATGCTCGGCGATCTTTTGAGCGAAAATTTGTTGCACAATTAAAATCAGCTGGAGTTGAAGCTATCTCGAGTGAAGAAGCCATACCTATGCCTGCAGATTTAGAACTGAAAAAAGAGATGATATTAAGTGCTGTTAACCAATTTAGAAATGACGCTGTGATCATCACGCACTTGATTGACGAAGAAGAAAAAGAAGCCTTCACACGTGGCGATGAAGCACATAGAGGCTATTACGGTTTTTATCATAGCCGATACAGTTACAGTTATGCGCGTGATCCGGGTTATTCAAGCACAAGCATAAACCTCAAATTGGAAACGAATTTATACGATGTAAAAACAGAAAAACTCATTTGGTCTGGGCAATCAAAAACATGGAACAAAGATTCAAAAGATCAAATCATTAATGATGTAATTAAGGTTGTGATTGATGATTTGCAAAATAACAAATTGATCTCGCCAAAATGAATGTGACTACCTATGAATACGGACTATGCTCAAGCTATAGTGCTGGGATAGTGTAAAATAATTGGTGACGAGCTTTTCATGGCCGCTTATTATTAAAGTCACCAGGACCTTTGATATCTGTAAGTGCGCCACGAGCGCGCTTTTTATATAAAGTGTGCGTAACTGCACAGAAGATGAGGGTAGGTCCCTCGGAGCCGGCTTGCAGGAGCAGGCTTCAAACCACCTCAAGCTGCATAGGTAAAGAGCCTTTTGTGGTGAGCGTTGAGGAAAAGGCATGGCAAAAGACCGTGTCAGGTGAGGT
>Ga0316190_10004583_pt1 | contig 10078 bp, 7 predicted proteins | sample Eddworburrow2_MG_FD_204929 | JGI IMG/M metagenome (GOLD analysis project Ga0316190, IMG submission 204929) | Coastal sediment microbial communities from Maine, United States - Eddy worm burrow 2 | ecosystem: Environmental > Aquatic > Marine > Coastal > Sediment | place: USA: Maine | collected... | reverse complement strand
TGTCAGCAGCAAATTTTGTGATGAATGTGGCTATGATTTAAGGCAGCCTGAAGATGTCCCCTCTATTCACAATCGTGAAGCCCCTTCCTATACCCCTAAGTTCCTTGCTGAAAAAATTCTCACCACCCGCAGCTCCATTGAAGGTGAGCGAAAACTGGTAACCGTTTTATTTGCCGATGTGGCAAACTATACGGCTATTGCAGAAATGCTTGACCCGGAAGAAGTCCATGAAATCATTGATGGTTGTTTCAAAATCCTGATGAATGAAATCCACAGATATGAAGGAACCGTCAACCAGTTCACCGGTGATGGTATCATGGCTATTTTTGGTGCTCCGGTCGCCCATGAAGATCACGCCCAGAGGGCCTGTTATGCCTCCCTGGCGATACAAAAAGCACTGGGCGAGTATGCCGGGAGACTTGTGAAGGAATATAATATTGAATTCAAAATGCGGATTGGGCTCAACTCCGGGCCGGTTGTCGTGGGCGCCATCGGAGATGACCTGCGGATGGATTATACCGCTGTCGGCGACACTACCAATTTAGCGGCCAGGATGGAACGGGAAGCCCGACCGGGCAGTATTTTTGTATCCAAAAACACGCATTTGATTGCTAAGGATTATTTTGAATTTCTGCCATTGGGCAAAATTGAAATCAAAGGCAAAAAAAAGCCTCAGGAAGCGTATGAATTGATCCGGGCCGGTGACGAAAAAACCAGATTAAAAGCATTGGCGGCCAGAGGGCTGACAAAATTTGCCGGTCGAAAAAACTCCATGGCAGCCCTCAAAGATCCCTTTGAAAGGGTGCTGACCGGATCAGGACAGGTTGTGGGAATCGCGGGTGAGGCTGGAGTGGGAAAATCCAGACTTCTTCTGGAGTTAATCAATCAACTGCCAAATGCAGAATTCATCTGCCTTGAAGGTCGCTGCCTTCGCTATGGCGAATCCATCCTGTATATGCCGATTCTGGAGATTTTAAGGTCTTATTTTGAGATCAAGGAGGAAGATAAAGGCGATATCATCCATCGTAAAATTAATGAAAAGATAAATGCACTTGATGAAAAGCTGTTTAGCTGTATTGCGCCCATTCAAGAACTTTTAACTCAAAGTACGGAAGACGAATCATATTTAGCGCTGGACCCCAGGCAAAAAAGGGGGAAAACCTTTGAAAGCCTGCGCGAACTTTTTATCACAGAGAGTCAAAATAAGCCGTTGATGCTCGTGTTCGAAGATGTGCACTGGATCGATAAAACCTCAGAAGAGTTTTTAGACTATCTGATCGGAGCGATTGCCAGCAGTCATATAATGCTCGTCATCCTCTATCGATCGGAATATACCCATCCATGGGACAGCAAATCGTATTACACCAAGATCGGACTGACGCAACTGCGCCCAGCCTCAAGCAATCAGATGGTGACCGCCTTGTTGAAAAAAGGCAAGGCTGCCACGGAGCTCAAACAGTTGATCCTCAATCGATCCTCCGGAAATCCGCTTTTTATGGAAGAGATCACCTACAGTCTGCTTGAAAGCGGCTCTATCCATAAATTTGGCCGGCAGTTGGTGCTGAATACCAAGGCATCTGATATTCATTTACCGGATACCATCCAGGGGATCATTGCAGCACGGTTGGATCGGCTGGATGATAGATTAAAATATACCATGCAGGTGGCATCGGTTATCGGACGAGAATTTACCTTCCGCATTTTACAGGCCATCACCGGCATGCACGAGGAAATAAAATCCTGTCTGCATCATCTGCAGGGGTTTGAGCTCATTTATGAGAAAAGCCTTTTCCCGGATTTGGAATATATCTTCAAACACGCTCTCACCCAGGAGGTGGCGTACAACAGTCTGCTTCAAAAAAGACGAAAGGAGATTCATAGAAAAATAGCAATAGCGATGGAAGAGCTTTTTGCGGATAGATTGGAGGCGTTATTCGAGATCATCGCCTACCATTATTCAAAAAGCGGTGAATTGATTAAAGCATATCAATACCTGAAGTTGTCCGGTGAAAAAGCAACTAAAAAATTTTCCAACTGGGAGGCTTTTCAATTTTACAAAACAGCCTGCAATATACTCGATAAAATGAAAGATAGTCCGGAGACTAAAAAGAAAAAACTTAAAATTTTGCATTTGATGGCAATCCCCATGCAGCTTTTAGGCTATCCGGATAACTCTTTGGATTTCCTTAAATTGGGTGAAATGCTTTCCGAAGAACTTGGGGATAAAAAAAGCCTTTCATTATTCCTCGGAAGTATTGGAAGCTTCCATTCAGTGAGAGGAGGCGATCCTTTATTGGGAATAAAATATTCGGAAAAATCCTTTCATGAGGCCGAGAAAATTGCGGGCATCGATATCATGGCACCCGTTGCCAGCAGGTTGTGTGCTTTTTATATCATAGCGGGAGAACCATACAAAACATCCCTTTTAGCCCTCAAGGTAATGAAGGTGATTGAAAGGCAAAATAGACAACACGATTTCTTTGGCCTGGGGAATAATGTATACACCGCTCTCAGCCTTTATTATGGCCATAGTCTGGGGTGGCTGGGGGATTTTGAAAAAGGGGAATTTCATTGTAAAAAAGGTCTGGAATTTGGGAAAAAAATTGACAGTTTGACTGGTTTGGCGTTAGCGGAATTTCTTTATGGCTATCTGTATATGCACAGAGGAGACGGCAAAAATGTCAAAAAACATTTTCAAGAATGTATAAAATATTGCGAAGAAGGCGGCGCATTGATTTGGTTGGGTCTGGCATGGACCGGACTTGGCATAGGCCATTTTTTTATCAATGATAAAGAAACTGCTCTGAAATATATCAATAAAGGTATAAAAATTCAAAAAGATGCCGGAATACCGTACTATCTGTCATTTCATCATTTTGCCTTGGGTATGGTCCAAGCAGCGTCCGACCATGTTAAACAGTCTGAACAATCTTTTAAAGCCGCATTGGGGTTATCTCACAATCATAATGAAAAATGGATTGAAGGTACATCAAGGATTTACCTGGGAATTACGATGACTCACAATGATGAATCGAAAATCGAAACAGCAGAGGAATCTATTCTTGAAGGAATTAAAATTTTAGATGATAGAAAAATAAAGCCATGGTCTTCGATTGGCTATTACAATTTAGGCATGTTTCATGCTGATTGCGGTAAAATGGGGCCAGGCCGCATTCACCTGAACAATGCCGAGAATATGTTCAGAGAGATGGGAATGGATTACTGGTTGGCTTTAACCAGACAGGCGCAAGCTTTTTGCGATGGTTGATCACCCCGATACACTCGCGTTCGTTACCGCATGGCTTTGATGTTTGAGGAAAGGGGGGGTGATAAATTTGAAATAAAATTGAGATAAATTCAATACTATACTGTTGTGTTTACCCAACCATCCTGTTTCTTTTCAGATCTTCTTCGATAGCATCCTTTATTAAATTAACTCGAATCGGTTTGCTAAAAATGCCATCAAAACCAGCCTCAAGCAATTCGTTCCGATCAAATTCCTGAATATAACCTGACAAGGCATAAATAAGCGTTTGGGGTCTGGTATTTCGTGACCGTCGACAAAATTCGGCGCCGTTCATCCAGGGCATGCGAAGATCGGTTATGATGACGTCAAATTCCTTCCATTCCAATAAATAGAGCGCCTCTTCGGGACTGTCCAAAGCAACGACAGAATATCCATATGATTCAAAAAGTTTCTTAAGGAGCTTACATTGTGCTGTATTATCATCGATTACTAAGATTTTTCTTCTCATCGTGAATTTTAAACATCGCCTAAGGTGGGGTTAAAGAAAAAGCGGACTATTTGGGTCCTCAATAAAATGACGCTTACCTTATAGAAGGCAGTCGATGTTGTCAACTGCAATTATCTCCTAAGTATGAATTTATCGTCTGGTTTAACACCTGTTGGGGTTAAAACTGATTCAATTGCTCGGGGCTGATTACAGAATCGGGGCAAGCAAGCGTGCGGAGCGAACAGCCAGTTTGAAAAGAAATGGCCTGTGGGTATAATCATCCATGGTGGCCGGTTGACTACGGGCGAAATCATTCGACAACATGGTTTCGACTTCTTTGACAAAAAGAGAATCATAATTCAGGAGTGTGATTTCAAAATTCAACCGGAAAGATCTATTGTCCAGATTGGCGGTGCCGACGGCGGCACACCGCGAATCAATCAGAAATACTTTTTGGTGCATAAATCCGGCTGTGTAGCGGTATATTTTAATTCCTAAAGGCAGGGTATTCTGGTAATAGGAAAAAGACGCCAGATATACCGTACGATGATCCGCTTTTTCCGGCAACAGGATCCGCACGTCCACACCTCTCAGGGCTGCCAGTTTCAATGCACTCAGGATCTGGAGATCGGGAACAAAATAGGGACTGGCGATCCAGACCCGTTCTCGGGCTCCATTGATTGCCTGGACAAACATCAGGCCGCAGGTTTCCAAGCGATCGGCCGGCCCTGAAGCGATCACCAGGGCATCTTCACGTCCATCTTCGGCCCTGCAAGGTTCCCAGTTTAGTTCGGGAATTCCTTTGGTGGCCCAGTACCAGTCTTCCACAAAACAAAATTGAATAAACTGCACAGCCGGGCCTTCTATTTTGACATGCGTATCACGCCAGGCGCCGAATTTCGGATGCTTGCCCAGATATTCATCACCGACATTATGACCTCCCACATATGCGATTTTTCCGTCCATCACAACAATTTTGCGATGGTTGCGAAAATTCAGCTGAAACCGGTTGGTTTTGCCTTTTGTAGTGTGAAAAGCCGAAGTAACAATGCCGGCTATTTGCATGTCACGCAAATAGCTTTGCGGCAATTTATGGCTGCCGATTTCATCGTACAAGAAATAGACCTTAACGTTTTCTTTTGCCTTTTGAATCAGTTTTGACTGCAATTCCCGGCTGACGGCACTGTCCTTAACAATAAAAAATTGCACAAGTATATACTGCTCGGCAGATTCGATCCCTTCGAATATGCTGCGGAAGGTTTCCTGGCCGTCTATCAGCAGCCGGCTTTTGTTATAGCGGCATAACGGCATGTCGGCGAGACGGGTAAGCGCTCTTTCCGATTCTGAGAGCTCCTGCCGAATCAGTTCTTTCGCAGCAGCCTCTGTCTGAATTTTATGGATGAAATGACGGATATCCAGATCTTTCGAACTGCGCAGCAAGACATACCCATTGAATTTGTTGCGGCCGAAAATAGCATACAGCACCAGTGCCAGCCAGGGAAAGGTTACAAGTGAAATGGCCCAGGCTATCGCACCCTGCGATGTCCTGGCATTCATCACCGCATGAACGGCTGCCAGGATGCCGAGCAGCTCAACCAACGAAACGATGATCGCAATGATGCCATAAATCACATCTGCATCGATCAATTAAAATTCCTCCGATGGGTTCGACGGAAAAACTACCAAAAGTCATGGGGTTGTCGTCTAAATCTGAGCATCTAAATCAGCAGCCGTTTTACCCGCTTCCGACACCCGTTTTGCGGCTTTCCGACTCTTCATAATGGCCACCTCACCCGCCTCAATAAAATCGACAGCCTTGACTTCACAGAACCGGACACACTGCGGATCGCCGTCACAGACATCGCACTTGAGGACCCGCCGGTCGGTGGTATTAAAATTCATGGCACCGAAGGGGCATACGCTGACACATGAACGGCAGCCGATGCAGGTATTATAGTCAACGCTTACGCGGCCCAGCGCCTCATCTTGGGAAATGGCCTTGACCGGGCAGACATTCAGACAGGGTGCATCCTGACATTGCTGACAGGTCATGGGAATATAAATGCCTTCGGCCTCCCATTTCAACACCCTGATCCGGCTTCGGGCAGGATTGGATATTCCATCATGCGAAACAGCGCACACAAGCTCACATAGCCGGCAACCGGTGCACTTCTCGTGATCTACATATAAAATCTTAGCCATTTATTCTCTCCTAAAGAAGATGTTATTTGTGAATGGTTATAAGTTATTTGTTTCTGAACCGCTCAACCTTGGTTGTTATTAGAAAACGGAATTTATTCCTTCTTAAACTAATAACCAATAACTAATGACGGATAACAAAACTATAGCAAATGGGACGGCTCATTTTCCAGGCCGAGGCTTTGCACGGTCTCCGGTTTAGGAACACCGTTTTTATCCAGACCTTGATGTCCATATAATTCATCTACCATTTTGATAAATTTTTTCTTATCAATCATTGAACCGATGACATCAAGGGCGCCCCTTCTGCAGGGCTCATCGAAATAGCGGTGGTTCAACATATCGCCCTTCTCCAGATCATTTCTTTTCAATCCTTCTCTTAAATTGAAAAGCCGTTCGATCATGTTGCACCTTCGGGCGACATCCCAGATCTCCTCAGGTGTCATTTCGATGCCGGTATTGTAATAAAGCACTTTGGACCACTCTTCGAAAGCCGGCAGCGTGACGCCTAGAAATACGGTATGATATTTACAGATACCCAGACAGTCGACTCCCATATACAGGTTTTCCTGCCAGAAAACCTGCCACGGTTTGCCGATGTACTCCGTATGCTCGGAGCTCAACGGCCCGTCATAGGCGACCGGATTGCTGTAAATCTTCCTCAGGACTTCTTCCGGCAGGTGATAGAGATCAATGGCCGGTCTGCTCCTCAAATGGTCCGAACCTCTGGATGCCGTGGCAACATTGAGTGCCAGGGCAGGCGTCGCCCTCTCATCCGAATGCAGATTGCTCATCCCCTTGACCTGAATGAGATAATCAAAAGATTTTTTGCCGATCTTTTTTGAGGCGGGAATTCCGCCATCGGCCAGGGTATCTCCCAGCCAGCCTTTGCGGTAAGCGATCCGTTCGATCATCTCGATGACCGCGTCGTCATTGCCCCAGCTCAAATCCAGCCCATCGGTCTGCTTGTCGGTGATAATGCCCAGCTCGTAGAGCTCCATCGCCCAGGAAATCAGGCTGCCGGTTTCGAGATTGTCCATCCCGAACTGATCCACCAGATGATTTCCCACCAGCACCGTGAGTGCTCTGGGTGTGTCCGTCTCCCCACCGAAGGCACCCAGAGAGGTGTATTCCGGTCCTTCCTCGTATCTTCCCGCAAAGGGGCCTTCCGGGATTTTATACTGGGCCCGGCAATGCACCTGGCAGCCGAAACAGCCCGTCATATGGTGGGGTCCCATGGTCTCTTCACAAATCTCATCGATGCGCTCGGGCTCGATATCATCGGCATATTCACACTGGTTGTATTGAAAATTGCGGGTCCTGACCCCACCCCAGGAATTGGTCGCACCCCAGATAAAAGGTGTTCCCAAGGTTCCCTGGGTTTGATTCACCTTGGCGCTGGTGATCTGGTCGATAAAACGTTTGTTGTATTCCAAGGCTTCGACCGGGCGGGCGATCTCTATGTCCATAGTGCCGCGGACCGCCACGGCTTTGAGATTCTTAGATCCCATGACACATCCCATCCCCGTTCGGCCGGCGGAATTTTTAATGCCGGTCATGACGTTGGCAAACCTGACCAGATTCTCACCGGCCGGCCCACACACGCAACTTTTGACTTCCTCATCCCCCAGTTCCTGCCGGATGGCCCACTGGGCATCGGTCACGGATTGACCCCAGATGTCGCGGGCATCCCGAATCTCGATCTCGCCGTTGTGGATATAGATATAAGAAGGATTTTTGGCTTTACCTTTGATGACAAGGTGGTGAAAACCGGCCCAAGCCAATTCAGGTGCGAAAAAACCACCCATATTCGCGCTGCCGAGCAGACCGGTCAGGGGCGATTTGGCCATGATGTGCGTTCTTGAGGTAGCAGAAGCACAAGTGGCCGTCAGGATACCGCCGCTGATAATAAAAGCATTATCAGGACCCAAAGGATCACAACCCTTCTTGGTATGGTTGTAAAGCAGATATGCATCCAGACCCCGGCCACCCAAAAATTTCTTTCTGACCTCAAGCGGGATCGGCTTTGTCTTGACATCACCTGTGGTGAGATCGATATAAGCTATCTTCCTATTTAATGCCATATCAAAGTACTCCCTTCTCTTTTAATTTTGCTTCCGCCAATTTCCGGTTTACATCCCAGACCGGCCCTCGAATACGGGGCAACGTGGGATTAACCCAGTGGACCCGGTATTCCATGCCGCAGGTAGGGCATTTGGCGGTCTTGTGTCCCTTCTCCGGCTGAATTCTTTCCATGCAGCTGGGATTGTGGCATCTGAACTTGCCGTAAGTCCGCTTCTTGCGCAGGCTTTCGGCCGTTGATTGGCCTTTGGTTGCGGTTTCCATAATCGCCTCCTTTGTGTCTTCTTCCTTCGATAACGTTCATTATCATGAACCATTTAATCCAGGCAAATTCATAACACGGTGAATCCTTTCAATCAAGTGAAAACATCGATTTTTTTCATTTTTTTGTAAAATTATAACTTAAAATGTTTGTTGACAAACGAAAATATGGATTATATCCTTCAAGAAAAGTTTATAATGGTGAACGGTAATTATGAAAAAATATGGTGCACCTTCAGTAAAAAAGGCCTTTGCAATTCTCAGTGCCATTTCTTCATCCAAAGATGGGATGGGTGTGAGTGATTTGGCAAAAAAACTTCAAATGGCCAAGAGCACGGTCCATGGCATGACCTCGGCCCTGGAAGAACTGGGGGCCGTTATGAGGGACCCTCTGACAAAAAAATATAAACTGGGCTTCACCCTGCTTGAAATCGGCCGGTCGGCCTATTACCAAATTGATCTGCAAACCTCGGCCAGACCGATAACTGAAGAACTGATGGCAAGGACACAGACATCAGTCTTTCTGGGCATCCTGAACTGGGACCAGGTGACCATCCTGGACATCGTTGAATCAAGACAGGGCCTCAACATTACGGCGCCGGTAGGTTCAACCATACCCCTGTTTGCCGGAGCGGTCGGCAAGGTCTTTCTGGCATCCATGCCGGAGGAACAGGCAGCGAAGATTGTCAAATCAAAGGGACTGCCCCGGTTTACCGCCAATTCCATTGTAGATATGGATGTGTATTTTAGTGAGTTAAGCCAGGTCAGGGAAAAAGGGTATGCCGTTGATGACGAGGAATACATTTTGGGTGTTAGAGCCGTGGCATCACCGTTGATGGGGTTGGGGCAATTGCGCTCAGCCATTTGGGCGGTCGGATTCAAGGCAAGTTTAGATGAAAAAAAGATGCAGACACTTACCGCAAAAACCCAAAAGGCGGCCAAGGACATCAGCCGGCGGATTCAAGAACAGTTACTGGGCAAACAATAGCTACAATAAACTGGGATCATCAGTTAATTTTAGGGCGCGAATCTTGGGTGTCAGGTTTCAGCCCCGCCGCAGGCCAAAAAACGGCCGGTCAAATCGAAAAAGAAACTTGGTAGTTTGGTATCGGTTGATTTTGGATTGTGGGAGCGGTTTTTAACCGCGATTACCCGTTCAATCGTTGCTGGAAGCCACTCCCACCAACCACAAGTTAGTTCGCTTCGCTCACAATTGGAATGATGGAACAATGGAATGATGGAATATTGGGACCTTTGGTGTTCCATCTGGTTGAAAAATAATACGGTTCATGGGATAAACAAACCATGGATCGAAAAAACATCAACAGAGGATTTAAAAAACTCCGAGTCTGGCAAGATGCTGTTTCCCTCTATGTCTTGGCCTGTAAAATATTTGCCAACTTTCCATTTGAACTAAATAAGGTGGCTGGCAATAGTATTGACGCTGCACACAGCATCTCGCGAAACATTTCAGAAGGTTATTGTCGTCGCAGTTTGAAAGAATACCTGAATTATCTAAATATTGCGCTTGGTTCCTGCGGCGAATTTCATTCTTGTTATACTAGCTGCAAGCAAGCCGAACAAATAACAGCCGATGATTACCAGCGCTTAGACCAGCTGCATTATAAAGTTGAAAATGCGTTACTTAAACTGATTGAATCTCTTCAAAAAAAGAAAACCGATAAAAAGTGGGAAGATGACTTTCATTCTAAGTAAAGATTATGCTGCGCCCCGCAACTCATATCCGTTATCATATTAGGGCCATACTTGCTGTGCATTGGCTCCAATTCGTAGCTCAATAC
>Ga0316190_10004581_pt1 | contig 10080 bp, 8 predicted proteins | sample Eddworburrow2_MG_FD_204929 | JGI IMG/M metagenome (GOLD analysis project Ga0316190, IMG submission 204929) | Coastal sediment microbial communities from Maine, United States - Eddy worm burrow 2 | ecosystem: Environmental > Aquatic > Marine > Coastal > Sediment | place: USA: Maine | collected... | reverse complement strand
AGAGTTATCAACTAAAGTTCTTTCTTTTTGTGCGTTATCCATAGCTAGAATCTCCTTTTAATTTAAATATATAACAAACATCATGTGTCTATGCTATTTGTATATATTACATAACCTCTAATGACAGCTTTGGGTCGTTAGCTGCATATTAACATCAAATTAGATCGTTAATAGCAGACACTGTTTTTGAATTAAGCCTACCCTGAATTGAGTAGACTAAGACTGGGTATTACTACCCAATAGTGATGATATTCCTTTGCAAATGATCAGAATTCAAAACTGATTGATATCAAGGCATAAAACTTATCAAAGCTTAGATTCTGTGCAGAGTTTGACTCTATCTCAGTACCTAGCTTGGCATGCCACAGTAGTTTTTCTGTTTCTAACTTTATGAAAGGCGCACTGTAGATGGCCTCTGCTTTACAGCCTTTGCGTAAGCGACCGGCATAACCTGTTTCACTTTCTACTGGTGCTGCAACATCGAGGAGAAAATCGCGTATGTAACAGGAACCTTGAGCACTGATTTTTTGATTGTCTTTGATTTGATAATCAAGACCTATACGGAGTTGGTGAAAATCAAAGTCACGAAAGCCTGCGGCATCATCGCGTATAAAATAACCATTGGCATAGGCATTGATACTCAGCTTTTCGGTTATGGGCGATGTCACTGTTATGCCATAACCATAAAAATCATAACGCAACTTATCTCCGATAATATTAGCGCCGGTAATATCGTCTTCGAGCAGATCTTCGTAGAGCCTTTTTCGGTAATACACAAACGCACGTGCGCTTAACCCATTTTTATTCTTATAGCGGTAAGTGGGTTGGAATGAGTATTCATAATAATCCAACGCTTCCAGCCCGATGTCTTCATAGTCTTCCAGATAATTACGACTTGAGACATAACTGTACATACTCAGCGAATGTACTTTGTTTAAACGATAGATAAACTCTGCTGCTAATTTCGGGCTGTCGTAATCAAAGCGATCTGATATTGAATTACCACGACTGGTAGCCAATGCTCTTTGGCTTTGACTGAAATAAGTGCGCCGATCACTTTTCCAGTCGGCGGTTAATAAAATGTTTGCTGTGCGTTCGCCGATCTTGAGTCGTTTGACATAGCGTCCTCGCAGATCAAGTTTGTAATAGTCTGCATCGTCAAATTCGGACTCGTAGAGCCTACCGCTCAAGGCAGCGTTATATCGTAATTCTGACTTGTTTTGGAGAGCGAGTTTACCTGCGTGATTGATATCCAGATCGGTAAACAAACCACCATCAACCTGCCCTGATAATTCATAGGGATTAGTATCGTACCCCGCACCTGCATTTATCTCTAAGGCAAATGAAGTGTTAGCGGATAAAAACAATACTAGCGAAAGCAGGTATTTGATTATATTGTTCATTGGCTGACCACTTCCCTTTTATTCTTATCTGTATTTGCTACACGTTGTTTATGTTCTTCAGTTTTTAATAATCGTACCATTTTTTTATAAAACGTTTTTGAATTTAGTTTGTAATAGCCCGGTACTTCCCATATCAATAGTTTTGGTGGGTTTTGTTTGAAATCATCACTGTTCAGGTAGTCCAGTATCGCCCCGTCATAGCCGCCTCCACTCTTTGCCAGATTGAGTATATCCAGCCCTGAATATTGCATTAGATATCCGGAAAAATTGAAATCCTGTTTGCCGTTACTGTTACTAGTACCGACCAGGACCACTTTTGCTTCAGCGACATCGCCAAATAGATCCATTTCGCTGATGTTCTCCGTTGTATAGGCGTCTATCGTTTCATTGTCATAGCTACTCGCACATATGGTCGCAGCGGCCTTTTGATGGCTGCCCTCGATCTCGATTAAACCTGATCGCTTAGTCTGGTATTCCTGCTTTTCTGCTTCCTTATAAAAACCTTGCTGTTGTATTGTTTCAGCGGTTATTTTTGCAACCTGCTCAGCACCAAAACTGGTCCAATGATGGTCTCGGGAAAAGAACAACGGTGTTTCATGTTGTTTATCAAATAACGCTTCCAGTTTTGGTACGACGATACCTATATCTCGAAGATGATTAATATGTGCAATATAGGCTACCCTACCCGCCTTTGTATCGTAGTTAATCTCACCCAGCATTTCAGGATGGCTGATACCACGCGTTGGGATCGGTACCATTAACAAGCGTGTTCCATGTTCATTTAACAATCGAGTTAAATAGCGCAGACGTTGATAACCTTTTTTACCCGGACCGAATGTGTTAAGTAGATCTGTATCTCTGAATAACCAGCCATCATTGCCCTCTTTCAGGGTAATAAAGTTATCTAGATAATCTGTATTGTAGTTGGCTTCTTTCGCAGCGGCCTGACACAGTGGTGGCGTTTCCGCCCAGGTTATCTGGTTGGATAATACGCACAGCACAAAAGCGAACATCCTTGTTATATGTTTTAATTTAATATATTGCATGATTTCTTATCCTTAATGACAATTAGTACATTGCCCAGGTTGTGACGTAGTTATTCTCTTTACCACAAACAAACAGGTTGTTAGATTTTCCACGTTGGAACTTAGCTGTATCAGCCTCCAATAACATTGTCTCGGCTTCGTAGATTGATAAACCAATCTTTATCGGATTCACTTCACGGGAGACATGTTGATTTTCTGTGACTTCCTTGAAAATGCTTTTTTTGCCGTCTTTCGTTTTAACGCTAATAGCATGTTTGTCCGTCAGATTATAGGCAGCGAACTGTCCTTTCTTTGGGTTTATGAAAATATCGTCTTCAATAACACTTAATGTTGTCTTGCTGATAACAAAGGTATAGGTTTTAGCTTGTTTTAAATCACCTGCCCAGGTTTTCTCATCAATAGTAAGTTCATATGCCCCTGCCGACACATATTCATAACTACTGGCCTGACAATATCCTGCCGAAGTAACCGTCTTATCGCTCACACTGGCACTTATAGCGCTATCCGTATCAGCATTGATGATTCTGACAAAGGCAGCGTCTGCTGGTGCAAGATCATATAAGACGGCTTCATCTGCTGCAGAAACATTTATTGATAAAAGACTAATACTGGCACTCAGGCTAGTTACTGTTATATACGATATTAAGGTTTTCATTATAAACTCCTTGGGTTTAATTTAGATTCTTGTGCGATGAGTGTTGATTGCATATCGAGTGACTCGCGTTCGGTATAGACTTCGGCATAAGTGACAGACAGATAACGCTCGGGGATTTCCCAGATCAGTAATTCAAGATCGGGGATTTCATTTTTATAACGTTTAAGAAACCGCATCATGGGTTGTAGCGGACCCTTTCCCGTTTCTGCGTAATTAATAATATCGGTCGTTAGCGCTTGTTTCAGCGCGCCGATAAAATTCCAATCCTGATTAGCGCTGTAACTTGTGCCGACTAAAGCGACTGTCTCGCTAGACTCGCCAAACAAATCATCAAGCGCCTCTTCTGAATCCTCATATGTTTCATAGCGTCCAAGTTCATCAAGCTCAGGTAGCAACGCATCAAGCCAGGGCGACAGTGGCAGGTAATTTAATAGATCACCCTTATGTTTTTTATTACTAACATGCTCAGTAACATACGCTTTGGTATTTAATGAAATTTTTGTATGTGCCTTAATATATTGCGCAGAGGCTGTTGCAACAGTTGCGGCGCCTGCGGGTGTCCAATGCGTATCTGTTCGTAAGAACAGTTGACCTTTAGTCTTGTTTTCTTGTAATGCTGATAAGCTATCTGTGACATGTATTGAATGCTGTTTTAATTCACTAATAAGGTCATTGTAGATTTCCTGATGAAATGGTTCGGGTTTGATCGCTTCCAATTTTTCTTTATATAATCTTGCTTTCGCAGGCACCGGCACAACAACAAGTGTCACGCCGTCTTTGACTAGTTCATCATTAACCCATTTTATAAAGTCGATATTGGTTTTATAGGCATATTCACTTTCAGGACTGGTATTAAATTCTTCTCCTGTGAATAACCAACCTTCTTTACCGACAACCAAGCCCTGTTTACCTTCATTAAATAATTTATATTCGATCGCAGCCCACAGATTTACAGATAATTCTTTTATAAATATATTGTCATCGTAATTGTTTTCCATGGTGCGGGCATTTTCACCATTCATTATTGTTGTCATTGAAAACGCATCTATCTGGAATGGCTTATTGAATAATGACGTTAGCCCTACTCCACTTATTGTTATGATGAAGAATCCGATGTGTAGAGCCTGTAATATTTTTTCTTTCATTATTGTTTTCATCCGTGGGATCCTAAAATTGAAAGTACAAAAAGGCTGAATAACTCTGCGCCGACAATTTGAAAATCGATAAAATAAATATCGGCAACAATAATGTTGCAAAGACTGCTGAAAATCGCGGAAGACTCTTCTTCGACTCATCTAGTTTCGAATAAAAGCCACAGCTGATGATCAATAACCAGGCAAGCGCTAGCATGCTGAGTTGTAAATTCGTAATTGCGCTTGCATAAACAGAACTCAGCTCAAGTCCACTATTGGTGAACATCGCTGTATATAATGTAAAGGCACTTGATACCGTATCAGCGCGGAAAACAACCCAGCCGATCATGACCAGTAATAATGTGATACTCCATTTAACAAGATTAAGCCCGTTACCTTTGACATTCAGATCAAGCGCCTTCTCTGTTGCCAAGATGCCGCCGTGCCATGCACCCCAGATGATGAAGGTCCAGTTTGCACCATGCCAGAAGCCACCGAGTAGCATCGTTAATAATAGGTTCCGATAAGTTTGGAGCTTAGTCCCTCTATTACCACCCAATGATATATAAAGGTAATCTCGTAACCACGAAGACAAACTGATGTGCCAGCGACGCCAAAACTCTGTTATCGACTGACTAATATAAGGTTGATTAAAGTTTTCGCAGAAACGAAAGCCCATCATTAACCCCAAGCCAATCGCCATATCGGCATAACCAGAAAAATCAAAATAGAGTTGAGCGCTATAGGCAAACACAGATAACCAGGCATCGGCTGTTGTTGGGTCTTCTAATAAGAAACCGTTGTTCACTAACGGCGCAATACTGTCTGCAATAAATACTTTCTTAACAAAACCCAGCATGAATCGCTGCAGCCCTAATGAAAATTTTTCTACTGAATGTGTCCGTTCAGTAAATTGATTGGCTATATCCTTATAGCGCAGTACAGGACCCGCTATTAACTGTGGGAACAACGCAATGAAAGCAGCAAAGTCGACCATATTTTTAGTCGCCGGTGTATCGTGACGATAGACATCAATGATGTAACTTATGGCTTGAAAGATATAGAACGATATACCGATGGGTAAAATGACATGCGTTACTAACCAGGAATCTAATCCCAACTCTGCCATAGCCGCATTGACAGTAGCGACACCAAAGTTAGCATATTTAAAATAAGCTAGCGTTAACAGGTTGCCACTAATTCCAATCGCCAATAAACGTTTGGCCGCGGCTGATTTAAACTCAGCTTTCGCGATCTTTAAACCAAATAGGTAGTTCCACAACGTGACAGCGATGAATAGACCTAAAAAGTCGACACGCCACCAGGCATAAAAACTATAACTACCAATCAATATCGTCCATGACCGTTTATTTTCTGGCGTAAGGTAATACACCAGTAAAAATACCGGCAAAAAGATAAAGAGGAAAAAGTTGGTTGAAAAGATCATGTCTTGTCTAGCCTTTGCAGGATTTAATCAGGGATGTCTTAATTCAATACCATGTTCGAATCATCTGCTGCTATTGCCACATCGTAATAGCCATCATTTGCGGCAGCATAGTCACTCGTAGCATAGCTATCCATCGTTACGAGCAGGTCATCCAGGGTCATCATGTTGTTCATATCTAATAAGTCATTAAGGTCGTAATTGTTCATGTTGTCACTCCGTTGTTGTGATTAATGTTGCTGTTCGGTGCTTATAGCGCAAACGTTGTGCCAAACTCATTTTAAATTTTTTTATTCCTTTTATTTCAATTACTTAAATATTCTGAAAGATGTATTTAAGTACGCTAATAAAGCCGGAAAATCATCAGTTTCAGGAGTAATTCGCGGCTTGATTCGCAATTTGCGAAAAACGACTCGCAATTTGCAAATAAATGCACCCAGATAAATCTACAAACCTTCAAAAAACACCCTATCTATCTGTTTTGTATATATTAATCAAGATTGGCACCTTACTTGCGCTATGCAGTGCAATCAGACTATTTACATAGAGACTTAAATGAAAATTACACGTGAAAAAGCATCGCAACGTCTTCACCACCGGGTAAAAACACCCCTGGATGTGAAAGTGGACGGTTATGCCTATTCTGCGAGTGATTGGAGCATGGGTGGATTTCGTTTATCGAACTGGGATAGATTTGAAGAAGGCTTTAAAGCTACTGATGTATTTCCTTGTTATTTCAAGCTCCCCTTCCAGGGATTCGATATTGCTTTTGATATTCAGGTTGAAATGGTTCGGTCTGATGTTTCTCACAAAACCGCTTCATTTAAATTCATTGATTTATCAGAGCGGCAGATTGAATTACTGAATCATTTTGTCGAACAACTTATTCGCGGAGCAATGGTGCCCATCGGCGATACGATACTGCGCATTGATTCCCCAGTAACACCGGTTTCAACTAAACCTGATCCTAGTCCTTTAGAAGAAGTCCCTGCCAGTCGCTGGCCAATAAAATTAATCGGTATGTCAGCATTATATATTCTGTTTGGGCTTGGCTTATTTAGTTTCGTAGGACTCACCGTATATGAAAACATACTGAGTCTAAAAGTAGATACCGCGATTACAGCAACGCCGGTTGAACCATTGGTTTCGCTTGTTGATGGTCGAATTAAAAAAGTAAATGTATTGCTTGATCAACTTACCGCTAAAGGTGAGGTATTAATTGAAATTGATTCACCTGACCTTAAAAATTCTATTGATACAGCAAAAAATAAACTGGAGTTAAAAAAACTACAATTAGAAGCCTTACGTAAACGTTACCAGTTGTCGATAGATATGAGTGGTAGTCAAACGTCTAAAGAAGCACGTTTACTAGAGATTGAGATAGATCTGATGAAACAAGAAATAACACTGGCTACTCAGACTGTTGTTAATCTCTATGAGTACAAAGAAAAGTTGAGTATCGAGTCCCCGGATAACGGTCGTATTGTCAGCCTAATGCGGGACAATGGTGCAATCGTAAAGAGTGGTGAGACGATTGGTTTGTTTGAACGCTCACAGTCACCACGCATACATGCCTATGTTACTGAAACAGAAGCTTCTGGGTTAGTCATTGGGCAAACAGCAAACGTCCATATCCTCTCGCTGGATAGTCAGTGGCCTGCAAAGGTGGTTCAAATAAGACCTGATAAAGCATTCCTTAATCATGAAGGTTACCAATATCGTCCGGCGAGTGAATCTGCGCGTTCTGTTTTAGTAGAGTTAGAATTATTTTCAGCAAATAATTTAGGCGTATTACATTCATTACGTTCTGGTTTGCCTGTTATTGTATTGTTCCCGGCATCAAAACTTAAGCGACACCTGCCACAGACATTTAAAGCCCTGTGGCAAGATGAAGCAGTTCAAGAAAACAGTACAAATCAAGCCGTTCCTGTCGAGAATAAAAAATCGACTCCGGCATTAATAATCTAGGCTATCTATCATGATTGTTAATAATGCTAATTCTATTCGTGACTATCAAGCCATCATGAGTGGTGAGAAGTCTGTCGATATACCAAAGAAATGGAGTTTTCTTACCTTATATAAATTAACGCTTTATTTCGGTTTTTGTTTACTGTTAATACTAACAATCCCCAACTCCCTTTGGGACCCTGACCTACGTAAAGTAACAATAACACTAGGTGCATTAGGCATGTGGCGTTATTGCTGGTGGTTTACCCATGTCGTTCGTTCTGAAATTTATCAAAAAATAAAATTTCCCAAGATTCGTGCCGCTTCTGAAAAACGTTGGCAGGAAGGTTGGCGTCCGCGTCATGTACATTTCATGATGACGACCTTTTTGGAACGGCGGGATACCACTGAGTTAGTGTTACAGAGCATTTGTCGTGAAGTCAAGGAATCGGGAATTCCGACGACACTCTGGTTGGGTTCCGGTGATATTTATGATGAAAACATCATCATGAACTATTTACGACAACATGCTGAAGACCTACCACTTGAGTTTGTAATGGTAAGACAAAATGTTTCAGGTAAACGTATGGCCATTGGTTTGGTATTACGTGCAATGTCACGCCGTGGAATTCATAAGGATGATTTAATCGTGTTCATGGATGGGGACGCAATTCTAGCACCAGGAATTCTTAGGAAGTGCTGCCCCTTATTTGAAGCAGATGAAGAACTTCAAGCCGTTACGACCGACGAAGAAGTCTTGTGCTATGGACCGGCTTGGATGCAATCATGGTTAACCATGCGTTTTGCACAACGCCGAATAGCCATGCAATCACATGCTATGTCAAACAGAGTATTAACGCTGACCGGAAGGATGTCAGTATTTAGAGCACGACACCTGACTAAATATAAATTCATTCGAATGCTTGAAGCCGATCATCTTGAACATTGGCTTTGGGGTAATTTTCGTTTCTTGTCCGGCGATGATAAAAGCACCTGGTATTACATGCTGACGCAGGACGCAAAGATGCTCTATGTTTCTGATGCTTTAGTTTACACCGTTGAAGAAGTTGAGGGATCGGGTATTGAACGCATGACACAAAACTTCAGGCGTTGGTCAGGCAATATGCTACGCAACGGGACACGCGCACTTTTATTGGGGCCACGTAAAGTTGGCTTTTTCATATGGTGGTGTGTCATGGATCAGAGAATTGCCATGTGGACGATGTTATTTAGCCCTATTGTTGCCATTAGCGTCACGCTATTTCAGGACCTGAGTTACATCTATGGTTACTTTATCTGGATTGTAATATCACGTATGGCCTTATCCCTTTTTCTTTATCGATATAGCACAACCGTGCATCTCGAATGGCCCTTTATTCTTTACTTCAATCAATTATTAAACGCTGGCGTCAAGGTGTACTGCCTGGCACGTTTATCGAAGCAGCGTTGGACTAATCGCGGTAATCAATCTTCCGGCATGGGTGATTCACTCGCAGACCAATTAAGAGATTGGATGGCATTCTGGATGACATCCGTCTGGATAACGGCACTGGTCTTTAGTGTCTGGCTGTATTCGGGGATTATTTAATGAACATGAGAATTACTCCATCAGAGTAATTCTATAACGATTTCATCTTTTGGTGGAAAACAGACGGGTTGTCCGAGAAATTATTTAGACAACTCATTTTTTATTTATAAATGTAGGAGACATATACATGACTGATGCGATTAAGCCTATCATCGGCACACTTGATGATGACATATTGCAAGGCGGTAATGGCCATGAAGTATTCTCTGGTCGCGCAGGTGACGATCTGATCTATACGAATAATGGTCACGATCTCGCCTATGGCGGTTTAGGAGATGACACAATTTATGGATCATCGGGTAATGATGAACTCTGGGGAAGTGGTGGACCAAGTTATATCAACTTAGCAGCTGTCACAATCACAGAGGATTATCAAGGGCAGGTGATTTTTGAAGGTGAGTCGGCTGGTTATCGCAATTCATTAGGTAGTTATAAAACGGATGAAAACGGCAATATCTATGATGTTCAATTTCATTTCGAAAATGCCAGCTTGCAAGGTTCAGGTGGCAATCTACAAGCAGGTAAAAGTTCAAGTTCACTAGACCTGGTTGCAGGTGATCAACTTGGATTTTTTATCGTTGCGAATGGTTATTCATATAATAATGCATATCAAGGTATGAATTTTAACAGTGGTCAATTAGTTTTCAGAAATGCGGATGGTAGCAACGCTAGCCTGAACTCTGTTAACCCGAAACTTTGGTTCATTGACGAAAACGGTAATGAGGAACAGATTGTCTACAATACCTATCATACCGCTGCCGGTATCGATGGCAGTGATTACAGCCTCAATGCAGATGGTATTGCCCATACGGTTGGTTTGTTAAATTCCGACGCGGGTAATATTACCCTTGGTTTTGAAGATTT
>Ga0316190_10004580_pt1 | contig 10082 bp, 7 predicted proteins | sample Eddworburrow2_MG_FD_204929 | JGI IMG/M metagenome (GOLD analysis project Ga0316190, IMG submission 204929) | Coastal sediment microbial communities from Maine, United States - Eddy worm burrow 2 | ecosystem: Environmental > Aquatic > Marine > Coastal > Sediment | place: USA: Maine | collected... | reverse complement strand
GATTTTTATATTAATGGTGATGACAAGCAATCATTAAATGGTGATGATCGTCGTTCGACAAATAAAAACATTCGGGAATATATTGGAACATATGATGATTTTATATTAACAGCATTGTCTATTCAGAAAGGTGAGCAATCAATTATTGATATGAAGCAGGCAGATAGGAAAGATTTATTAGCACAATTTCTTGATGTTAAGATATTTGATAATTTGTATGATATAGCTAAAGATGAGATCCGGGAAGCTTCTGTATTATTGAAAGAATTTCAAAAACGAAATTATGATGAAGAGTTGGTATTAATTGAAACTCAATTGATTGATGGTAATCATCAGTATACGCAATTGAATACAGAAAAGGATAATTTAGAATTACAATCAAAGCAATTATTAGATGACATAAATGTATTGACAAGAAAATTAATTGATGTGAAAGTTTCGTCGGTGGATATTGATAGTCTTATTAATTTAAAAGATGGTCATGAAAATACGCGAGTTAATAAGAAGAAATTGCTTGATAATATTATAGTGGAATTGAATGCAAGTAGAAAACAAGTTGAGGGTATGACGAATATTGAAGTTGAATATAATGCATATCTTGAAAATATAAATGAGCGACGACATATTATTCACGAAATTGATAAGTTGCAAATTGATGTTAACAATAAAATGAAAAAGTTGGCAACTCTTGAAAAGTTAAAATATGATATTGATTGTGAATATTGTATGAATAATCCGTTTGTTATTGATGCGAGACAAACACATAATGAACTTGAGACTGATAAAAATACTGCTGAGATGTTAATTAATAAACGTAATGCTGTGGATGATGTGATTGCAAAAATGGGAGATGTTGATATAACGTATAAAAATTATAAGTTATTGACAGATGAAATTGTAAAATTGGATATGCAGCATAATACGTTGACATTTGAAATTTGCGATTATGATAATAAAATAGATCAACTTACACTTGAAATTGAACAATATCATAAAAATAAGAAATCGATTGAGAGTAATAAAACGAATCAAGTTAAAATTGATAAAAATCAAAATCATTTGAATGAATTAAAGGTGCAAATTAATAATTTAGATAGGAATATTTTAACATTATATGGTCAAGTAGAAATATTAAAAAATAATAAAGAATCAATTATATCGACAATGGATGATATTAAAAAGTTATTGGATAAGCATTCATCATATCAATATTATATAGAAGCTGTGAATCGTGATGGTGTCCCTTATGATTTAATTTCTAAAACTATTCCAATAATTGAAATGGAAGTAAATAATATTCTATCGCAAATTGTAGATTTTTCGATAATTATAGATGTTGATGGGAAGAATATCAATATTAGTATAACGTACGATGATGTGACATCATGGGCAATCGAATTAGCATCTGGAATGGAGCGGTTTATTTCATCTATTGCGATTAGAGTGGCATTACTTGATATATCATCATTACCACGACCCAATTTTTTGGCGATAGATGAGGGTTTTGGAACACTCGATTCTGATAATATTAATTCTATGCATTTACTTTTTGATTATTTACGGACGCGATTTGATTTTATTATGATAATTTCTCATTTGGATTCTATGCGAGATATGGTAGATTCGATTGTAGAAGTAAAAAAGGGTGATGATTTTAGTCATGTTAATTATTAAAATTTGAATTTTTGGAGTTGTGTCTATTTATAATTAAATTATTATATATGTACGTAAAAAAGAGGATTGTATGGCAATAATTCGTAGACAGAATGAACTTAAAAAATTAGATGAATTAGATTTTTTAATTGAGGATACGTCGTCAACGAGCCCTTTTTATTTCAATATATATGATATACCCGATATTTTTTCGGCTGGTAAAACTGCGTTTTTAATCAATGGTTCTGATAATTTAGTTTTAGGTACTGAAGTTGATGTTGAAGTTCGAGATTCAGAAGGAAACGTTATTTATTCTGAATATCCACGATATTTGGAAGGTATATCACGGCTTGTTTCGGTTTGGGTTTTTCCTGAAACATCGTATGGTGAAGCGACAATAACAGTTATTGGAGAAGCGCGGCGACAGATCGTGAGTCGGGATTCATCAGCGGGAATGTTTGGTACTCAAAGACAATCAGTAGGTTTTTCGACGCGTGAAATACCAACGGAATGGAAAGGTGTCTTTAATGTTAGATGGCAAAAGATAATTACAATTAACCCCGAACGAAAAAATAATTCACAAATACGATTTTATAAACAACCGAGAATTTTTGCAAGTGAAATATTTCAACCTTATTTAGAACGTACCTTAAATTCAGTTTCATATGATTTTATGAGTGGATCTGTGCAGGGGGTGAATTCTAATAGAACGCCATCGTATTATCTTATATCCGATATGGCTACAGGATCTGGATCATTAGAATTTAGTTCTGAAATGTCTGGTGCAAGGCTTATTGTTCCACAACCTAATGTATTTGGTGGAATTATGCAATATAATCAATTCCCACCTGATTTGAATTTTATAAATTTGCCCCAATATGAAACAACAATTAAGAAGGTTTTGAATAAATTTATTGCTATTGCGGAACCACCATATCGCATTACATCTTCTTTGTCAACACAAAAAAATGTAACTAAATTATCAAAAACAACGGGTGAGGTTGGCGATGAAAGTGTTTATAATTTTAATTATAGTCCTTTTACAATGTCAATTGATACCCCACCAACATATTCATTAACTGAAAATTTTAGATCGTATGCTCGATTACGAATAACTGATATGGGAACATTTTCTGGAGATATTAATGCATTAAATATTTCAATGAAAAGTGTTGGGACGGTTGGTGATTTTGAACCAGTTGTTGTTCATAATATTGAAACGACTGAGCAATTTACTGTACCAAGTACACAATCTATTACACTAAATGAACGTGTTGGTTTATTTAATTCCCAATCTACAATTGATAATTATTGGTCACAATCTGGTGTTGCATCTATGAATGCATTACCAACTGGTGCGTTATTTTTTACAGAATCGAGGATGACTAATGCTATGTTATTTTCTGGTTCTGATGAAACAAGACAATTTTGGATTGGTGATCATTATCGACTTGAAAGCTTGGTTTCGATGTCGTTTTATAAAGATTCTGAATATACATTTAGATCAAATTTTCATGCTATTCGCAAACCAGCGTTAAAGATAGTTAGAAAAAATGTTGGATCATTGGGAAAATTTCCATATCCACAGATTGTTAATGATGCTCGAATAGAAGTTTATATATCAGGATCTGCGTTTGATACACCAACAACTAAGAATTTTGGTGGAAAAATATCGACACAACAATCATCATTTGGTAAGATAATTGGGTTGATTGACTTAGATGATGTAAATCGGGGGCAACAAGATGATGGACAATTTAGGGATTTTCGAAGTAATTTTATAGCTAATCAGGATGGTAGTGGATCGATAGTATTTGTTATAAGATCGGGAGATTGGCATTTTTCTGATATTTCAGTTCGTCAAGGGTATGATGACGGCTTTGCACCAGATTATGTTGATTTGGTGGTCCCATATCCAGATTTTCAGCGGAATGATGATGTTGTATTTAAATGTGAATTTATAAATGCAATTGGAAATCGGGCTGAATTATTTGCAACATCATCGGAAACATTTTTTACTGGTGGAAATGTCTATATTCAAGGAAATGATAATTTAGTAACTGGTTCAATTTTTGTTGGAAATTTTCTTGGGTCTGGTTTTGAATTGTCTGGTAGAAATTCGGCATTTATTCGATCCGTTAGTTATCGGGGTTGGGAAAATGCAAATATTGGTAGTGGTAGTGGTTTGATGTTATGGTCTGGTTCGGTATTACCAGAATCTACATCACTTGACCCGTATAATGGTGTTGGAATTGAAATACATGGTGGATTAAATGCTGCTCCAGATAGTCAGACAAATGCATTAAGATTTAGAACTGATACTGGTCGTCTTGAAATTACTGGTTCGATTGAATCAAAGGGTGTCCAGTTTACAGAAAATATTGTTTATCGAAGAATCAATATTACATCAGCTAATAGAACTGATTATTTTAGTAATGTATCTGGTACTGCATCACAACCAACATTTTCTGTATTGGATTTAAGTAGTCAAAATGATTTGGTGTCTGGTATATTTGTTCGTATTGAAACATCTGGAATTCCAGATTTTCCAATTGGATTTATTCATTATCCAACGTTTGCTGGTTCAACTGGATTTTTTGCAATACTCGAATCGGCAGCGGTTAATGATGCTGTTAAATTTGGAGATACAACGGATTATGCGACTAATATTGCAACGAATCACCCTGAATTTAATAATTTAGTTAATAGAAGAATTGGTCAAGATGGTGCGGATTGGACGAATCCGAGTTGGATTTCTGAATCAATTGCACCGGGTTCGGGTAGTTATACAACTTTTAATTTAAAACAAGGTGGTCGTTATTTTATAGTTAATAATGATCTAGATTATAAAATTCAGAATGCGAATCGATATGATGGATTTTTAGTATTTGATGATTTTTGGGTGGGTTCGAATGCGGTTAGTCCACCACATGATGACCGACCAAAACTTCAATTTAAAGATATCGATTCTACAATAAGTAGTACAATGAGTTCATCAGTTTATATGGATTGGGAAGCGAATTTTAGTGAAAGTGTATTGGCTGCAAGTTTAGGCATTTCAGCTTCATTATTTCCACAAGCATCAAATAGATTTAGAATTACCCCCCTTAAGGGTTCGGGGAGTGGTGATTCTGGTGGAGCTTCTTCAGATGATACGTGGTTGATATTTGGAGGGTATGATGAAAAAGTTGTAATGGCTATGAATTTTAGTTCAAATTCTATTCATTTTGGATCGGATATCCAAGTTCCAGGGACCGCATCAGTTGGTAGAATTGAAAAGTCTGGTGGATCATTTGTAATTCCACACCCAGATTCTGCTAAATCTGGAACGTTATGGCATTCGTTTGTAGAAAGTCCAACTGCTGGGGATAATATTTATAGATGGAGGATTGAGACGACATCTTCTGGCGAAATTATTTTTGAGTTACCAGATTATTGGAAGCATCTTAATGAAAATCCGCAGGTATGGATAAGTCCATATAGAATGTTAGCGCGTGGTAGTGGTTGGGTTGATGATGGATTAACAAAACTTCATATGTTATGTGATCATGCTGGAGAATATGAAATTCTTTTAATTGGCACGCGTAAAGATGAACATGCTCGTGGTTGGTTGGGTGTGGAACGAGATGATTAAATACAGGTAGATGATGCGAACAATTATATATGGCGATTTAGAAATTGAAGTAGATTATGTGAGACCGTGTAATCGAAAAATATTTTTTGATTGGTACAAAGATTTTTGGACAATAAGTGGCTTGCAACATTTTAAAGATCGGATATATTTAGTAGGTAATGTATTTGAAACTGGTAATGATATTGATGTTCGCATTCTAATACCAGACTGGAGAGGTGAGAATCTTAATATATTAATGTCGATAATGAAAGAAGCTATATTTCGTGGGTTCACTAAATATCATGTTTTTGTTGATATTTATGCATGTCATAATTTATTGACATCAGACTATTTAAAAGATCCTGGTAGTTTTGAAGATGATATAATTACTATTGGTGATACATTTATATTGGATGGTAATGTTATCCGTGAATGGCCAATGGATCAGATACATGATGGTTTATATCATAAGCAACAAAAAGGTGTTGATGCTAAATATATAGAACAAATGAGAATTGGCAAGTTCTTTGAACCAATACCAATAGAACAAGTTGAATTTTATATAAAAAATAACTTTAGTATGATGAGTGAATAAATATATCGGAGCATATTATGCAACAGCCACAACTACATGATGTAATTCGTGTTATGAAATCAAAAAAATATAAAGTGTTTGATAATGATAATGGGTATGATTTAAATATTGTAGGTATTAGAACATTATCTGATGTTTCAAATAAATTTGATGATTGGTTAACAGTATTTTATAGATTAAATTTAGACACATGGATTTTTAATGCATTTCCATGTACAACTGATCCCGGTTTATATTGGTTGAACAATCCGATGAATAAAATGGGTACCGCGATATTAATGGAAGGGCAATATCGTAATGCATTTACGATTGGGAGACATCATAATAAATACACTGCATTGGTTCAAAATACAGAATTATCGGTGATTAGAGATTATGATCGGGATAGTGAATTAGATTATGATTCTGATAGGCGTGAATCTGGTTGGTTTGGAATTAATATACATAGATCTTCAGCGTATCGCCGTTCTGTTAATGTTGATAAATGGAGTGCTGGATGTCAAGTTCTCGCTGATCCAATTCAATTTAAGATGTTAATTGATTTGTGTAAACGTTCAGCTCAAATTTTTGGTAATTCATTTACATACACTTTATTAAACGAGAAAGACTTTAAATGATGAGCCAATAAAGTCTAATTTGCCAATTAATGGTTATGATATTGTGAAAAAATCAAATATCAAATCTATTTCGATATTGAAAAAACATATGGATACTGTAACTGGAGTGTAGTATGAGAATCCAAATTTGACGAGAAACGATGTATTTCAAATTATTAGAAGTCTGTATCAAATATATAATGGGGGTGGTGATATAATGTCAATAACAACAGTAACTGGTTCAACTTTTACAATTAATAATCAAGCTTTATATGGTGAAGCTGCATTACTTCAAGAATCTGTAGCATCAGGTTCGGAGTTTTTAACTGCATCGTTAGAATTATTTGAAAGTGGGTATGAATCTCGTGGATTTTATAGTGATGGAGCTAATCATTTTATGATATTCCATAAATCTCCGAATAAAAAATAAATAAAATTTTGTTGGACAATTTGGAGTTTAAATAATGTCCGAATGGATTAATGAATTAATTTCACCATTTCTTGGTGAAATAGAACGAAAAAATATACCTCAACTACGAGATAAGAGTGTTAGTGAAGTTATTGAAGTTTTTGATGATATGGGGATTGAACATTCAATTATAAATATTAGATGTGATGAGTTAAAATCTATACAAGATGATTTCATATTAGTTAAGCGGGATAATATTGCTCAATCATTGTTGAATGGTGAAATGAAGTTAGAACCTATTTTAATAAGTAGTGATGTGTATATCATAGATGGGTACCATAGATGGTTAGCTTGTAAAAAAGCATATGGTGAAAGTTATAAAATGATAGCGATTTTGATTAAACTTTCAAAGGTAGATGTGTTAAAAATGTTTAAAAAGGTTGTTGATATAGACGTTGATGAAAGTTTAAAACATGTTATTGTATATAGCGAGCAATTTCAGCCGTTTCATATGGGTCATAAATATATTTATGAAAATTTAGTTAATATGTTTGGTAGTAATGATGTTTATATTGGAACATCTAATAGATTCGGATCATCTCAATTTTCATTTATTCAAAAAAAACGAATTATGCATGAATTATGTGATATCCCACATCGAAAAATTATAGAGGTGAATAATTTATATCAACCGACTGAAATACTTGAAAATTATGATGATGAAAAGGTGGTTTATGTAATAGCGATAACAGAGAACGATTTAGATTATTTAAATCAACAATATTTTAAATCATATAATGGCAAAAATTTAAAACCGTTCTCTAAACAAGGTTATTATATCGTGATACCTAATACACAATCTGATCGTTCATCTCAAATTTGTGAAGTTTTTGGATCGCATTCACATGTAGATGGTAAAGTGGAATTTTTTAAAGAGATTTATGGTCATTATAATGAAGAGGTATTCGATTTAATTGTAAATAAGTTAACTGAGCATATTACGCAAGTACGATTAACTGTGAATGATATTGATGATTTTTTAATAAATAATGATTTAAAACAGATTCTTAATACAACACAAATTTTATCAGAAGTTTCAACGGCAGATCAAGGTCTTGTTGATGATGGCCCTGCATTTATTTATAGAAATTATGAAGACTATAAAAAAACGTCGGATTATATAATTACGCAAATTGGATATACAGTTATTAATTATATTATGAAAGCAGGTGAAAATAATGATTTTATTGATTACACATATCGATTTGATATTGTCCCTGTTACCAGTTTTGGAACAGCAGGAGCTCAAAATAGTAAGTCACCAGAACCTGTAAGTAAATATAAAGATCATATAAGTAAAGTGGCTGAAACTGTTGGAATGTCGATTGTAAATTGGATGGGTGCTGAACAGTCTGAAATTGATATACAAGTGTTGGCACCACAACAATATCGTAGAAATGATATGATGAAATTTTATGCTGATGGTGGAGCTATGTCAGATGATCACATTGATAAATTTGGTAAATTGCAAGAAAGTATTACTAATGAAGTGTTAGACTTAATTATGGATGATTAATGATAATATTGTGGATAATTGATTTATTATCATGTGGTGGTGAAATATAGATTATCCGTGTAAAAAATATTAAATTCGGTAGGAACTGTCGAAAACACGGGTGGTGCTAAAAATAAGACTTCTGCAAATAAGCATAAAGTTATGAAACCCAAAGACCATTTGTCTTTAGCAAATGGGTAGTTCACTGTTAACGGAATGTTATTTGGTAAATGGTTGTATATTAAAATTCGTATCATTAACAATTTATAATTCTATTCAGATAAATTAAATGTAATATTTTAATATAATTAGAAATAAAATTCTTGATTATTTTAATTGTTATTTGTATATTGGAGCAATTATAAAAAATGAAATTATAATTCATGATATGATAGAAATAATTGTATGAAAAATCGTATTAAATATAATAGGATGTAATTGCATGGAAATTTTAGGAAGGTATCGTAAGATTCTGGATAAGGTTGATGTAGAATATGAGTTAATATCTAAAATTGGCATGTTACCGATTGGATTAAAACATGAAACTAGTCCAATAGATCTTTTTTGTGATGATGGGTTGTTAAAATTTGGTATGATGTCCAATTCCACGAATTTTAAGACTGATTTGAAAATAGTTTTAGACCATTTTCGACAACTTGGAAAATTAAATTATGCTTTAATATATACATATCCATCGGAAAATGTAAATTATTCTCATATGGTGTATCGAATTGAGATTAAAATGAAAAATGAAGTTGTTATTACTATATTATTGAGGATTTGGTTTAAATCTATGGAAGATTTGCCACTTAAGAAAACATGTAAAATAGTAAAAACTGATACTCTTTCAAGTACATTTAATGTTGAATGTAAAATAGAATAGTAAAGATGATGTGACATCATTATTATCAAAACATCCAACTTTTTTTCTCTGATTGTAAATAATTTATTAAAATAAAATTTAAATGATTTAATTTTTTGATATATATATATTTATATTTATGGATATGAAATTACAATCACCAAAAATTACGTCTAATTTTATTAGAAATGTCGCCAAAAAAAATAATATTGATATTGCACAATATGACATGGATCAATTAATGATGGGATATGTTACTGAATTTGAACATGATTCTGATAATCAAGCTATAGATATGATTCATTACATTGTAGATCCATTAAAAATAACTATTCCTCATTTGAATGAATTTCCGGATTATTATGATCGGTTGAAATATATAGAAGAAGTAATACGTAATGAAGTTAGATCGATAATGTGGGAAAATTGTAAAATGTAGTTTATAATTGATGGGGTTTATCATAAAAGTTATTTGTGTAACTGTATAATTTATAAGTTTATTATTGCTTGATAAAAATAATGGAGGCATTATGAGTAAAAGAAGAAATAGTAAGTATACTTATTATCCTGGTCGAATTCGTTCTATATTACGTGGTGAAACAACAACAACTCAAATTAGTATGCATGTCAATGAAAGTAATAGTATGAAAGAAGGTGATATTAGTACTGATGATTATAATTATGAATGGTTAGTTAAGCGGTCACCAAGTGGTGAATTATACAGAGAGAAACAATCAAAGCTTGAAGGTGCCAGAACACCATTTTGGTGTCCGAAATGTAAACATATAATGAAAGGTCG
>Ga0316190_10004578_pt1 | contig 10083 bp, 5 predicted proteins | sample Eddworburrow2_MG_FD_204929 | JGI IMG/M metagenome (GOLD analysis project Ga0316190, IMG submission 204929) | Coastal sediment microbial communities from Maine, United States - Eddy worm burrow 2 | ecosystem: Environmental > Aquatic > Marine > Coastal > Sediment | place: USA: Maine | collected... | reverse complement strand
CGGGCAATCTGCCGGATATAATGACATCGCCCTTTCGACGACTGCCCCGGACGTGACGTTTGCAGATGAAACACTGACTATGGACGGCGAGGGCCAAGCACAGACGAAAGTCACCCTGCCCGCTGAGCCCGGCCGCATCACCATCACGGTTGCTGCCGGCGACATTACGCAGTCCATTGATATTTCCGTTACACCACGGCCCATCGCGCAATTTAAGATCTCATTGGATAAACCCAAGGACATTGCCGAATCTGAAGTAGGGGTCAGTGTTCAGGGCCTTGCCGCAGACGGAAAAGCGGCCGGATTTAACACGGTTGATTTACTGGTAACAAGCGACGACATTCGTGTATCGGATGACACCCTCAACCTTGATAAGGACGGCAACGTCCGATTTACAGTTACACTGTCATCCACACCCGGAAAGAATGTCATAACCGTTAAAAGCGGACAGACGGCAACGGATGTCACCATTGAAGGGACCCAAATTTCCCGTCTAAGCATTTCACCTCAAAAGGAGGTCTATGAAATCGGACAGCGCATTGGGTTTAAGGCGGTCGGCCACGATGCGTTTGGCAACAGTCGATCGATCGTACCGAAATGGTCGATTTCCGGGGGGAACGCAGCCGTTACGCCAGAGGGAGCCGTCACCATGGAAGCATTGGGAGATGATATATTGTTTGCCGAGTTTAAGGATATCCGTGTCGGTCAACCATTTACGATTGTGCCGGGCAAACCTGCCAGGCTGGATGTGACCCCGGCAACGCTCAAGCTTAAGGCGGGGGCGCGAGCCATTTTTCAAGGCAGCGTGTTCAATGCACAGGATCTGGCGCTGTCGCTGCCAATTCAGTGGCAGGTTGAGGGGGATATCGGAAGCATCGGAACTGACGGAACGTTCACGGCATTGCAGGCCGGCGAAGGCGCCGTGGTTGCGACCAGCGGAGATGCGACAGCATCTGTACCAGTCGTCGTTGAACACGGTGACCTTGTTGATATTTTGTTTGATTTGGAAAATAAGGTGCTCACCGCCGGCAGTGACATCACGCTTTCTGCTAAAGGCGTTGATGCCTTTGGAAACAAATTTGATATCACTCCCCAGTGGCTTTTGACGACCTCTATAGGAGCGGTCAATCAGCAAGAGAGCCTGTTTGAACCGCTTAAAACCGGTAAGGGAGAAATCATCGCCAAAGTGGGCAATGTGATGAAGGGCGTTGAGATCGAAATTGTTCCTGCTGAACTTTCACGGCTAGAGATGTCACCTCAAACAATCAATATGATTGCCGGTGAAACCGTTGAGTTCCAAGTCCGCGGTTACGACCGCTTCGGAAACGATGTCGGGGTGCAGCCGGAATTTTCAATCAGCGATGACATCGGAGATCTAACGAAATCCGGGCAATTAAGTGTTCGGAAAGCAGGAAACGCGGTTGTAACCGCAAAAATTGATGACCTGGCCGCAAAAAGTAATGTGGCCGTTGCACCAGCACAGATGGAAAGCGCCGCAATAACACTTGAAGATCCATTGACGCTCGTAGCGGGCACTGCTCAGGTACTAAAACTTTCTGGATTCGATGCCTTCGGCAATACGGTCAAGTCAAGCGAGAGGTTGGAAATTCATCCGGAACTTGGCATCATCGATAAAAATGGCGTTATACATCCGGAAAAGGTAGGTAAAGGCCAAATCATCGGTTCCATCACCCAGCTGCGAACCGGTAAAACGTTGGAGGTCGTCAGGGATTTTACTGTTTCACCGGGCGAAACAACCCGCATCGATATTACGCCGAATCCAGCAGAAATCGTTGCAGGAGAGGAAGTCATTTTCACTGCTGCATCATACGATCGTTTCGGAAACGATACCGATGCAAAAATCGTCTGGCAGGCTGAAAATCCCGATCTGGGAATCATTGACGCCGATGGCCGTTTCAGAGGCGTGCGAGCTTTAACAGGCAGGCTATTGGCGATCCACGGCAATGTGGTAGGTTCCGCTGCCGTGGAGGTGGTGCCTGCCGAGGTGTCCTTTCTAAAGATCATCCCCGAAGACATTTCCATAGAGGCCGGTCAGGCGGTCGAGCTGGAAGCCATTATCGAAGATAAATTTGGAAATGTTGTGGAGGGGGATCCGCTGTGGCAGCTTTCCGATGACACGCTCGCCACACTTTCGCCGGAAAGTATGCTGACCGGGCAGCGCGCCGGCACAGGCCGGCTGATAGGGATCTTTTACAACCTGGTGGCGACAGTTCCCTTGGAAATCAAAACCGGTCCACTGCATGTCATTGAACTGAAACCATCCGAGCAACAATTGACAGCCGGTTCAACACTTCAGTTTGAAGCCAGGGGCTTCGACACAGGTGGCAACCCGGTCCCCGGTGATTTTGACTGGTCGATAGAAGCGCAGATCGGTCATATCGATTCAACCGGAAAATTGATTGTTGAGAAAGAAGGCACCGGCAAGGTAGAGGTACGCGCAAATGATATCACTGTTGCCGCCACCATCACTGTTGTTCCGGGAGCACCTGCCGCCATCAAAATGGAACCGGAGCAAATCAATATCACAGCCGGTGAAAGCCAGCAGATCTCATTTCAAGTATTTGACGCCTTCGAGAATCTGATTGCTGATGCCGATTACCTGTGGACAGTCGAAAAGAACCTGGGCACCGTGTCGGTGCAAAACGTTTTCACCGCCCAAAGCGCTGGCAAGGGTAATATCCGTCTGGCTGTTGGAGAGATATCTGCAAAAATAGGTGTGACGGTCATGCCGGCAGAAATTGAGGCTATCAGGGTTGAACCGGCGATGATAACCCTCAAGGCGGGCGAGCGCCAGGCTTTTTCAGCAGAGGGATTTGATGCCCAGGGCAATCGGTTGAATATTGAACCGGTGTGGTCTGTGAACGGGGGTATCGGTAAGATTGGCGCCGATGGTGTATTTCAAGGCACTACAGTGGGGCGAGGGTATGTGTTGGTCCGCATGGAATCGGCAACCGGCGTTGCAGAGATTACCGTCGAGCCCGGCCCTGCCGATCGTATTGCCGTCTTTCCCGAAAATGTTGATATGAATGCCGGCGATACCGCCCGGTTTACCGCTACTGTATATGACGCATTCGGCAATGTTACCCCCGGGGAATTCAGGTGGTCTCTTTCCGGCGAATCAACACTGGGAAGCCTCTCTTCGGAGGCGGTATTTAAGGCAGAAAAAACAGGGCAAGGTCATATCGTTGCTTCACTTAATGCGGTCTCGGGACGGACGTCTGTCAAGATTTTACCTGGAACGTTGTCGGAAATTATCGCTCTAACGAAAGAAATCGTGCTCGCATCCGGCCAGCAATCGCAAATCGAAACTTACGGGCTGGATGAATTCGGTAATCGGGTGCCGATTGAACCCAGCTTCCAGATCCTCCCGGAAAAACTCGGTAGAATTGAATCAAAGAAAAGTCTGTTTACGGCGGAAAAAACCGGCTCCGGGCTGATCAAAGCTTCTGTGGAAGAGGTAACTACTGAAATCCCTATCCGTGTTGAACCCGGAGTGTTGTCAACCATGGCTATCCAGCTTCCCGAAGGCGAATTTATGGCAGGAAAGACCTATGCGCTGAAAGCCATTGGTTATGATCCTGGAAAGAATATCATCCCTGTGTCGCCCCAGTGGGCGGTCAATCAAGACATCGGAACGATTGACACAAATACAGGCCTTTTCAATGCAAAGAAGGCCGGCACCGGAATGCTGATCGCTTACAGCGGTGAAATTATGACAACCGAAATCATCGAAGTAAAGCCGGGTGATCTATATAATCTGTTCCTTGATCCCAATCCGGTTACTGTCAAGTCAGATGCGCTTCAGTCATTTCAAGTTAATGGATTCGACGTAGAAGAAAACCGTTTGCAGCTCTCGCAATCCGCGGTAGATTGGGACATCATCGGTGATACCGGTTTGATTGAAAAACCCGGCATTTTCCGGGCAACCCGCATGGGAAAAGGAAAGGTGGTTGCGCGCACCGGTAATCTGCTGGCCGAGGCCTACGTCACCGTTGTGCCCGGCGACCCGGAAGTGGCCAATTGCAGGACACGGGTGATGCATCCAAGACTTTCTGCCGGTGGTGATTCGTTTTCAGACGTAATTGTGGAAGTCCGGGACAAGTACCATAACCCGGTTCCGGGTATAAACGTAGCCTTGGTATCCAGCCGGCAAACAGATGAAATCATCCAGCCGGAAGCGACTAACGAAAATGGAATTTCACGTGGTCGGATCAGCTCCCGTCAGAAAGGCAGATCGATTATCAGAGGAGTAATTAGCGGTATGTCTTTAGCCGATACAGCACAAGTGGCTTTTGACTAAGGGTATAAGCTGACAGGGACATACGCCCCGCTTTGAGCCACGATGCGCCTTTTACTAGATAGAGATAGGTTGGGACAACATATTTCTGAGGAAATGAATTGGGCGAGGCTCTTTTAAGACCACCTCGGTTAACAGTAAATAGGCAATCAGGGAAAAATATGACTGCTCATCGATAAATCTTAAAAATTTGGCGCATGGATTTTATGCACGCGGTATGCGGATTATCCATGCGCCATTTTTGCTGGAATGAATGACCTATATACCGGCGCCTGAATTCTCAGTCCAAGTTTCCAAAGTCATTTCACATAAAACTCGAAAACTTCGAGCCCTGGACAGGTTGGTGCGCCGTCGTTGATGGCAAATTTAATAATGCTTTGTTGAGCAAATCTTAACATTTTGATACCATCGTTATTGTGGACTAGCTGAAGCAATATACAATCCCGTTTAAAAACAGATGGAAACAATATAATTCATCATTATATTACTAACGAAATAGCCGGCCCTGCCAAGAAAACTATTATCACGCGCCATACTTTAGTTGAGTTAATCTGCGTGAACACACGCCCGCATGTGCAATATCGTTCCTATTTCTATCCTAAATACTTGGCAATAATCAAATAGATGAATATGTTTAGTCAGTATTGTCAACAACGTTTTCAATTATGACCGGATATCATTAATGGAAACTGGACGTTTATGGCGCGTATTTCGCCGCAGGAATGGGCCCGTCTAGCCGCCGAGTACAGCGATCTTAAACATATTCCGGACTGATTCAGGGTTATTACAATGACGACAAATACTGGCAGCAGCGTTCTACAGCAGCAGTTTAGATAAGGAGGGCTTCAAGCATTGGATTTAACCGATACAATAGATAAGGAATTTTCACAATTCGCATCTATTGCAGATGATCGGATTGATTTGGCCCATGGCGCACTTTTAATTGCCAAGGCGGCATATCCCGAACTGAATGAGTCTTTATATCTGAAACGTCTGGACCGGATGGCCGCCAGGGTAAAACTTGACATGACGGCCGATACAGATCCTGAGGATATCGTTACGAGGTTAAACCACATTCTTTTCGAGCAAGAGCGGTTTCGCGGTAATCGCGAAAATTATTACGATCCCTGGTGTGCTGGTTGTCGGACCAAATTAACTAATTGAAAATTAATGAAAAGGAATAAGAGCATTCTGATCATGTTGATTCGAACCACCAGCGTTCCGAACACCTGAACCCATCCAAAGAACTTTGTCCGGACAAGGTTTTAAACTTCAACTTTTTGTCGCCGGCATCTACATTGTCAGCAAAAAATGGCAGTATGATACCACCGTCATCTCTTATGAGTTGTTGCATTTCCGTATACATCTCACGCCGTCTGGATTGATCCATTTCAGAACGGGCTTCTATCAGCAGTTTGTTGAAGCGCTCATTATCCCAAAAGGTATCGTTCCATGCGGCACCTTTTGCATACTGTAAGGAGAATATCATATCTTCCGTGGGCCGTCCGCTCAGGTAGGACATGGACCAGGGTTTTTTCATCCAAACGTTACTCCAATATCCGTCCGCCGGTTCCTGTACCACGTCCATTTTGACACCGGCTTTGTTGGCGTACTCTTTAAAGAGTACCGCTGCGTCCATGCCGCCGGCAAAGGCCGCGTTGGATGCGTGCAGCTTGAACACCTGCTGTTCCATACCTGCCTTTTTTAGGTGGAATTTAGCTTTGTCGGGGTCGTATCGACGTTGGGGCAGATCCGGGGCGTAAAAGCGATAGGTCGGGGCAATGGGGTGATCATTGCCCAGAGCACCGTAGCCTTTGAGAATCAAGTCCAACAATGCCTGACGGTTGATGGCATATTTCAATGCCAGTCTGACATCATTGTTATCAAAGGGGGGTGTGTCGGTACGCATAGGGAAGTAATAATGCAACATGCCAGTTTTTCTGATCAATTGAAGATTCTGGGCCTTTTTTAACAGGTGAGCTGTTTTCAAATCACATCGGTTCATGGCATCAATCTGGCCGGCTTTAAGTGCATTGGTCCTGCTGACCGTGTCGTTGATGACGAGTGTTTCTATCTCATCAAAATGCGAACGCCCTTCTTTCCAGTAATTGGGATTCCTTTTGGCAAAAGCTCGTACTCCCGGCTCGAACTCCACGAGTTCAAAGCCGCCGGTGCCGATTCGGAATTCTTTATCTCCAGCTGGAATGATCGGAAAATGGATATCGGACAAAATAAAAGGGAAATCCGCATTCCCGCCGTTCAACGTCACCACGATGGTGTGTTTGTCATCGGCCTTCAGATCGGCGATCGATTCCAGCTGGCTTTTTCCGGCAGACTTGGAATTTTCTCCACGGTGAAAATTGATGGAGTAGAGAACATCCTCGCTGGTCAGGGATTTGCCGTTGTGAAATTCGACACCTTTGCGAATTTTGAACACCCATTTGGCCGCATCCGACGATGGCTCCCAGCTTTCAGCAAGTTCAGGGATGGCATTGCCTTCGTGGTCGATTTCAACAAGGTTGTTCTTGATTTGCCATTGGACGACCATCGATACGTGGTCTAAAAGTTTGCCTGGTTCGAGTGAATCGGTGGTAGCGCCGCCGGCCATGCCCAGTCTGAAGCGCCCCCCTTTCTTGGGTAATGAAGCGGAAGCGGGTTGGCTAAACAAAGCAGGTGACAGGGCGGCGGCCGCACCGAGCGCAGAAACCCGAGCAATAAACTCACGCCGCGTCATTTTACCTGTCGACACTAGATGCCTCAATTCTTTTCGGTTGTATTGATTTCCTGAATTTACATGCCCGTTTGAGATTTGAACAGATCAACGGAATTGATCGGGACATCCAGCAGTTCGGCGATTTTTAATTTTGCCCGGATACCTTTGGGACTACCGGCCATGGAAGTAATGATGCCGATGCCCAGATCCTCTCTGAGCTGGCGCATAACTTCTTCATTGACCAGGTCTGGAACGCCTACGCCCAGTTTCCCGGCCACATATTGTTTTGCTTCGGCAATTTTCATTTTTTTGATCAGCTGCATCCAGGCCACCAGATCTCCGGAGGTTCGGATGCCGCCCATGCCGCTGGCAAAAATATGGGCAATGTGCATGCCAAACGGATCGCCGACGCCAATCTACAGACCATCCGCCTTGCCGATCTGCACAAGAGATTTAGACGCCCGGGTGACACTATCGATCGGGGGCGCCTCCATCATGGGGACGCCGCCGACGCCCATGCCGACATTTGCGTGTACCGGAATATTAACTGCAGTGACCGCTGCTTTGACGAACGTTACGGCCCGGGCGATATTCCATGCCACGGATTCAGTTGTTTTGGTACCGATAGCCACACCGTAAATACCGGCTCCGGCGGATTGGGCTGCTTCGGCCTGTTCGTGGGGGTACATGCCGGCCAGCTGTTTGCCTTCAAATTCGACTTCACCATGCATTCCTAAAACAAATTCTCCCGATCCCCCCATGATGACGGGCATGTTTGGGGCTGCCTTTTTCAAATCACCGACGGCCTGCAGCGCCGCCAAGAAATCCGCATCCCCGGCGGAACCACCGGTATCTAAATTGAGTCCTTCGCAGCCGATGGCATTTAATTTTGTTCCGACAAAGACCAAATCCTGGCGGAGTTGTTGGGCGGCGGCCTCCTGCACGTCCCGGGCTTCTTTAATTTTTCCCCGGGGGAGAAGGTCGGCAGGATTTTCGTGGGGGCCATCGGGCTGAAAATACAGTCCCATATTGGGTTGGGCACCATATAGGAACGGAGCAGTGGTCATCATCGAGGCTGTATAATACTCATTCATCTCAAAATTGATGATGGGCTTGACGGGTTTAAAACTGTAATCGCTATGTCCCATGGAGGTTGTGTCCGCAGCCAGGGCGCGTTCATAGGTCAAAATCGCCTGCAATCGACTCATGGAAACACCGACACCGCCGCCGTCCTGACCGGAATAAAAACTCATCGAGCAGCCGTCATCCGTGACGATGACCTCCTGACCGGGATTCACGCTGACGGCGCGGGACGGTTCGGTCATAATTTCAACGAGCTGTTCGATTTCTTCCTGGGTAAGCTCCGGTATTTCAGCACGCCGGGCGGCATCCTGGGTGGCGGCCTGGATATCTTCCTTGATTTCGCTGGTTGACATGGACACCCGCTCACCGTCACCCATACGGGTAAAAATAGCGTCTTTCATTAAGCATCTCCCAATCCGGATAAACCGGAAAAAACAAATTACAAGTACCAAATTACAAATAGATTCCAAATTACAATATCCAAACCCGCCGCCAGCGGGTCAAACGGTAATTGTTTGGAATTTTGAGTTTTGGTCATTGTGATTTGTTTGTTATTTGTTATTTGAATTTTTGTGATTTCTGAAGTCCGAACACCGACATCTGAGACCCTAAATTATTTACATCATGTTGTCAGAAAAACCCGTTAAGCTCCTATTTCTTCTTCAGTCTCGGTTATGATTGAATGCATCTCCGTTTGTACCTTTTCCGGCAAGGGTTCCGGCTGATGGGTTTGCAATATTTCGCGGGTTTTCTCCAGAGCCCGCTGGTAGCTGTCGGTGGCACCCGAGGCTCGCCACATTTCTATCCCGCTTCGATCGATAAGCTCTGGACGGGAGTGGTCCCGCATATGTTTGAGGGTGTGCTCCTGGGCCAGGAAGTCCTTTGAAGGTCCCACCGACTTGATGACATCAACGGCCAGGGATTCCTCGTCGATCGCAAAACCATTGACGGTTTGCTTGATCATCCTGGCAAATTCATTGTCCAATACCAATTGGGCAAAGTCGAATGTGATTCCGCTCTCAAGCATTCCCGGACCGTAAATCAGATTGGCACCTGCCAATGCAGCAATGAGTCCGGTGAGGGTCTTCTCATGACCCAGTTGAGAGTCGGATATTTTGGAATCACTCTACCCGCCGGCGACATAACTCGGCAGGGCATAGTAGCGGGCCAGCCTCGCCACGGCGCCGCTGATGACGGCGCATTCCGGGGTACCCACGGAGGCGGCCGCAATCTTCAAGTCCATGGCGGTGGTCGAACTGCCGTAAATCACGGGCGCACCCTTTCGCACAAGTTGATTTAAGGTAATCCCTCCCAGAACTTCGGCATTGTGGGTAACGATCGTTCCAGCCAGGGTGACCGGAGAGGTGCCGCCCGCCATGGCCATGGACAGAATATTGACCACAGACCCGGTTCGAGCGGCCTCCATAATGATTTCACAGCATTCATCAATCAGGGTCAGGGGGCTGACGGGGCAGGTCGTGAACGATAATATGGGACGGTCTTTGAGCTTATTGACGCCGCCTACGATGATACCGGCCATTTCGACCAGTTTTTTTAATAAGAAACCGCTGCCGGGCCCGACGCAACAATGCTTGGTGGTGTTGCTGAGCATGGCTTCGGCGTTGTGAAGCGGCAGCACTTCCTTGGGGACATCACTGGAGCCCACGGCCTTTTCACAGACATCAATATCTTCCAGATAATCGACCAGCTTGGCGGCATTGGCAAGATCGGCTTTGACCGGAATTCTGCGGTCGCCCGTGTACGGATCGACCACTTCTATTCCCTCGCTGAAATTGGTGAAGTAAACCCGGCCGGCTTCCAGCCATTTATCGTGCTTCGGATCGCGTCCGGCCAGAAGTATTTTTGATGGTGCCGATCGAATTGCATCATCCACCAAATAGGGCGGTATCTTGACGATTTTCTTATCACGATCGACTTGGGCACCGAAACCATCGAACAGATCCAGGGC
>Ga0316190_10004577_pt1 | contig 10084 bp, 4 predicted proteins | sample Eddworburrow2_MG_FD_204929 | JGI IMG/M metagenome (GOLD analysis project Ga0316190, IMG submission 204929) | Coastal sediment microbial communities from Maine, United States - Eddy worm burrow 2 | ecosystem: Environmental > Aquatic > Marine > Coastal > Sediment | place: USA: Maine | collected... | reverse complement strand
ATACGAGGTAGAAGTGATCAACGGCACAGCCAATGACATTACCAATACGACACTGACCGACAGACTCCCTCTTGGATTCAGATATGAAAAAGGATCTCTCAAAATTGCGGGAAACAGTGGTGTTGAACCTGTCATTTCGCCTGATGGCAGGACCCTTTCCATTAATATGGGAACACTGGCAACGGGAGCAAGTCAGACTTTTACCTATGTAACGGAAGTTGCCTCAGGCGCAAAAAGAGGAGAGACCTACAATATTGCAAAAGCAAGTGGTGATGGTGGAATAACATCCAATATTGCCAAAGCCAGAGTCATCATCAAGGAAGACCTCATGAGGAGCGAGACCATTATAGCAGGACAGGTTTTTGCCGGAGATTGCAAGGAAGACAGGGAGACAAATACGGTTGAAGGGGTAAGAATCTATATGGAGGACGGGACTTCCGTCATCTCCGACAAAAATGGTATGTTCCACTTTAAAGGCGTCACACCGGGCACTCACGTCGTTCAGCTCGATGTGGATACCATTCCTCCCATGTATGAAGTCGTCTCCTGCAAGGATAACAGCCGGTTTGCAGGCAGGGCTTTCTCCCGGTTTGTCGATCTCCAGGGTGGAACATTATGGCGGGCCGATTTCCATCTTACCCTTAAGCCGAGAATGGCAGGCCAGGTCATGCTCCAGATGCAAAGCCGCTTCAGGGAAGTTGAAGAGGATGAGGTGAGAGATCTGTTAAGCGCTTATCCATCGAAGGAAATCCCCATATTCATCCTTAATAAGGATAGCGACGGCGTGTCAAGAAGCAAGATCCGGGAGATCATGAAAAATGAGCGTTTAAAGGGAGAAAAAAGGATTATTGACTATACCATTCCCTTTGTTATCGGCCGGGTTCCCTTAAAAAAGATGCGACTTACCGTCATTCTCCCTGAAGGGACCCAATATATTCCAGGCAGCAGCTTCTATGGGCAGACGCCTGTTGAGGATCCCTTTATAATGGGTAACTCCCTCACCTACCACCTGGGTAAGGGCGAAGCCGGCCTTGAAAATGAACTGAGACTGGCCGCAGCCACCCTATCGGGTGAGGGTTACAAGATGCTTATCTCGCGGGCGCTTATGACCTTTGATACGCCCGAGAAAAAGAACGTAAGAACACCCATAGTCGATACAGCCTTTGAAAGCTTTGATAATGAAAAAAAGGTGGAAATTCCCGATGTCATCCTGAGGCCCCATTTTGAATCTTTAAGCGCCGAACTGGATGAAGACTCCAAAAAGCAGCTCGATGATATTATCGATGCCCTCAAACTCGCCTCTGTTACCCATATCTACCTGACAGGGCATACCGATTCCAAACTTATTCGTCAGCGCTCCAGGAATCTTTATGCCGACAACTACGAGCTCTCCAAAGCAAGGGCCGAAAGTGTGGGACAATACATTGCAGATGCGCTCCATCTCAGACCCGATCAAATGACCCCTGAGGGGCGCGGCTCCGACGAGCCTATTGCAAGCAATGAGACGGAAGAGGGCCGGGCCGTTAACCGCCGTGTCGAACTCAAGGTGGAATCAGCCAAGCGGGTCATCTGGTCGCGCCTTAGCCAGGTGAGGGGCAAAAGCCTCATGGAAAAAGTGGACATCAAGGGACTAAGGCCCGGTGAAACCTGGGAAGAACCAAAAGCCATGGAAGTGGTGAGCCCCTTCGAAAAGGCTCTGCAAGATGACAGTCCCGGTTTTAAGTGGCTCTGGCCTGAAGAAGGTTATTACCCGGCCATTCCCAGTGTAAAAGTCAGCATTAAGCATGATGCTTCAGACAGAGTCATTCTTTATCTCGATGGCGAGAAGGTAAATCCCGTTAACTTTGAAGGTATTTCAAAAAGCGCTGATGGCAAGGTCTTTAAAAGCACATGGCTCGGTGTCGATTTAAGAGAAGGGGAAAACAGGTTTGTGGCAAAACTTATCGATAAAGAAGGCAATGAAAAAGACCAAAGGGAAAAAATCATTCACTATGCCGGCCTTCCCGTCAAAGTGGAAATTCTGGAAGAAAAATCCTTCCTCCTTGCCAACGGCAAATCATCTCCGGTGATTGCGGTGAGGCTGACCGATAAAAATGGAGAGCCTGCAAGAGTAGGACTCATGGGCCAATTCTCGGTGGATCCTCCTTACATCTCCAATGATTTTAATGAGGAAATAAATATAGAGGGTATTACAGGGAGTAAAAAAGAATTTTATCGTTACAAGATTGAAAAAGACGGCATTGCCCATATCAAGCTGGCGCCGACAACCAAAACGGGAGAAGTGGTGCTCAGGTTCAGAATGGATAAAGGTATGGAGGAAGCCAGAAGCTGGCTAAGTTCCGAAGCCCGTGACTGGATACTCGTCGGTTTCGGTGAAGGAACAGCAGGGTACAATACGCTCAGCGGCAATATGGAGGCCATTAATGAAAATGACATTGAAGAAGATCTCTATTATGACGGCAGGGTTGCCCTTTATGCCAAGGGAAGAATCAAGGGCGAATGGCTTCTTACCATGGCCTATGACAGCGATAAGCGAAGAGGTCTTGAAAGAGAAAAACTGCATCAGACCATCGATCCCGACGAGTACTACACCCTTTATGGTGACGGCAGTGAACAGCAGCATGATGCAGCCAGCGCAAGTGAACTCTTCCTTAAAATCGAAGGTAACCGTTTTTATGCCCTCTTCGGAGACTATGATACGGGACTGACCATTACCGAACTCTCCCGTTACAGCCGGACCATGAACGGATTTAAGTCGGAAAAGAAGGGTGACAAATTCGAGTATAGTATCTACGCCAGCGAAACAGCCAATGCCTTTGTAAAAGACGAAATCAGGGGTGACGGCACATCAGGCCTTTACAGTCTCACCAAAAATAATATTGTTATCAATTCCGAATCCGTTGAAATCGAAGTAAGAGACCGCTTTAGAAGTGAAATCATCCTCTCTTCAAGAAAGCTTTCAAGGCATGTCGATTACAGTATCGACTATGATGAAGGGACACTTTTCTTCAGGGAGGCCCTATTCAGTACAGACGCCAATTTTAATCCCGTCTACATTGTCGTTGATTACGAGACCAACAATTCTTCCGACAGCTCATTTAATTACGGTGGCCGGGGCGCCGTCAAGTCACTCGATGGCACACTCACAACGGGACTTTCTCATGTCCATGAGGGGACACCGGGAGGCAAAGGCGACCTCTACGGTCTCGATCTTGAGGCAGACCTTACTGAAACCCTTTCCCTGAAAGGTGAAGTGGCCTCAACAGATTCGGATTATTTCGGTCTTTCAAGGGACGGCAAAGCCTACCTTGCCGAGATCAGCCGCATTTCCGACAGAACGCAGGGTAAACTTTATTACAGGGAGATGGAAGAGGGCTTTGGTCTTGGTCAGCAAAGAGGCAGTGAATATAGCATGAAGAAAGTCGGTCTTGAAGGGGACTATATGCTTACAAAAAACACGACCCTCTCGGGCCAGCTGTTCAAACAATCCAATCTCCTTACGGGAGCCGACAGGGATCACGGTGAAATGACAACAACCTACAAGCAAAAAAAGTATTCCCTCTTTGCAGGCTACAGAAAGGCAACCGATAAATACGGTGATGGAACAAGCGACTCATCAAGTCATATTAACCTCGGTGGAAACCGCGCGCTTATGGCAGACAGACTCAATGTCAGGCTAAATCATGAGCAAAGCCTTACCAGCGAGAGTGAAAATGCCGATTATCCCACACGGACAATCATAGGCACAGACTACAAACTTTCTAAATCGACCTCCCTCTTCCTTGACCACGAAATAGCCCACAGCGTTTACGAAAAGTCCCAGGCAACGCGTATGGGATTTAAGGCAAATCCATGGTCCGGTGCGGAACTCAGTTCATCTCTCGACAGGCAGCTCAGTGAAGATGGCAGCAGGCTCTATTCTAATCTCGGCCTTAAGCAGAGGGTAAAACTTACAAAAAGATGGACCATGGACGGTGGCCTTGACAGGGTTGAAACGATCCGTGAAAAGCAGAGAAAGAGCCTTAACACAAGCGTACCCTATGCCACAGGAAGCAGTGAAGACTTTACGGCCATGTCGGCAGGCCTTGCTTACAGCGCTGATAACTGGTCCTGGACATTCAGGGGCGAACAGCGACAGGCCGACACATCAAACAAGGTAGGCCTCTTTACAGGCGCCAATGGCGAACCAAAAGCCGGCCTCGGCCTCGCTCTCGGTCTCAAAGGTTTCAGAACAGACTATGACAATGGCGATATGAGAAGAAATGCCGATTTGAGATTCAGCCTGGCATCGAGACCGAAGTTTACCAAATGGATTGTCCTTAACAAGCTCGATCTCATTTATGAAGAAGAGGAGAGCAGCAGCCTCGACTACGATAACTGGCGTATCGTTAACAACCTGAACAGCAACTACAAAATGAACTACAAAACCATGATCGCCTTCCAGTACGGTGCAAAGTACGTTAATGAAAGTATCGACGAAGAGGATTACTCCGGTTATACGGACCTCGTGGGGCTGGAAGGGATTTATGATGTAACAAGGAATTTCGACGTCGCCTTCAGGGGCAGCATGCTCCATTCCTGGCATTCCGGCAACTACGATTACGGCACAGGCCTCGCCCTGGGCTACAACTTCGCCCAAAACGTCTGGGCCAGCCTGGGCTACAACTTCACCGGCTTTACAGACCGGGACTTCTCAAAAGCCAACTACACGGCACAAGGCCCCTACATCAAGTTCAGGTTCAAGTTCGACCAGCAAACAGCCAGGGAACTGGTGAAAGGGACGGAGATTAAGTAAGAGTGCAAAGCAGAAATACAGGAAACAGCATACACCTGCCGTCGTTAAATGACGTCACTGCAAGCCTATTTCAGGACAAATCACTCCACAAACCAGCACTATTCCTCGTTGACTTTATGAGGCAGCAAGGGTATTATTCTAAGTTAATTTAAATACTTAAGGTATCTTAAAGTAAGATTGTCAGCTTTTTAGAAACCGCCCCAGGGAGAGAATAGTTGAAAAAGGTCCAACCCGGTAAAACAGTACTGCTTGTTGATGACGATACAAAAATAAGAAAAATGCTCTCCTTCCTCTTCCTGGCTCAGGGTTTTACCGTTAAAGAGGCGGAAAACGGATCGGCAGCGCTTGACATGCTCGGAGAATCAAATCCCGATGTAATAATTGTGGACCTTATGATGCCTGTTATGGACGGTTTTGAATTCTGCAGGAAGATTAGACAAGACAACCATTACAAGTCGACACCACTGATTATCCTTTCAGCGCTATCGGCTTCCGAGTACAAGCCCAAAATCGAATCCTTTGATATTTTCAGCTGTTTCGAAAAACCATTTCGTTCTACAGACGTACTTCAAAAAGCAATAGAAGCAATTCAGTAAAGAGAAAGCTTACCCTACTTCATTTAGCGGCCTTAACCTGAAATGGGCGCCAAGTTCCTCTTCTGCTATTTTCCTGCACTTTTCAATATCAAGGTTCGGAATTCCAACGACAGAAGCCGTCACATTGGGAATAAACCTGGCAGCCTCTTTAATAAAATCCTTCACGGCATCATAAGCACCTTCGAAAGGCGGGTGGCATACCTTGTTGTACAGCTCGGGCGTATCAGCATTAAGGCTCACCGAAATGGCATCAACAAGGCCTTCCAGTTCCGGCAGGATATTTCTTTTATAAATGACATTGGCAAGACCATCCGTGTTGATTCTTACTTTAGCACCTTTACCCTTAAGCCATGAAGCCACTTCCTTTACGGCATCCAGTCTCAAGAGAGGCTCGCCAAAACCGCAAAAAACGATTTCCTTATAGGGAGAGGGATCTCCAATGGCGCTGACTATCTCTGTAAAGTCAGGATCTCTTTCAATCTCCAGGTAATGCCCCTTAACAACAAAATCCCTGTTTTTCGGACAGAAGGGGCACTCATTGGTGCAGCGGTTTGTAATATTGAGATAAAGTGAATCCCTGATTTTGTAGGCTATTTCCGCCTTTTCAAGCGCTCCTATCCTGAAAAGCTTTTCACTGTTCATAGTTGTAATTCTCGCCACATCTTCTACAGAGAGCCCTTTGAGTTCAGCAATTTTTTCAGCTACCTTGACAACATAAGAGGGTTCATTTCTCTTACCTCTGTAGGGAACAGGCGCCAGGTAAGGGGAATCCGTTTCTATAAGCATTTTTTCAATGGGAACCTTCCTGACCACCTCATGAATGTTGGTAGCTTTTTTGAAGGTAACAATTCCGGGAATAGATATATAAAAACCAAGTTTGATACAATCCATGGCCATTTCAGGTGTTCCCGAAAAGCAGTGGATAACACCCCCTGTTTCTTTCGCCTTCTCACTTCGAAGAATCTCCATGGTGTCACTTTCGGCTTCCCTCGTATGAACGACCAATGGCAAGTGAGCTTCCCTCGCCATTGCTATGAATCGCCTGAAAACCTCTTTTTGTACATCCCGTGGAGAATATTCATAATGATAATCAAGGCCCACCTCGCCAACGGCAACAACTTTCTCGCTTGGTAACAGTTCCTTTATACCGTTGTAGGTTTCTTCCGTCACATCTCCTGCCTCGTGAGGATGGACACCGGCGGTTGCGAAGATAAAGGGGTATTTATTTGCCAGGCCAAGGGAGGACTTACTTCCCATGAGCGTTGTACCCACGGTAATGATTTTGGACACTCCTGACCGGTCTGCTCTTTCAAGTATAATATCCAGATCTGAACCATAATCAGTAAAATCGAGATGTGCATGGGAGTCGATAAAACTTACTTTATTAGTCCTCATTTCCATAAAAATTCTTACGTTCCGGTAATTTAGTTATTTTTCCACAAAAACTGTGGAAAACTTGTTGGATTAAAAAATAATGGCCCTGAAAAAGCTTTCTGAGACGGGGATTCCAGCGAATTGCCTAAAAAACTGGCAAGAGAGGTGCCAGGAACATAACTTAATAATATCAATAACTTACAAAAATACCCTTAGAAAAAGCACATTAAACGCTCCCCGGGGGATACTTGTATCATCATATCAATCAGCTTATCCACAAGCGACAACCTGCGGTGTGGATAAAAGAGTAAAAAGCTCTTTATTTATGGCCTTTTACTACTTGATTCTCGTTCCCGGTTTAACGTCTCCATCAAAGCCCGCCAGCTTAAGTCCATCACCACCGGCGGCAAGAATCATCCCCTCTGATTCAACACCCATAAGCTTAACGGGCTTCAGGTTTGTAACAACAACAACCTGCTTGCCGATAAGGTCTGCAGGTTCATAGTCCTTGCCTATGCCGGCAACAACCTGCCTGGGTTCACCTGTATCAACCTGAAGCTTGATCAGTTTTTCTGATTTAGGCACTCGCTCGGCCTCTTTGATAGTGCCTGCCTTAAGCTCAACCTTCATGAAATCATCAAATGTAATTACATTTTCCATATCCGTCTTTTTCTTCAGCTCCTCTTTATCCTGTTTATTGACTGTCCCTTCTTTCTTAACTTCAACCCGCGGGAAAAGGATTTCCCCTTTATTTACCTTTACACCCACCGGAAAAGCCCCCCACTTCTCAATACTTGCGAGGGTTTGGCTTTCACTTTTCCCTTCCATACCGAGTTGTGTCCACATTTTTGATGCAGTTTCCGGCATAAAGGGTGAAAGCATTACCGATATATGCCTTAAAGATTCCATAAAGGTATAAATAACCGTATCCAGTCTATCCTGTTCCTTTGCCAATTTCCAGGGCGCAGAATGATCGATATATCTGTTTGTCTCCCTGATGAGCTCCCATAAATGATCGAGAGCCCTGTTAAAGGCCATACCATTCATTGAATCTCTGTATGCATTGAGACTTTTAGTGGCAACGCTAATCAGATTGTCATCAAGGGGGGCACCCTTCTTTGCCCCGGGTACAATACCCTCGACATATTTTTCAGTCATCGTAAGGCTTCTGTTGAGCAGGTTTCCAAGGTCATTCCCCAGATCGCTGTTAATCCGCCCGATAAAAGCCGTCGTCGAATAGTCTCCATCAAGGCCGAAGGAAACTTCCCGCATGAGAAAGTAACGGAATTGATCCACACCAAACTCGTCGGCAACACTGTAAGGGTCGACCACATTTCCCAGTGATTTGGACATCTTTTCACCTTCAACGGTCCACCATCCATGGGCAAAGACTTTTTTAGGAAGAGGCAGACCCGCAGCCATAAGAAAGGTAGGCCAGTAAACGGCGTGAAACCTTAAAATATCCTTTCCAATAAGATGAACATCAGCAGGCCAGTGTTTGTTAAAACGTTCTTCTTCGTCAAAGCATCCCGTCGCGGTAATATAATTTGTAAGAGCATCAAACCAGACATAGATTATATGTCTTTCATTACCGGGCACAGGAATACCCCACTTAAAAGTTGTCCGGCTGATACTTAAATCTCTAAGGCCCTCTTTTACAAAAGAGACAATTTCATTTCTTCTCGATTGGGGCTGAATAAAATCTGGATTTTCCTCGATATGCGTTAAAAGTCTATCCCCGTAGGCAGACATTCTGAAAAAATAACTCTCTTCCTTCAGTTTATCAACAGGCCTTTTGCAGTCAGGACACTTCCCGTCAACGAGTTGATTATCCGTCAGAAAAGTCTCACAGGGAGTACAATACCAATCTTCATACTCGCCAAGATAGATATCCCCTTTTTCTTCCACACGGCGGAAAAGTTCCCTGGCCGTTTTGCGATGTCTCTCTTCGGTGGTCCGGATAAAGTCATCATTGGAAATATTAAGCCTTTCCCAGAGACCGCTGAAACGTTTCACCACTCTATCGGCTAGCTCGATAGGCGTCTCTCCCTTTGCGGCAGCAGCCTTCTCCACTTTCTGTCCATGCTCATCCGTTCCTGTCAGAAAAAAAACATCATCCCCTTCAAGCCTTCTGTAGCGTGCCATTACATCTGCCGCCACCGTTGTATAAGCATGACCGATATGAGGAACATCATTAACATAATAAATAGGAGTCGTTATATAAAAGTTTTTACTCATTAGTTTTTTTGCGCCACCTTTTCTTTTTTCTTCTGAAACGATTTTTATTTTCCTTTTTTTCTCCGTCACTGTTGTCCCCTTTTTTCTCAGAAACCGCTTCCTCTTTTGCTGCTTTTTTATGAGGCTGCTGCCCCTGGGCTCCTTTAGGCGGTTTTTGCCTTACCTTGACCTTCTCTTCGACAGGTTCAGGCTTAACAACAGGAGAGGGGGGTGAAGGCGTCATAACGCCATCAACATAATTTTGATATTCATAGGCCAGACAGCACATAAGCCTTCCGCACATACCTGAAATATTGGCAGGATTGAGCGATAATCCCTGTTTTTTTGCCATTTTCACACTGACTGGTTCAAAACTGGTAATCCAGGTAGAACAACAAAGCATCCTTCCACAGGGTCCGACAGCTCCCTTTTTCTTGGCTTCATCCCTCACACCGATTTGTCTCATTTCAACCCGGATATGAAGTTGACAGGCAAGGTCCTTGACCAGTTCCCTGAAATCGACCCGCTCCTCTGCAGTAAAATAAAATATGGCCTTGCTACCGTCAAACATGTATTCCACATTGACCAGCTTCATACAAAGACCCACTTTTTCTATAATGTCCCTGCAGCGGTTAAAGGCATCAACTTCTTTTTCCCGGTTTCTTTCAATCTGCATGAAATCTTCATCGGTCGCCTTACGAAGGACCTTCTTTAAATCTCTGTCAAAACCACCGTCCTCCTTCTCATAAGGTGCTACTTTCACAGCACCGTAAGAAAGACCCGATTCAGTCTCCACAATAACCTTATCCTTTTGCTTCAGATCAAAGCTTTGTGCATCAAAGGAGTAAATCTTACCCCATTCCTGGAATTTTATTCCTACAACTTTCAGCATAATTTTGCCTTTGCATAATGAAATTTTATAAGCATATTTTCTACAGCAAGTCTTTTGTTACCGTTCATCAAAAGAGCAGATTCCGTTCCACTGACAGCTTCAGCCATACAAAGCAAAGAGTTCAATGAATAAGAAGCCTTCCCTTTTTCCATAATATCTCTGTCGGCAATATTAATCAGATTATCTTCTCCCATCCCTGATTTAAGAAAG